>OBEQ010210743.1_pt1 | contig 14444 bp, 15 predicted proteins | sample 1670901 | NCBI WGS metagenome assembly OBEQ01 (sample SAMEA104232315, study PRJEB22302) | groundwater metagenome | biome: forest; feature: aquifer; material: groundwater | place: USA | collected 2011-08-07 | depth 5.4 m
CCTGTTATATCCTGGGGTATCGGATGATTTTCCATAAAATAATGGTATCAATCCACTATATTATGTGAAAATTTAGGTTGCAAGACATTCAAAGTGGGTCAAATTGTACTAGAATTTGAGGCTGGCGTGAAAACTTTTTATTTTTTAGACATCTAGCGAATATATATTCAGGGTTTTATATGGGAAATAACTTGTTAACAATGTTTGTTCGCTCTAGAATGATAGATATGAGTTATATAATAATTTTCCTCGTTGAAATAGTTTTTCTTTTTTTCTCATCAAGACTTATGACAAAGTCGCTTTCCTTTTTGCCGATAAATTTAATTTCTTTTATTTTTTTACCGGGAATTATTATCCACGAGCTGTCCCACCTTTTTTTAGCAAGCATACTTTTTGTTCCGACAGGTGATATCGAGTTTATGCCAAAAGTTGAAGGGCAAAGTATTAAGCTTGGAAGCGTTTCAATCGGGAAAACAGATCCGGTCAGAAGGTTTTTTATCGGGATTGCGCCGATTATTTTTGGCATCTTAGTTATCTCGGTTATCTTGTCCTTTATAAAATCCTACACAGGGCCATGGTATTTAAATGTGCTTATCTTTTACACGCTTTTTGTAATAGGAAATACTATGTTTTCGAGCAAAAAAGATATGGAGGGATCAATTCTTCTTTTAATTATGTTTGTTATTGTTTTTGGGGCGTCTTATTTTTCGGGAATTAGAATTCCACAAGCGTTTTTTGCAAATATCTTGTCAAAAGGGGATATTCTAAGGCAGATCGATTATTTTTTACCGGTTGTTATAGGACTTAATCTGACTTTATTTTTACTTGGTAAAAAACTTAGAGGCAATTAGTAAGTCCGAAAAGCTTGATACATTCAGTGCCTGTTACGAAAGAAATTACATTAACTATAAAAAAAGACAAGAGCACAACAACAAGGCCGATTACGGCATAGGTTAAAGTTTTTCTTGCCTCTTCAGCCTGTTTTGCCTCTCCGCCTGATGTTATAAATTTAATTCCGGATAAAATAATTAGAAAAACCGCAACAGTCCCAGAAAAAGCTAAAAGCCAATCAATTACACTTCGGAAAAGATTGGGAAGACAGTTTAAAGTGGCAACACCCGCAACCGAACAATCTAGACCCATAAATAAAGAGTAGCAAAGACCGAGGCGTTGTGCAAGAAAAGCGTTGCAGGCGGGAGCCTTTTTAAGCAGAGCTTGCGATCTGACGATCTAAGGCAAGCAAATCTACTGGATTGCGGTAACTTTGGGGATTTTAAGATCCTGCAGTGAAATTCCAAATACTCCGAGGATGATGCTTAGAATAAGATAAGATAAAAATACTACAACAAGGCCAATTACTGCTCCAACGATTGTATTTCGCGCTTCCTCAACTCTTGTCTTGTCTCCTTCGGACATAATCCATTTAACTCCGCCATATATCAAAAATCCCAGAGCAACCAAAGAAGCAAGAACCATAAGCGCTGTCACAGCATTTCCTACAAATTGTCCAAAATGCGATCCGGTAATATTGCAAAGGCCGGCAAAGTTTCCAGACTTTGGACACGGATCTGCAGAAACTTCCTGTGCGAAGGCAAGAGCAGGTGTGACGAAAAGATAAATGAGAGGTGAAATTAATTGAAAGATTTTAGAATAAATTCTCATGAATTGCTTGGATCTACATTAAATGCTACGATGTTTTCACAGGGTTGTCAAGAGGAGGAATTAGAGCGAGGGCGCAAGAAGTTTTACATCAAAGAATTGTCCAATAACGCTTACTATAAGGAATGACAGAAAAACAACAACAAGCCCCAAAACGGCGAAACTTAATTTTGATCTTGCTTTTGCAACTTTTTCTTTCTCTCCATTGGCGGTTATAATATCAAACCCTCCTGATATTATGAAAAGAAGAGAGATGATAACTGCGAAGAATATAAAAAGACTTACTGCGGTTGAAATTATATTTGATAAGGTATAATTTTTTGCACCGCTTGGAAGCGGGATCGGAGTTCCTCCTATTGATAAAACAAGTTCTTTCATCTTGAAATTCCCGGAATTTTCAGAATATCGACACCTACTACCTGGAGTATAGTTATTGAGAAAATAATAAACAATAGCCCGACAATTGCAGAAGTTAATTGCTCTCTTGCAGCCTGCACTTTTTCGGGGTTTCCCTGAGAAAACATAAGTCTGTAACCTGAAATCATTATAAGAATAATTGCGATCCCTCCGGCAAGAGACAAAAGAATACCAAAAATGCTTTTAACAAAATCAGAAGGATTTGTGCTTATGCTTCCAACTGCAGTGTCGCATTTTTGGCCATTTATATCGCACGGCGGGGGAGGTATTACAAATTTTTCATTAATTTCAATAGTTGGAGACACAAGTGTGGGGGCACCAGTTTCATTACTCTTTATAAATCCTCCCGGATCCTGAGGATTAGTTAGCATGATAGTTATCCCAGACAGTCTATAATCACAGCTTAAGGTAAGATTTGTTCCGCCGGCGATAATAGATGAGTAGGTCATGCATATGGTCCTTGGGTGTGAAGACGCGTTACCAACATTTATCTTTGCTGTGGCGGTCTTTTGATCATACGAGCTCGATGTTATTTGGTTTTGACTGAATTTTCCTGTGAACAAAGGATTAATGTCACCATCAAACCAAATTCTGTAAGTCATATCAGGTTGAGCGCTCAAAATGTAAACGTTTTGAGTTGTGTTTTGTTTAAATTTACTATGGTCCATTGCTATCGCAGGAGTCTGGTCTGATTGAAAAACAGTAAAAGATCCCGAACTTATCCTATGGCTGGTATCGGATGTTGAGGTTAATATATCTATTCCTATATTTAGATGATAACTCCAAGTGCCAGGTTTAAATCCATTAAAATACCACGGGGGACTGACCTTAAAGTCAAGCGTACTGCTCGACGCCGGCTTAGCGTAACTGTTGAAATTGCTTATTCCAATTTCTGGGTTTGGAACAAAAGCATCAAATGTATAAGTTTGATTGGGGTCAAAGTCATTTTGATCTGATGTAAAAGTGAATCTTACCTCCGGAGTGTTTGAATATATAGGATTTGGTTCCTGGGAAATATTTATGTTGGCATGAGTTATTTCAGGCTTGAAGATGAAAAAGAAAATTAAAATAAATCCGATAAGTTTTAATAACTTCACAATTTCATCGTAGCTTAAAAATTGTAGAGATTGCAAATCTTAGTTTTGAAACTTAAACCCTCGCCCCTTGATAGTGAGTAGATGCGTAGGGGAGTTTGGGTTGTCCTCGATTTTTTTTCTGAGTCTTGAGATCAACTGATCAAGAGCTTGATCTGTAACCCCCTGCGTTGTTTTGCTGTCTTTCCAGACAGACGAAATAATTTCTTCTCTTTCCAAAATTTTATTCTCATTCTCAATCAAAAATTTCAGAAGTTTAAACTCTGAAGATGTAAGATTGTCAGACAAATTGGACTCTCCCCTAGTTATTTTACTAGTATTCTGATCAAATAATATGCTCTCTTTATCAGCTTCTAGTCCACCCATAAATTCTTCAAGAAGAGGGATTGTGACCTTCGCGTCTTTTAATAATCCTATTTCCTCGAGGTAACTATTTGAATTTTTTTCTTTAAGATCTTTTAGATCCGATGGAGATAAAGAACTTGTGATTTCAAAAAGTCCACCTTGGACAGTTTTTTGGGAAATAAAGTCAGAAACATCAGAATTTAGGTATAGTTCTAGGCAAATTCTTGTAAGTTTGCCGTGTCCGCCTGTTAATTTAAGAATCTCGTCCAATTTTTCCTTCGGAATTTTCTTTCCCGTTGATTTTTCAAGGTAGCTTATTCGAAAATCTACCCCAGGTTTGTCATGAATAGGAAGATAAACTACATGATCCGCAATAAATTCATAAAAATCAACCAATAATTCCTTTTCAAAAATCTCGTCCAAGGGTTTATTGAGTGAAAATACAGAAGAAAAATGGTATTTTGCTTTGTTTCTTAAAATTCTTAAATTGGAGAAAAAGTCACTGGTTGCGGTTTGGGTAAAAATCTCAAATCTGTCGAAAAGAAAAACGATAGTTAAATTTTTTTCCAAAGTTAAGTACTCGATAGTTTTTTTTAGCCCCTGGAAAATAACCATTTCGTCATTCATGGAAATACTCTCCCTAAGAATATTAGAGACGTATTCCTGCTCTATTTTTCTCTCTTTTAAAGAGTCCAGAAGTTCCAGAAAAATAAACTTGAAAATTTCTGAGTTGGCCTTATTTTTAACTTCGGAAAGGTTGATGTTTACAAAATGGTAGTTTTTCTGATTTTGACCTAAGTGTTTGACACGAACTTTCCTGTTATAAGCCAAAAGCCCAAAAAGATTTGACCGGCCGGCTCCGGGAACTGAAATTAACTGAACAGAATTACCCTCCTTTATGAAACTGAGGATTTTCTCAATTTCATTAAATCTCGCATCGTCCGGATAAAGACTCTCGAAATGAGATTCCATAGACCATTATTGTAGTTTTTTTGTCAGGTAAATATCAAGCCAATAGCAAAATTGAGCTGTAAACTGCGTGCACTATGAGTGCAGAAATGTTATCAGGGATGGCATCAGCAGTTGGCTCAGTATCTAAAGGAGTCGAGGCTGCAAGCGGGGTTACAAGTGGTGTTGTGACAGTTGCAGAAAAAGCCGCATCTCCTGTCCAGACTATTGGATCTTTGCAAAACGACATGTTTATTCCTTCTTTAAACAAAGATATATTTTCAAATACTCGCCCTGCTGCAACTTTTGTCGATTTTCAAGATCGTGCCGTACTTTCAAAGTCTTTTCTAAGGGATACAATTCCGATTGCTTCGGCTAAGGTTAGTGAAGCAGAAGTTTTAGATTTGGTACAGGATGAAATAACTCCAGGTATAACTTCCCTGGTGGAGATAAAACCCACACAGGGCATCAAACAACCAGAGTCTGATTTTGGACTATACCTAGGAAAAATAGAAGAACCCGAGATTAGGACAAAAGTTTTGGGAGAGATGAAGATAGCCTCAAATATTAAAACACTACTTGAGGAAGCTGGAGTTGGGGAGAAAGAGGCTGTAAGGGTCTCAACCGAAGCGCTCAATAAATCTCTTGCTAAAAAAGATTTGCCGGGAGTCAAAACCATGCTGAAAGAAGCAACAGAAGAGGACGAGGAGGATAAAGAGAAACAAGACAAAGTGGATAGAGGTGTAAAAACTCCTGAGTTTGTCCGCGACGAATTTGCAGATGAGGCAAGAAGAAAAGACGGAGAGAGTGCCATAGAAATGGTGTTCGGGAACACCAGTGAAGCGGAAAAAGAAATAAAAGGAAGCGATGTCGCCGGCAACATGCACACAACTCCGGCAGAAGCAGAGATAAGCGAACTTGCTTTAAGACACGGTCAGAAACATGATGGTTCGTATGCGGAGATTTTGGATGAGATAAAAAAGTCTTCTTTTAGGTCTAAGGAAGAGGCAAAGAAGAAATTGGAGAAACTCATTTACGAAAAACCTGCTGTAACTACGGGTGCTGGTAAAGTGGTTAGGGACGAAGACATACGAAGAGTTCTGACTTTCAAAGGTTTTAGTAATCCGTTTTTGGATTTTATAACAAGATTTGTGAGGGATTCAAGATGAGAGAAATAGATTCACCGAGATTGACAAGCCAAGCCTTTATTCCTACACTGAGAAGAGGAGGAGTTTTTATGCCAGACGGGACACAGATAGGAGTAATAGAAGGAGAAGTTGTACCGAAACCACAAATAAAAGAAGCAAAAACCAGGGCAGAAAGTCCTTCTAAGGAATGGGAAAATTTTTTAGAAGCAAAAAAAGGATCTCGGCTCTCCAAAGATGAGCAGAAATTAATAGACATAGCAGATTCTTTAGGCATAGAACTTTCAAAAGAAGCGGACGAAGTAAAAGATCCGGCAAACGAAGAAACATGGAAACCCAATAAGCTAAGAGACATTTACATGCAATTTAGCTTTGGTTTTATAGACAGGGGTGGTAATCCTGAACCCAGATTTATCGAAAACAATCTTGCTAAAATTCGAGGAGCAAGAGATAGGGGAGAAATTTCATCCTCAGAAGCAAAAGAACTAACAGCCCACTTAAATAAATTTCTTGCGGAAGCACAAGATAGGAAAGAGGTTAAAGTTATGGAACTCGCCAAAGAAATAGCAGCTCAAGAAGGTATTACGGAAGATCTGAAACTGCAGGATACTGCAGTTCAAAAGCAGTTTAAAAATATCGCAAGATCTCAGTTGAATTTGCAAGTTAATAATCCACCAGCCGGAGGAGGAAATCCACCTTTCCCTGGATGGGTAGTTGGTCCGGCAGGGATTTGGGTACCTCCCGGTGGAGGTGGTGGTGGTCAAGGTGGAGGCGGTGGTGCTGGTGGCGGAGGGGGAGGAGCTGGCGCAGGGGGAGGAAATGCGGGTCAAGGAGGAAATATAGCTCCGCCAGCTTTTGAAACGAGAGAAATGAGATTAGCAAAAGAAGCCGCAAGAAAGATTGAGGAGTTTAAAATCGCTCTTGGTATAGAGCCCGGCCAACAAAATATAGATAAAATTAATGAATTAGTAAGCCAAGCTCCGGATCTTCATCACCAAAGATGGGATGACCTGAGAGAGTTCATAAAAAATCTAGATCCTTCCAATGATTATATTTTCATGACAATAGCAAATGAAACAGCTAATCTGGACCAGATATTTAACATATCTGATAAATCCCGCCACCTTATTTTCGAGGCTTTATACGAAAAGATTATTGGTAAACCAGATAAAGGTTCAGCCGAAACTCACTACAAGGTTGGAGCTTTTAATATCTTAAATTTGGTTGATGAATTGGAAAATATGGCGCTTGAGAACTTCGGGGAGGAGTATTTCCGTTATCTTTCCGACTTGGCACACGTAAGACAAACCATGCACGAGCTTAATATTAATCTTAAGTTTGCCGACCAATATAAAGAATTTATTATAAAAGAGTTAAGTGCTGCAGGTTTGGATTTTGTCTACAACGATCTTGCCGGAGTTAATCAGGTTTTTGCGCAAATAGAGAAAGTCGCGGGCAATATGGTCTCAAGAGGAAGAAGAGAGTGGCTAAGTAATGGAGATTGGGAAACCATATATAGGGAAGTGGATTTTATATTCGACGATACAATAAATCCTGCAACCAATCAGCCAAATAATCCTGATTACGAACCTTTATCCCAAGAGGAAGCTATTATTGGCCCAAACAACCAGCCACAAATTTTAAGCAGAAGGCTAACCCCAATGGAAAAGGATAGAGCTATAAGAATGGCTAAAATTTTCCACGCAGGACTTCAAAGAAGAGGTATGTATTCTTTCTTAGGTGATTTACCTCCAATGGCATTCTCTTCGGGAAGAATAGGGTCTACGCAAGATGTTTATATCGGCAGATCTGTAATGGCCGGAAAAGGGGCCTTGCAGTTTTTTCCGGGGAAGGAGGAAAAGAGAACTAGTGCCGGGGAAGGATCGAAGGTGCTTATAAAGCATATTGTTGAGCAAGAAACAAACAGTTCAGATAAAGCAAGAGCATCATATAAGCTTCTTGTTTTCGGTCTCAACAAGACAACTGTTGTTTTTAACCAATACGGAGCATCGGATATAATGAGCCACTCATGGCGTACCCCAAAAGAGTTTTATGACAGAATATTTTTTATAGGGCCTAACGGTCAGCCTACGACTCTTCTTGCTTTGTTAGGAGAAGAAATAAGAGCTTTGGATCCAACTCGCAATAGTCCAGACGCGGTTTTAGGAGGAGGAGATTTGGGCGATGCGGAAAAAACACAGCTTTCTCAAGACTTAAAGACTTATGTTCTTGGACAGAGGCTTTACCTTTCTGTATTGCCGCGCCATGGTAATTTTGATGATTCTTTAAAAACAGAAATCTGGAAAAAAATTTCTATTCTAAAGCCTTCGACAATCGCAACTCTTATACCGGAAACCACTCTTATACCAGGGCCTACGCCCAATACTACAGTAACTAACCCTGTTTGGGAAGGGATGAGAGCAAAGCTTTTTGCAGCTGAAGGAAGAAGAGTTAAGCAGGATTCTTTGGGCTATTACCAGCCTAAAACACTGCTGGAAATGCAAAACGAAAGAGCTGCATTCGAAGCGGCAAGAAATATAATAACATCCGGTAATCCATGGACTTTTGACCAAATTGCAAATTATATGGGAATGGACAATGTTAACTTTTCTCCTGAAGAAAAGCAGCTTCTTCACGATATTATAAAAAAGGGAATTGAAAAATCAGAAGATCTTGCCAAAGCAAAAATGTCTTTTACGTTTATGATAGACGATTGCCCTAAGATTTCTCTTAAACCAACTGGAAGACAGTTCGGTGGATTAAATGATGCTGATGATATAAGGTTAATGGCAAGCGACCAGCAAACCTTGGCAGAGGGATGGAATGAAGGACTCAATTCTTTAATAGAAAATCCATCATCAAAAGCAATAGAGCATTGGGTAAAAGTAGTTAGCGGAAATGCAAGAGTACACGGAAGAGATGAAGCGCTTAAAACTTGCAGGCCATTCCTAATCGCTTGGCTTCAGATGGCAAGAAAGGAAAACAAGTCAAGATGGATCCCTTTAATGGATACGCTTAAAAGAGGATTCGAGCTGTCAACATCAGAGATGACAAAACATTTCCCTACTTCTAAAATTTCTCAAGATACACAGGAACAAAAAAACACTATTATGGCAGCCGGACAACTTGTTGGTATGTCTGAAGAAGAGTTAAAATTGATAAAAGAAGAGTCAAATACTAATGCTTTCTGGATATTTATTTATATGCTTCACGGAATAGCTGAAGTTTTAGGGCCTGAGGCTGCGAAAGAATTTGCGAAGCTTATTACGCCTAGCCTAAAATAAATTATCCGAGTCCTGCTTTTTTTAAAAAAGACATAAATTTGGTTCGCTTACCATAGACCAATCTTTGATTTTCTTCTGGACCTGTAACATTTTGAATTTCGTATTCATTTGCTCCACCCAATATTCCCCCAACTCCCTTTCCTACGTTAACAGGATAACCAGCGCCTGCTCCGATAGCCTGAGCTATTGCAGAAATGTCAAACTTGGGAGCTTTGAGCCAGCCTTTAATCATATTAACTACATTTGGAGTTAGAAGAATCATTCCAAGTCCAAGCAACGCACCCACTGTTTTTGGTGCACCGGGGTTTCCGATAAGTGGCGGAAAAAATCCGGGAGAATTGCTAAAACCGTCTATTAGAGCTTTACCCAGCAAAAACATTACTATTGTTGCAGGAAACGCTAGCAATTCTCCTCCGATTTCCCGCAGCCACGAGGCAAAACTTACATTGGCTCCCGGGATAAGGCCTGCCAAAATCCAAAAAGGAGCAATTATAATATCCAAAATTATAAAAATATAAGCTTTAATAAGTTCGAGCCAAAGCCTGAATAATGCGACAAGTACAGCAATTCCGATAATCAAAAAAGCTAAGATATTAATTACTGCATTTCCAAAACCTCCCAAAGCACCTCCGACCAAAGGAAATTTACTTAGGGCATCAAGTACAGTTCCGTCTCCGGCAAAAAGATGACTTACAATCTCCCTGACGCCATTTGTTGAGCTTGTAACAACTCCCAGAATCCCTGAAGGCTGTGCGTTTGTAAACGGGATGTTATTTGCGACTTCAAAAACAGTGCGTCCCTGAATATCAATAAAAGCAGGATTACTCGCAATTGTTCCTTGAATACCTTTAATGTCGATTGAGTTAAATACATTTATTGCGAGATAAGTCAAAACATACATAATATCTATTAAAAATCCTGCAATGGCAAAAGAAAAAGTGACTAAAATAAGAGCTACTATTATTTTTGGGATTTGGTTTTCGATGGTCATGACGGTTCTTGGGTCAATGTGGACTCTAAACATTATTGCAAAACCTATCACTACAAAAACAAGAACAAAAAAAAGATAAGTTACATTTCTGAAGGCAATCCATATCGGTAGAATAGGGGAAAGACCGGTAAATCCGACACCGTTTGCAGCATAAGCACTTTTTGCAATTCCAAAATTTCCTGCTAAGTATCTTGTAAAATCAGTGCTTCCTGCCGGAGGAGTAAAAGTTGCAGCAATAAGACCTCCCATGGTACCAATTGCGCCTCCGTTTCCCTCAACGAAACCTATTTTTCTAGTTTTTAAATCAACCCCGAGGCATTTACGGGAAGGGTCAATAGAGTCTATGCCGGTAATAAGGCATGTAAGGGAAGAAGTAACCTCTATCATTATGTTTTGTGTCCAATTGTGAAGATTATTTGGAACGTTAGGGTTGGTATTGGTAGGGGGAGTCTGGGCGTTTGCTTTTAGAGTCGCAAACAAAAAGAAAAAAGCAATAAGAACAAAAAAAGAAAAGATTCGGGCAGCAAATCTCATGTAATTTTAGTTTGGGGGATTAAGAAAAAAAAGTCAAGCTAAGGATAAGTTGCGTAGTTCATTACGTAAGGTTTTCCATTAACAACTTCAAGATTTACGTGCATGCCAAGTGCTGGATTTCCTAAACTTGTTCTACACTGAGTCGCAAAAGGAACACGGATCTGAAAACCCAGTCCAAGATTTGTGTTGTTAGAAACTTCAATATCTTTTCGTGTATCTACGCTTGTTCGACATTGTGTTCTAAACCAATTAAGATAATTAGTTAATAGGACTTGAGACACACTGCCCTGATAAAATTCAGTTCGTCTCGATGGAGAGTATTCATTTTTTACACCCTGTTCATTTAATGAAATAAATGCCTGGGTGAGTCTAAGCGCAGAAGCTTTGGCTTCCGGCTCCAGATTAGTTTTCGGAGCTTCTGTTCTCCCCGGCTGAGCTGGAACATTTCTATTTTCTGGCGTTTGAGATCCGGTGCTTCCAGAAGCACAAGAAGCTGTAAACGCAATGGTAAAAACGGCAGCGGCAATTTCCTTTCCTCTACCCATAGAATCTATTTATCACAGGGAAAATTTTTTGTCAAACTGCGGAGAGGGCGAGATTCGACCTCGCGGTCGCCTTACAGCGACATCCGCTTTCCAAGCGAACGCACTAGACCAACTATGCGACCTCTCCAGAAAAGTTATTCTATCAAATCACGGGCTTCTTGCCAAACTTTTTTGTCAGATGGATATGTTATTTTACTTTCAACCTCTGATTTTTCAATCCACTCGACTTTTTCCATCTCTTTATCGTGTTTTGAAATGTCTCCCGAGATGTATTTCATGAGAAAATAATAAACATTTTTTTTAATTTTCTCTCCCTCAAAAACATACCAATAGGTGACAGGCTCAAGCGGTTTTAAAATTTTGGCAAATACTCCTGTCTCTTCTTCGACTTCTCTTATAGCAGTTTCTTCTTTACCTTCTCCCTTTTTATGGTCGCCGATTAGACCTTTTGGAAAAACCCATCCGTGGTGGTAGGAATGCTGGGCAACCAAAATTAAAGTTTTATTTTTTTCTTTTTTGAAAACAACTCCACCTGCAGAAAATTCAAACTTCATGCGGAGAGGGTGAGATTCGAACTCACGGTTGGGAAATCCCAACAGCGGTTTTCGAAACCGCCGCACTAGTCCGCTATGCGACCTCTCCTTGTGAATTTGCGCCTTCGGCGGGAATCGAACCCGCATTACAGGATCCGCAATCCTGAGGTTTATCCATTAGCCTACGAAGGCCTCCAACCGTCCCGCAGCGCGGGATAATTCTATCATTGAACTACGGGTACAAGTTACACCTAGTTTGTAAAACGCAAGCTCCGCTTATTTTACTTTATCCGGAGTTTACAATCAAACCTGTTTTGAAGGTTCAAGAGGAAAATTTTTAGAGAGCCAATCTGCTGACTTTTCCATAAAGGTGGGCTTAATAGATTCCCGATAGGGAAGATAAGGAAGAAGAATAGATCTTATGTGGTCACGGGTAATATCTCCTAACGTCATCGTCAACTCGCCTGGGATAAACGCTTTTGTTCTTACATGCAGGATATCCACATTCTCCCTTTTTTTAAAGTAGAAATCGTATAATTCAAGCCAAAGATAGGAATGATCCTCAACGGTTATTCCCTCAGAACTTATTCTATAGTGAAAATCTCGGGGAGGAATAGTTGCTAAGACAAAACTTAAAAAGAGCAAAGACAAAACAACCAGCATTAGAAGATATTGGGAGAAAAGAAAAAGAATTATTTCAACAAGAAATGTAATTAAAATCGCAGTCAGAAAGAATTGCCTACCCCTTTTTCTAAAAGGCCTTCCAGGTCCTGTCCAAGCAAGTAAGGTCTTAACATCTGCATATATTTTTTGCGCAGAACTAGAATTTTGGATTGGTGGAACAATCTTTTTCTGTAGGCCTTTTGGTGAAAGAGTTTGAGTTTTTTTAGCAGACATAACTAAACTCTATATCTTTAATAATTTTTAGTCAAGGGCGGAGAGAGTGAGATTCGAACTCACGAAGACATTGCTGTCTTAGCGGTTTTCAAGACCGCCGCACTAGGCCGCTATGCGATCTCTCCAGATTAAAATAATCGTTTATGCAGGAATACTCTTCCTGCTCCGGACTTCAAATATTGTTCAAACATGAAAGCCTTTTCTTTGTTTTTTATAGCAAAGTAAGCTATTAAACTAACGGGCAATCTATTTTCCGTTGCAGCGATCTGTCCCTTACTATGCCTTAAAATTCTATCTTTAAGATCATTTGTGCAGCCTATGTAAGTCTTTTTATCGAAACATAAAAGCACATAAACATACCACATATTGGGCGGATTTATCTCGCCGACGCTTCGCTTTGGCGAAGCAAGGCGGAGAGGGTGAGATTCGAACTCACGCGAGCCTTTAACAGCTCAAGGGTTTAGCAAACCCTCGCAATGGACCATGCTATGCGACCTCTCCAGAAGATCATTCTAGCATAACTTGCGGCGCTTTACACTTCGTAGGAGTAGATTTTGCCTGGGGAATATTCGTAGCTGCACATTTCCTCATTACTCAATCCCTCAAAAAATTTCCTCATCGGTCTAATTGAATTTGCGGAAGCCGAAATAAAAACTACGTCATCGGGTTTGAGATTTGATTTCAGGTTGTTAAGAAAAGGAATTACTCTTTCTTCAACCATTTTTATACTTTCTCCATTTGGGGGAGGAGTGTCGTAAGATCGGTGCCAGAGTTTATAATTTTCAGGCTCTTTTTGTTCGATTTCATCTTTATTTAACCCTGTCAAATCACCGTAATCTCTTTCTTTAATTCTTGGGTCCGTTAATATTTCAATTCTTTGATGATAACCGTCGAGAACAATATCTAAGGTATGTTTTGAGCGGATTAAGTCAGACTGGTAAGCCTTAGTAACAGGTTCATTTTTAAGCTCTTCGCCGATTTTTTTTGCCTCCTCAATTCCCTCCGGATTCAAATCCGTGTCTCTCCAGCCTGAGAAAATATGCTCTTTGTTGTCGAATGTTTCGCCGTGCCGAAAGATGAAGATTTTTGCCATATAGTAGAATGATAAGTGATTAAGGATAAATGATCAATGTTTTAGATTTTATCTTCCCAAAGCGTTGTGTCCAATGCAAAAAAGTGGGGGATTATCTTTGTCCGGATTGTTTTTCCTATCTATCCTTTGATGTTAAAAGCCTTTGCCTTGTCTGCCAACGTCCGGTGCCAGACGGACTAACCCACAGAGCATGCTTAAAGAAATATACAATTAACGGATGTTTTTCGGCGATTCCTTATAATAAAACTGCTAAAAAATTGATTTATAACTTTAAATACAAGCCATATTTGTCTTCACTCAATACTTTTTTGGGCGATCTTTTATGCGAAGCATTGACGCAAAATGAGTCATTCAACAGAACCTTAAAAAGTTCAAACGATTGGATTTTTGTGCCGATTCCGCTTCATCCGTCAAGATTTCGGACACGCGGATACAATCACGCGGAGATTTTAACAAGAGAGCTTGGGAAAAAGTTCAATTTTAAAACTACTGAGCTTCTCAAGCGCGTAAAAGACACAAAGTCCCAGTACGGTTTAAAATTACCTCAAAGAAAAAAGAACATTAAAGAAGCTTTTATAAGTTCAGATGCGAAGAATTTAAACATTTTCCTTGTTGACGATATTGTTACAACAGGCTCATCCCTTCTTGAAGCTGCTAAAGTTTTGAAAAGAGAACGAGCAGGAAAAGTTTATGGCATTACGCTTGCCCGCGACTAAATTTACAAATAAAAGCTTTTGGCGTATCATACAACTATGAAAATTGAGAATAAGAGGGCATTTTTTGATTATGAAATTCTGGAAAGACTTGAAGCTGGAATTAATTTATATGGTGCAGAAGTTAAGGCAATAAGGCTTGGACACGCTGATTTGTCCGGAAGCTTCGTCAAGATAATCGGAAGCGAAGTTTACTTGGTTAATGCTAAAATCTTCCCTTATAAATACGCGACACCCGAAGGGTAC
>OBEQ010075733.1_pt1 | contig 14443 bp, 10 predicted proteins | sample 1670901 | NCBI WGS metagenome assembly OBEQ01 (sample SAMEA104232315, study PRJEB22302) | groundwater metagenome | biome: forest; feature: aquifer; material: groundwater | place: USA | collected 2011-08-07 | depth 5.4 m
CTCCTGGGGCACCACGCCGTGCTCGTCGTGCGAGCCGCCCACCTTGTAGGCCTCGGCTTCGTCGTGCGAGACGTTGAGCTGCTTCTGGATCTCCTCGGTGAACGCGTTGCCGCCGATGGTCACGTCGCGGGTGAACGCGCTCATGCCGTCCTTGACGATGTTGATGTTGGAGATGGCCGCGCCGATGTTGACCAGCACGACCGTCTCGCCGCCCGCGGTCTGGTAGTTGAGCTCGAAGGCGTTCTGCACGCTGAACGCGGCCACGTCGATCACGCGCGGCACCAGCGAGGCCTCGCGCGCCACGGCGGCGTAGTCGTGTACGACTTCCTTCTTGGCCGCGACCAGCACGAGCTCCATCTGGCCGCTCGCGTTCTGCTTGTTGATCACCTGCCAGTCGATCTCGACGTCGTCCTTGGCAAAGGGAATGTGATGTTCGGCTTCCCAGGGAATCTGCTCCTGGAGCTCGTCATCCGACATCTGCGGCACGGCGATCTTCTTGATGATCACGGAATGGCCGGCGATCGCGAGCGCGACCTCTTTCTGGCGGATCTTGAGCTTGCCGAAAAGCTCGCGGATCCCGTCCACGACCGCGCTCTGGTTCATGATCGTGCCGTCCACGATGGTCTGCGGCGGCAGCGGCTCGATGGCGAAGTTGAGCAGCTGCACGCCCTTCTTCGAGGTCTTGGCTGTGACGACCTTGATCGAGCTCGAACCGATGTCCAGTCCGACGCAGTTCTTCATGCCAGACCCCCGCAGCCTTTCGGACGCGACTTGCGCCGTGCCGATTGTTTCACGTCCCAGGCACAGAGCGCAACCCAGTGCGAGCCATACCTACATGATCACGTGCGGCCGCACTGAGGGCAACTTCCTTAACTGCTGCTGCCGCCGCCGCCGTCTTTGTCGCCGACGTCATCCGCCGTCGATGCCGTACTCCTTGATCTTGTAGAGCAGCGCGCGGTGGCTGATCTCGAGGATCTTGGCCGCGTTCGTACGGTTGCCGTTGGTGGTCTGCAGCGCCTTGCGGATCAGCTCCTCTTCGATCAAGCGGGTCGTCTTCTTGATCGACAGCTCGCCTGACGACAGCACCGCGTGCAGCTTGTCGCGCTGCGACTTGATCCGATCCTCGAGCACCGAGACCTCGATGCGCGGCCCGTCGCACAGGACCATGGCGCGCTCGATGGTGTTCTCCAGCTCGCGCACGTTGCCGGGCCAGTGGTAGGCGAGCAAGAGCTCCATGGCGTCGGGCGCCACGCTGGTCACCTGCATGCCGGCGGCGGCGTGCTTCTCGCCGTAGCGGCGGATGAAGAACTCGACCAGGAGCGGGATGTCCTCACGCCGATCGCGCAGGGGCGGCAGGTGCACGGGCAGCACGTTCAGGCGGTAGAAGAGGTCCTCGCGGAAGCGGCCCGCCTTGACCTCGGCATTGAGGTCGCGCACGGTGGCGGCGATCACGCGCACGTCGACGGGCGTCTCCTTGACGTCACCGACGCGCCGGATCTCCTCCTCCTGCAGCACGCGCAGGAGCTTGACCTGCAGGCCCAGGGGCAGCTCGCCGATCTCGTCGAGGAAGAGCGTGCCGGTGGTGGCCTCCTCGAAGAGGCCCTTCTTGTCGCGGGTGGCGTCGGTGAAGGCGCCCTTGCGATGCCCGAACAGCTCCGACTCGAGCAGGTTCTCGGGAATGGCGCCGCAGTTGACGGCCACGAACGGCCCGGCCGAGCGCGGCGACAGCTCGTGCAGGGCGCGCGCGATCAGCTCCTTGCCCGTGCCGCTCTCGCCGGTGATGAGCACGTTGGTCTTGTACTCGGCGACCTTGGCGACCGTGCGCAGCACCGCCATCATGGGCGGCGCCTTGGCGATGATGCCGCCCGGGTTGGACTCGGCCGCCTGTACGACCACGCGTCTGGCCAGCGCCTCGCGCAGCGACTGGTTCTCGCGCCGCAGCCGCTCGCGCTCCTCGGCCTTGCGCAGGGTCAGCAGCATCTCGTCGGGCTTGAATGGCTTGGACACGTAGTCGTAGGCGCCCCGCTTCATGGCGTCGAGGGCCAGCTCGGACGAGCCGTACGCCGACATCATGATCACCGTGGGCGAGTGGTCGCGCCGGGCCAGCTCGTCGAGCAGGTCGAGGCCGGAGCGCTTGGGCATGCGCACGTCGCAGAGCACGCAGTCGTAGTCGCGTGCGGAGAGCTCGGCCAGCGCGGCCTGGGCGGTCGGCGCCGAGACCACATCGAAGCCTTCGCGGGCCAGGAACAGCTGCAGCATGTGGCGCAGGCTCTCCTCGTCGTCCACGACGAGGATCCTCTTGAGCCCACCCGAGGTGGCAGCTGACGCGACCATGCGTCGCCATCTTAGCATCTCGAGCGCCCGATCACGCTGGGGTTTGCAGACCGACAACTTGGTTGACATGGGCCGCCTCGAACGTGGCAGGAGACGAACCAACCCGCTGAAATGCTTTGATTCATGGCCGGTCCGCGGGTTGCTCCGTGCTTCCTCTGCCAAGAAGGAGGCACTCCGATGCAGACGGGCGCGAACATTCTCTCCACCAGCCGGGCACGAGCCGCCGCCGCCGTGCTGACCCTGCTCTCGCTGGCCGGCTGTCCCGATCGCGAGGTGGCCGGGATCGTTCCTCACCCGTCGCCGCAGACCGAGACGGTCCTCCCCGTGGGCCAGAACCGGGACGTCGACATCCTCTTCGTCATCGACAACTCCGGCTCGATGGGCGACGAGCAGGCGTCGCTGGTGAACAACTTCAAGAAGTTCATGGACAAGCTGAGCGCCATCGAGGGCGGCCTGCCCAACGTGCACATCGGCGTGGTCTCCTCCGACGTGGGCGCGGGCGGCTTCGGCTGGGGCGGCGCCTGCGCCGGCGACGGCGACGACGGCCTGCTGCAGCACCAGACCTCGAGCGCGTGCCGGCCGCTGCGCGGCGCGTTCATCGAGGACGTCGCCGACAAGAACGGCGGGCGCCAGCGCAACTACGACGACTCGCTCGACCAGACCTTCAAGTGCATCGCCGAGCTGGGCACGCAGGGCTGCGGCTTCGAGCACCACATGGAGTCGATGAAGCGCGCGCTCGACGGCTCACGCGGGGAGAACGCCAACTTCCTGCGTCCCGACGCCTTCCTCGCCGTCGTCTTCATCGCCGACGAGGACGACTGCTCGGCCAAGAGCGGTGCCCTCTTCGATGACAACCGCGCGCTCGACAACGGCGCCTCCGAGCTGGGCCCGGTCGGCCTGCGCTGCACCCAGTGGGCGGTCAGCTGCGACGGCGCGGCGCTGCCGCGGCAGTCGGGTACGTACTCCAGCTGCGAGCCGCGCCAGGACTCGCCCTACTTCGAGGACCCGCACGCCTACGCCGAGTTCCTGCACTCGCTCAAGCCCGGACACCCCGAGCGCGTGCTGGTCGCGGGCATCTTCGGCCCCGACACGCCCTTTGCCATCGGCGACGGCGATCCCGACCACGACGCCAGCACCACCGACGTCAACAAGCTGCACATCCTGCCCTCGTGCGGCACCGACACGCAGAGCTCGACCATGGCCGGCGACGGCGCGGTGCCACCGGTGCGCTTCCGCGCCCTCTTCGACGAGTTCGGTGACAGCGCCACGCGCGCCTCGATCTGCGACAACGATCTGTCTGCCGCGCTGGAGAAGATCAGCCTGGCCCTGGTGTCACGGCTCACGCTGCGCTGCCTGCCCGACAACGCCGACTTGAGCGACCTCCATCCCGAGCTGGTCGGCGTGCAGCCCGACTGCGCCGTGCGCGAGGAAGAGGACGGGCGCGAGACGCCGCTCGGCCGCTGCAGGATGCTCGACCAGCCGGGCGCGCCCACGCCCGCGCCCGACAACGCCCTGCCCTGCTGGTACATCGGCCAGGACACCGAGCACTGCAGCGGTGACGGACAGAGCGGGGCCACGATCGAGGTCGCACGCGACAGCACGCCCTCTGTCAACGCGACCCTGGTCGTGGACTGCGTGGGAATCTGACAGAATTCAGCAGTCAGCTCCCGCTTGCGATCGCCGTAAAGGCTCCCCTATACTCCGGCCCGCTACTGCAAAATCGCACATAGATTGCAAGGTTGCCAACCCGGTTGGCACCGGTGGCAACCAAGATGGCGACGAGAACGAACAAGTGCTCGGAATCACTTCCAAACTTTGCCGCGCTGCGTGGCGCGGTCGTTGCTCGGCTAGTCCCCATTAGGAGGGTCTGTCATGTTTAGGCTCACTTCCGCACTTGGCCTCGGCAGCGCGCTCGTCGCGACTGTCCTCTCCGCGGGTTGTCCCAACCGCGAGGTCGCTGCCGTCGATCCCAATCAGCAGAAGGAAGAAAAGAAGCTGATCCCGGTCGGATCGAACCGCAACATCGACATCCTGTTCGTGATCGACAACTCGGGATCCATGGGCGAGGAGCAGGCCTCTCTCGCGACCAACTTCCCGGTGTTCATGTCGGTGCTCAACAACATCATGGGCGGTCTGCCCAACGTGCACATCGGTGTGGTCTCGTCCAACACCGGCGTGGGCGGCTACAATATCGGCGGCTGCGGCGGCGACGGCGACAACGGCGTGCTGCAGGCCACCGCGCGCGGCAGCTGCACGCCGCCCACGGGCAAGTTCATCGTCGACATCCAGCCCGACGATCCGCTCCAGCCACGCATCCAGAACTACCCGGCGGGCAAGCTGGAGGACACCTTCACCTGCATCGCCAAGCTGGGCACCACCGGCTGCGGCTTCGAGCAACACCTCGAGTCGATGAAGCGCGCGCTCGAGAATAACAAACCGAACGAGAACAAGGACTTCCTGCGCAAGGACGCCTACCTCGCCATCATCATCATCGCCGACGAGGACGACTGCTCGGCGGGCAACTCGGCGGTCTTCGACCCCAACGACACCGCGCTCACCGGCACGCTCGGCCCGCTGGCGTCGTTCCGCTGCACCGAGTTCGGCATCACCTGCAACGAGGGCAACCTGGGCCGCACGGCCGCCAGCTACACCGGCTGCAAGCCGCGCACGGATTCGTACATTCGTAATCCGCAGGACTACGTCAACTTCGTCAAGGGCCTCAAGGACGATCCGAACCTGATCATCGTCTCGGGCATCATCGGCAACCCCGAGCCGGTGCGCGTGAAGCTCAACGGCATGAACCAGCCCGAGCTGGATCACTCGTGCATGGATCCGGCGGGCGTCAACGGCGCCGCCGACCCGGCCGTGCGCCTCAAGTTCTTCCTCGATGCGTTCCCCGGCAGCACCAGCACGTCGATCTGCAACAACGACCTGTCGGCCGCCTTGCAGAAGATCGCCGAGGCGCTGGCGCGCGTCATCGGCAACCCCTGCCTCGAGGGCGACATTGCCAAGGACGACATCAATCCCAACGCGACCGGCATCCAGATCGAGTGCAGCGTCGAGGACGTGCGCTACCCGGGCACCGAGCAGGAGTCGAGCAAGGCCATCCGTCGCTGCGACATGCAGGACGCGACCACGCCCAAGATGGCGCAGGCGCACCCGTGCTGGTACGTGAAGGCGGACGTCACCTGCGTCCCGCCGAACTCGCCCAGCGGCCTGCAGCTCCTGGTCGAGCGCGACATGGGCGCCGACCCGCCGACGGGCACGTACGTGCAAGCCAGCTGCGTGTCCAACTAGTCGCAGCCTCCCGGCGCCGCGCGCCGCGCTCCTTCTTCTCTCTCTCCTCTACTTCCATTGACTTGGCCCCACGGGCGGTTCTACCGTCGGCCCGTCGATGCGCATCACTGCCAATCAGGTCACGCTCGCGCGCTTGATCCTGATGCCCATGCTGTGCGGGCTCATCTACGGCGACACCACCATGCAGATGTGGGCGGCCATCTTCGGCACCCTCGTCGGCGCCACTGACTTCGTCGACGGATACCTGGCCCGCAAGCAGGGTCCGACCATCCTCGGCGGGCTCATGGACCCCATCGCCGACAAGGTGTTCATCGCCGTCTGCTTCGTGCCCTACGCCGATCGCGGGTACGTGTCGTGGAAGATCGTCGCGGCGCTGTTCCTGCGCGAGTACCTGGTCACCGCGCTGCGCTCGAGCTTCGAGCGCCGGCAGCGGCAGCTGCGCTCGACCTACATGTCCAAGGTCAAGACCTGGGTGCAGATGACGAGCCTGGCGCTCATCCTCATCATGCAGCTGGTGAAGTCGCACCTGGTGCTGACCCTGGTGTTCGTGGGCATGGCCATCGTGCCGGCGGTGCTCGGCATCGTGTGGCGCATCGTCAAGAAGCAGCACTGGGTGGGCGCGTGGCTGGGCGCCGGGCTGCACGCCATCTTCGCGCTCCTCTTCTACCTGCGCGGGCCGCAGGAAGCGACCATGGCTGCGGTCATCGTGATGGTCGTGCTGACCTGGGTGAGCGCCATCGACTACGTCACCGCGGCGGTCGCGGTGGTCAAGGAGCCGACGCTGTTCGACCTGTCGCGGCTGATTCCGGCGGCGGCGCTACCGATCGTGGCCATGTTCGCGCTGACCCACGGGCAGGCGCCCGCCTGGTCGGTCATCGCGGTGCTGGGCCTGGAGTTCGCGCACGGCGGGCTCGACAACCACCTGGCGCATCACAACGCCGCGGCGCCCTGGTGGGTCTGGGGCGGCCGGCTGCTGGTGACCATCGGTGCGCTGGCGCTGACCCTGGTGCTGCCCGAGCACGCGACGCTCCTGGGCGCGATCGCGGTGACGGTCAGCCTGGCGGGCGCGGCGACGACCTTCTGGAGCCGCCGGCGCTACTACGTGGAGCCCAAGCTGCGCGACAAGAAGCGCACGGTCCCCGAGCCGGCGTAGGCGAGGCTTAGGCGGCCGCGGCACGTTTTAACCGCCATGTCGCCAACGACGCCAGCTCCGACCTACCCAGGTCCGAAGCATCGAGATTTGGTTGGTCGGAGCTGGCGTGTTGGCGACATGGCGGCCCAAAAACGCCGCGCCTTCTCCCCGTCCACTCAGCCAATCACCTTGTTGCGTCCGCCACGCTTGGCCTTGTACAGGTTCTCGTCGGCGACGCGGATGAACGAGGGCGCGTCGAGCGGCTCGCCGTCGAGCGTGGCCACGCCCACCGAGATGGTCACCGGCAGCGAGTCGCCCTCGAACTCGAAGGGCTCGCGCGCGACCAGCTGGCGGATCTGCTCGCCGAACTCCATCGCGCCGTCCTTGCCGGTCTCGGGCAGCACGGCGGCGAATTCTTCGCCGCCGTAGCGGGCGAGCAGCTCCTCGCGCCGGATGCGCGCGTGCAGGCGCTTGGCGATCTCCTTCAGCACGTGGTCGCCGGTCAGATGGCCGTGCTGGTCGTTGATCTTCTTGAAGTGGTCGATGTCGAACATGACCAGCGAGAGTGGCCGGCCGTAACGGGCGCAGCGCGCCATCTCGCGATCGAGGAACTCGATGAAGTAGCGCTTGTTGTGCGTGCCGGTCAGCGCGTCGACGATGGTCATGCGGTAGATCTCCTCGTGGTAGGAGACCTCGACGTTGGCGCCGATGAGGAACTTGAAGATGGCCGCGCCGATCTTGAGGAAGTCACCGTCGCGCAGCGGCGCCTTGGTGACCGGATTGTCGTTCACGTACGAGCCGTTGGTGGAGCCCAGATCCTCGACCAGCCAGTTGGTGTCGTCGCGGTAGACGCGCGCGTGCCGGCGCGAGACCGAGTCGCGATCGACCTGGATGTCGCAGTCGGTGCCGCGCCCGAGCACGAGCTCGGCGCGATCGAGCAGGAAGCGTCGCCCCATGTCTGGCCCTGGCGGGTAGATGAGCACCAGGCACGCGTTCACTCCACCCGCGACCGGAGTCGGGATGTGGACCTTGGTTACTCGTGTCTTCCACTCACTCATGGCCAGAGAGCCGCTTTTCTTTTGTATTCCGGACCCTTGGGGGCTGTCAATGTACTCGCAAGTGTGATACCTCGAAACCCGTGCGCGGGACACGCGACGCCTTCGAGTTCCCGGGCGATGGAAGTGGCCGTGGTGCGCTGGTGGTGCACGGCTTCACCGGTTCTCCATTCGAGATGCGCTGGCTCGGTGAGCGCCTGGCCGAGCGCGGTTTCCACGTCCTCGGACCGGCGCTGGCCGGACACGCCAACGGCCGCCCCGACCAGCTCGACCGCACCACCTGGCACGACTGGTACGCGAGCGCCGAGCTCGCCTTCGACGAGCTCCGGCGCCGCTGCGAGCGCGTGGCCGTGGTCGGGCTGTCCATGGGCGGCCTGCTGGCGCTGCACCTGGCCCGCGAGCGCCAGACACAGGTCGCGGCGCTGGGCGTGCTGGCCACGCCCATCTGGCTGCCGCGCCACATCGAGGCGACCATCCGCACGGTCGACCGTGCGCTGCAATTCGGCCTGCGCGCGCGCCTGGTCTCGGCGCTCGTGGACGAGCTGGGCGGGCCGCACGTGCCCAAGATGGGCGGCGAGTCGGACATCGCCGATCCAGCCGGCCGCTACGAGAACCCGACCATGCCGGCCATGCCCGTGCGCGCGCTGGGCAGCCTGCTCGAGCTGCAGCGGCAGGTGCGCGCCGATCTGCCCGGCGTGCACAACCCGACCTTCCTGGCGCACGCCCGCCACGACCACACCGCACCCTACGCCTGCGCTGCCGGCATCCTCAAGCGCATCGGCGCGCGCGACGTGCGCGCGCTCTCGCTCGAACGCAGTTACCACGTGATCACGCTCGACGTGGAGCGCGCGGAGGTCGCGCGTGGCGTCGGGGATTTCCTGGAAGAGAGGCTGCGATGACCCGCTACGTGGTTGCCATCGATCAGGGCACGACCGGCTCGACCGTGATGGTGCTCGACGAGAAGCTCGAGATCCGCGGCAAGCAGAACCAGGAGTTTGCCCAGATCTACCCCAAGCCCAGCTGGGTCGAGCACGACCCCGAGGCCATCTGGAAGAGCGTCCTGGGCGCGCTCGAGCGCGCGCTCGCCGAGGCCAAGATCGCCGGCAAGGACATCACCGCCATCGGCATCACCAACCAGCGCGAGACCACCGTGGTCTGGGATCGCAAGACCGGCGCGCCCGCACTCACCGCCATCGTGTGGCAGGATCGGCGCACCGCCGACGTGTGCGCGGGGCTCAAGCAGGCCGGGCGCGAGCCGCGCGTGCGCGAGCTGACCGGCCTGGTGCTCGATCCCTACTTCTCGGGCACCAAGCTGCGCTGGATGCTCGACGAGGACCGCAGCCTGGCCCAGCGCGCCGAGAGCGGCGCGCTCGCCTTCGGCACCGTGGATTCGTTCCTCATCGCCCGCCTGACCGGCGGCGCGGCGCACGTGACCGATCCTTCCAACGCGTCGCGGACGCTGCTGTTCGGGTTGCGCTCGCTGGCGTGGGAGGACGAGCTGTTGCATCTGTTCGGTGTGCCGCGGGCGTGCTTGCCGACGGTCAAGTCGTCGGCCGAAGTGTACGGCACGACCAAGGATGTGCCCGGCCTGCCCGACGGCATTCCCATCGCCGGCATCGCGGGTGACCAGCAGGCGGCGCTCTTCGGCCAGGCCTGCTTCGAGCCCGGCGACGCCAAGTGCACCTACGGCACGGGCGCCTTCCTGCTCATGAACACCGGCCCGCGCCCTGTGCCGTCGACGCGCGGCCTGCTCACCACCGTGGGCTGGAAGCTGGGCGCCGGCGCCGAGGCCGGCGAGGTAGCCTACGCGCTGGAAGGCTCGGCGTTCATCGCCGGCGCCGCGGTGCAGTGGCTGCGCGACGGCCTGGGCATCATCAAGAACGCGTCGGAGATCGAGGCGCTCGCCACCAGCGTCGAGGACTCGGGCGGCGTCATCGTGGTGCCCGCGTTCGCCGGCCTGGGCGCGCCGCACTGGCGCCCCGAGGCGCGCGGCATCATCACCGGCCTGACCCGCGGCACCACCAAGGCGCACATCGCGCGCGCCGCGCTGGAAGGCGTCGCGCTGCAGAACTACGACATCCTCAAGGCCATGCAGGACGACAGCGGCCGGCCGCTGGCGCGCCTCAAGGTCGACGGTGGTGCCGCGGCCAACGACCTGCTCATGCAGTTCCAGGCCGACGTTCTCGGCGTCGACATCGCGCGCCCGGCCATCATCGAGACCACGGCCCTGGGCGCGGCGTTCCTGGCCGGCCTGGGCGTCGGGCTGTGGAAGTCCAAGGCGGAGATCGCCAAGGTGTGGCGCGAGGAGCGCCGCTTCCAGCCGCAGATGACCGGCGCCAAGGTCGTGGCCCACCTGCGCGCGTGGGATGCGGCCGTCAAGAAGGCGTGAAGGACGCTCCGGAACAACGAGCGACGACACAGCACGTCGAGTTTCACGCGGCGACAGCGTTGCGCGAGCCCGGGTCGACGGAACCCTCTGCATTTTCGCGGTCGACGAGCGGCACAGCAGTTGCTTTTGGGTGGCGCGCAACGCCATTCAAGGAGACTCGACATGCGTATCACTCGAAGCCAGTTCCTCGCTCCCGTTCTCATGGCACTCGTGTTCGCCGGCTGCGCCGACCAGCTGCAGCCAGACGAGGACCTCGCCTCCAGCGAGTCGGCCATCTGCAGCGACCCCGATGATTGCCCGCCGCCGCATCCCCATCCCAGCCCCGGTCACCAGGGCCCGCCCTTCCCGACGGCGAGTGCGACCGGCAAGCTGGAGCTGCGCGTCCCGCGCAACTTCATCACCCAAGCCTTCGACCAGCTCATCGCCGACTTCAATGCCCACCACGACGGCCGGCTGAGCTGGGACGGGCCCAAGTTCAACGTGTGCGCGGGATGCAAGGGCTCGCCCGAGCGGCAGAACGCGTCGATCCCGGCGATGAACTACTTCAACCACGTCAAGCTGCACTACTCGGACACGGCGGTGGTCATCCCCATCCATCGCAACATCGACGTGCCCCTCACGATGATGGCCGAGTGCGTCGGCTGGACCGAGAGCCATCCGACCGGCGCGCTGACGCTGCGCGTCTACGTCGACTCGATCATCGGCGTCCAGGTCACGGGCGGCGGCTGGTTCGAGGACTTCGTCGATTTCTTCGCCCTCGGGCACCTGACGTCGTACATCGATGGCAAGGTCCGGGCCGCGTTCGGCCAGGCCCAGGAGCAGGACATCGTCCTCGGCTCGTGCTCGACGGTGGGCGCGTTCAATCCCGCCGGCACCGAGCAGGACGCGTTCGTCTGGGACGTCCCGTAGCTACGGCTGGCTCCGCGCGAGCCTTGCCCCTGGAGCGCGCCTGAAGTTCCCCTCCGTACGAGCCCTACCGAAGATCTCCTCGACCAGCTTCTCTTGCGTTGACTGATCGCATACCCGGATACCTCGTGGTTCGTGTGGTCGCGCCGCTCTCCGAGGACGCTTCGGAACAGCGCAGTACATGCCGAGGCGCATCGGGAGACAGCGTGAGATGGCGGCGGCCGCGAATTCACGCACTTCGGCTGGTTCCGAGACGGCACGTCAGTTGCTCTTCGAGGGCGCAATAACACCTCTCAAGGAGAAATCGACATGCGTACGCTCAACAGCAACAAGCTCCTCGCCCCCTTCCTCATGACCGTCCTGCTCGCCGGCTGCGCCGGCGATCTCGAGCTGGAAGCCAGCGACGAGATCGCCTCGAACGAATCGGCGATCTGCCACCAGCCCGACCCTGCAGACTGTCCCCACCCGCACCCCACGACGCCTCCGCACAAGGGCCCGCCGTTCCCCTCCGCCAATGCATCGGGCGAGGTCGGCTTGCGGCTGGTTCGTACCTTCATCACGCAGGCATTCGACGACGTGATCGTCGACTACAACGCGAACCACAGCGGCCACCTCGGCTGGCACGGTCCCAAGTTCTCCGACTGCGACTCGTGCAAGGGGACCCCCAAGCGGGAAGCTGGTTGGGAGCAGGACGAAGTCTACGGCAACCACGTCCTGCTGCACTATTCGGGCTCGAGGTTCGGCCTGCCGATCGTGCGCGATATCGACGTTCCCATCACCATCGCGGCCAGCTGCGCCGGATGGACGGCCAGCAATCCACGCGGCGCGCTGACGCTGACGGTCTTCGTCGATCCAATCGTCGGAGTCCAGGTCTCGGGCGGCGGCTGGCTGGAGGACTTCCTCGATTTCTTCACCGTGGGACATCTCTCGGCGTCGATCGACAACAAGGTTCGCGCCGAGTTCGGGAATGCCTCTTCATCCACCAACGTGGTCGGAACGTGCTCCTCGGTGGGTGTGTACAATCCCGACGGCACCGAGTACGACGCCATCGTCTGGGACATCCCGTAACTACGGCTTGACCACGCCGCCCTCGGGCGGCGTGAGCTGGAACGTGAACAGGTAGGGCGCGGTGCCGTTCGGACCCAGCGGCACGGGCTTGCTCAGCACCATGAGCGCGTGGTCGCCGGAGAGGCCGCTCTCGGGATCCTGCAGCAGCTCCATGGGCGCGCGGAAGTTGCTCAGATCGTCGACTTCGATCTCGATGCGACACGCGCCGGTGGGCTGGCATTCGAGGGTCTTGAGCGTGGCGACGTCGGGATACCTGTCGAGCACGGCGTCGATCTTGGTGCGCACCTCGTTGTCGCGGTCGAGCGCCTGCGGGGGCACGGGCGGCACGGGCGGCACGCTCGGCACGGGCGCCTTGCCGGGCGCCTTGCCGGGTGTGGGCGGCGTCGGCTCGGCGCTACCTGCGTCGGCGGCAGTCGACGCGTGCGGCATGGCGTGCTTGCTGCGACCGTTGGCCAGCCAGACCAAGGCGACCATGCCTGCAATCACCACGGCGATGACCAGCATCCGGCGAGGGCTCACGTCGCCAGCATAGTCCACCGACTCGGCCGCGCGCCACACGACTCGGTCGGACCAGCGCTGCAACTTGGCGTGAAAGCATGCGTATTTTCGGACCCGCCGCGGCGCTGCGTCGACTAGACTGCTCCGGTCATGGCCGAAGTAGAGCCTGCGCCTGTGCATCCGGCGGCGCGTGAACGAGTGGAAGTCACCAACCGAGCCGACGGCGGCTTCATCTACTGGCTGCTCAAGCTGTACGGCTTCGCCGCGTGCGTGCTGCTCGCGGCCGTGGTCGTCGCCTGCGTGTCGGTCTACGGGTACTTCGTCAGGCGCGTGCCCGCGACGCCCAGCCTGGCGCGCGCGGTCGTGGTCGCGCCGTCGGTCACGCACATCGTGGCCGGCGACGGCACGCTGCTGGGCGAGTTCGCCGACGAGTGGCGCGAGGTCGTGCCCTACGACCGTATGCCCGAGACGCTCATCCACGCGGTGCTGGCGGCCGAGGATCACCGCTTCTTCGCCCACACCGGCGTGGACATGAAGGGCATCGCGCGCGCCGCGTGGGAAAACGTCACCTCGGGCGAGTTCGCGCAGGGTGGCTCGACCATCACGCAGCAGGTGGCCAAGCATTTTCTCGGCAACGAGAAGACGCTCGCGCGCAAGGTCAAGGAGGTCATCCTGGCCCGCCGCCTCGAGGCCATCTACTCCAAGCAGGAGATCCTGTCCTTCTACCTGAACATCATCTTCCTCGGCTCGGGCGCGTACGGCGTGCAGGCGGCGGCGCACCGCTACTTCAACAAGGACATCGGCGAGCTGGACGTCGGGCAGCTGGCCATGATCGCCGGCCTGGCGCAGGCGCCGTCGCGCGACTCGCCGCTCGCCAATCCCGCCAATGCCAGGCGTCGGCGCGACGCGGTGCTCGACAAGATGCAGCGCCACGGCTACCTGTCGAGCGCCGACGCCGAGCAGTGGAAGACCACGCCGCTCGGGGTGTCGCCGGCGGAGGATCCATTCCTGTCGACCTCGCCGTACTTCGCCGAGCACGTGCGAAGGACCCTCATCGCCGACGCCAAGTACGGCAAGGAAGGCCTGATGCGGCGCGGCCTGCGCGTCGAGACCACCGTCCTGCCCTGGGTCGACGGCGCCGCCTACGAGAACGTCGACTTCGGCACGCGCAAGCAGGACATGCGCCAGGGCTGGCGCGGCCCCGAGGCCCACCTGGAGGGCGAGGCGCAGAAGACCTTCCTCGAGCGCGCGCGCAAGAAGTACGGCACGGCGCGCCTGCAGGAGAGCGAGCATTACCTGGCCCTGGTCGAGACGGTCGAGTCGGGCGGTGCGAACGTGCGCGTGGCCGACGCGGCGTTCAGGCTGCCGCTCGGCAACATGGACTGGGCGGCCAAGTGGTCGCGCGAGAACGACGTCAACGATCAGAAGATCGCCTCGGCGCGCGAGGCCTTGCGCCCCGGCGACGTGGTCTGGGTCACGCCGGCGCGCCACCACGTGCGCAAGTTCTCCGACTGGTCGCTCGACGAGAAGCAGAATGCGCGCTGGAAGAACGAAGGCGACGTCACCGCGAAGGACGACGAGGTCGCGCTCTTGCAGATGCCGCGCGTGCAGACGTCCATCTTCACCTTCGATCACGAGAGCGGCTACGTGATGGCCATGGTGGGCGGGCAGGACTACTCGCGCAGCGAGTACAACCGGGTCACCCAGGCGTGCCGGCAGCCGGGCTCGACCTCCAAGCCCAGCTACTACCCGGCGGCGCGCCAC
>OBEQ011508475.1_pt1 | contig 14442 bp, 17 predicted proteins | sample 1670901 | NCBI WGS metagenome assembly OBEQ01 (sample SAMEA104232315, study PRJEB22302) | groundwater metagenome | biome: forest; feature: aquifer; material: groundwater | place: USA | collected 2011-08-07 | depth 5.4 m
CGCCGCCTGGCCAGCCCAGCGGCTGCGTCACTAAACAATACCCCCGCAGCTCGCCCAGGTCCCGTACACCTTTTCTCGTTCTGCGTTCCAAAAGTCATACCTGTTACGAGAGTGGATATCTGAAATCTTCCCGAGCCGTTTCGCTAACACAAAGAAACCCTGCCCGGGAACATCACTGGTGCCAACAGCCACCGCACTAAGCATGGGCCGGCCAGCTTCATGTTCGTCTTCTGAAATCTCACCAAGGACCTGACCAACCTCGCGTGCCATATGATGGCCCAAAGACTTGATTCCAAGGATCTCCGCGACCTGTGTATACCTAACCCAACCGTGGACCTGCGCGGCTCTTATGAGCAGGCAATATACAAGCAAGAACTTTTGAGTACCTCGGTATTTCCTTCCCTTAGTTGTCATCCAGGGGAATCTCCTTTTCGCATTCTTAGGGCTTCTCCTCACGAGCTGACGGCGCTGGTTGTCTTAGGCGGAACGCCCTAATAGCGGCAATTCTCTCGCGGATTTTTTGGACGAATCCATCGTCTATCCCTTCCACAGTACGCTCAATCTCATCTAAATCACTTGACGAGAACGATGGGTGCTCAAAATACAGAAGCGCATCGACAAGACGCAAAGAGTCGCTAAAACCCCACTCCGCATCACCCTGAAGAGCCTCGCGTGCGACCCGCAGACCTTCCAGAAACTGACCCATGTAGAAAAGGACAAAGAGGATCAGATAACCAACAGGAGCATACTCCGTCTCCTTCGAGCACCGTTTGAGCAATGCGGCTATAAAGCGCTTGCGCTCTTCTTCTGTTTTTAAGCTCCGATAGTATGTCATCAGACTCTCCGCGTTATCAGAAGTGAGCCTGATTTGGCGCGGCGCGTTGGATATGCGTGGGTCAAGCCGAGAACCTGGCGAGCTCCACTCCATTACTATTCCGCGCTGATCTCCACCCGGGTTAACGGTCCGAATACTTCCCAGGCCTCCCTCCCGACGGCCAAACTCTCGGTATCTAACTATCTCGGATTTCAAAACCGCAGCAACCCCTTTATCGATGGGGTCATTGATTCCGTGAAGAGCTTCCGTTGGAACTGCCGCCTGCTTTTGTTTTTCGATAGCTTGGCTCTGAAATATCATGCTCCTGACCCTGTGTTCATTTCCGAATTGGTCTATAAGATAAATAGTTGCTTTGAAATCCCGGCCTTCTTTCCGGATTGGCGGCTGAATCCAAAACTGCGATGAAACATCGCTTGTCTCGCCCGGGGGGATTGCGTAGTCGCCAAATATGACCCCTCTAGGATGCCGTACCGCAACGGGGCCTTCTGCCCTCGAGGGAATAATCCTGGAACGAAGGATGCGGATCGCGCCATCAGTTATATTTGTCACATGCCACAGACCATGTACCTGCATAGCTGGCCGGTTTTTGACGGAGTCTATGACCCACCAATTTCCGCGGTGGTGAGGAATGACTCTGATCGTTTCTCTTGGGGTGTTGGCTTTGCCTTTGCCTCGGCAGATCGTGCCGCAGATCCATGCGCTGACCCGGCGCCAAATCCAGAGAAATGGGGTCTTGCACCAACCCAGTATAGTCAGAATATCGCTCCAGCCCATCCCGCTATCCTTTCCTTCTCAACTTTGTTTAAGTTCTTGGCGGGCGTGACCGAGCACGCTGATGCTCAAGCCGGTGCGGGCCGATAACTCCACGAGGGTCAACGCGTTCGCTTCCTTGCCCAGAAGCTCCAGATACCCGGCCTCCGACGACTGCCGGGTAATCCTGTCCGGATCCGTCCACCGCCCCGGCACCTCTACGGTGGGCCCGGCGGGCAGAGTCAAGATCACCCATGCCTCACGCCCGTAATTCACCCGCACCGTCACCACCGAATAACGGCGTTGGAGTCGCCGGAACACTTGGAGCATTTCTACGCGCGCCCGGATAGTGCCCCGCTTTAGAGGGAAACAGTACTGTCGGCACCGTTTCTAAACGTGCAGGGTTCGGCGATTAGACCCTGCACACCCGGAAATGGTACGCGTCCCTTTCTTTTGTCTGATGAAGCGTCCCCTACCCTCAGTAGTCTACTGCCGGATGCGGAAGATCACAAACTTGAGCGGGAGAGGTTTTTATCGAGGTGGATCAGGAAGGCGGCTTCACCGCCTGGGTGACCGCCTCCCGGTAGCCGGCCGGATGAATATCCGGAAAGGCCCGCCGGGCCGCGTCGCTGCGGACCACCGTCGGGTGTCGGATCCCTTCAATCAGGTTCCGGCCCACGCGGGCGTAGAGGGGCGTCACCAGCGCCAGCCACAGACTCGACAGCCACGGCGTGAGCACCGGCACCGGGATCATCAGCCGGCGCAGGCCCCTCTGCCGTGCGTACTCCCGCATGAGCTCCCCGTAGGAGCCCTGGTCCGGCCCGCCGATCTCGAAGACCGGACTGCCTTCCGTTTCCAGGTCCAGGGCCGCCAGCAGGTACGCCAACACGTCGTCAATGCGGATCGGCTGGGCCGGCACCGAGACCCACCGCGGGATCAGCATCACCGGAAGGCGCTCCACCAGGGCGCTGATCAGCTGGAAGGAAAGACTCCCCGCCCCCAGGATGACCGAGGCGCGGAACTCGATCACCTGCACGCCGGAGGAGCGCAGGAGCTCCCCCACCTCGTGCCGGCTGCGCAGATGAGGAGAAAGCTCCTCCCGGTCGTCCCCCAGCCCGCCCAGGTAGATGATCCGGCGCACTCCGGCCTTCTTCGCCGCCCGCGCGAAATTCTCCGCGCCGGCGCGGTCCTGCTCCTCAAAAGAGCCGGCCGATCCCATCGAGTGCACCAGGTAGTAGGCCGCGCCTACCCCGGCCAGTGCGGCCCGGAGACTTGCCGGGTCCAGCACGTCCCCCGCCGCCGCCTCAGTGGAAGGGGCGATCTTCCCTTTCAGGGATTCAGGTTTCCGGGCCAGGCAGCGCACCGGCCGTCCGGCCGCCTCCAACTCCTTCAGCAGCCGCCCGCCCACGTAGCCGGTGGCGCCCGTCAGCAGGACTCGATCGAGTGTGCGCACGCCTCATCTTACTGCCGCATGCGGAAGATCACAAACTTGAGCGGTTACAACGGGGCGCCGCCGAAGCGGCAAAGGAGCGGTTTGTTGTCGAGGTGGGTCGTTACGTGTCCCCTTGGTACCCGGTACCGTTAGCTCTTCCAGAACTGACGCCCATGGATGCCGTACTCGGCGAAAATCGTGTCCTCCTGCATGCTCTGCTGAGAGAGCGTCCCGTCGAAGTCGTAACAGAGGGCGATGATGTTCTGCCGGAATTTAGCCACTGGCTGCCGACCGCAAAACTTTCAGAACATCGATCATGGCCTGGGTGTCGAGCTTGCAGTACTCCAGAAGGCCGTCGTATTTCCATACCATCACACGAATTGACATTTAGAGATCATTGAATTTCTTCCCATCCAGGTAGGTCGCTAGGTTCAAACGTAGCAAAATGAAATGATTTGATTGTCGTCCGAAGATCCTCAATATGTGTGCGACAGCGCTGAAGTGGCTCACGCACAAAATCAATATTGTGCGTCTCGGAAGGAATGCGGTCAAACTCTTGGACAAACCGACGATACGGGGCCGTTTCTTCTCGCTGATTATTCATTGGGTCTTGTCCGGTCATAGAGCGGAGGCCTTCGGCCAACTTATCGCGCCACGGCATAAGATCATTTCTTGTCAGATTGGGTCGTCGGAGTAGCCGATCTAGAGTCGAAAGACACCCGTCGAGAAAGCGGTTGAGCGCTTGGGAGCGAGTAAGCGGCTGTAAGGCCATGCGATCTTCGAGCTGGAGTTTTTCTATTCGCACATCGTGATAGGTTTTAACCGCTGCCCACACCAATCCTCCCCAGAGCATTATGGGAGTCAGAACGGGTGGAATGCGAAATTCTCGATGCAGAATGCGCTGAACAAAATCGATTGAATCCAAAAAGAAGAAGCAGACGAACGGCCACCATAACTTGAGGGTATCCCAGCAGAAAATGCACGCAGACTGGAAGAAGCGGCGAACCGACTGCTCTCCAACCATCTGGAGCTTTTTATTTCCATCGAATGAGCGGGACGGCATACCGTTGCCTCCTTGCGATTCAGGGAAAACCCGCGCCAAGCTCCCCGGGAACACGTTGCCGGTTTAATGTGTCCCTTGCGTACCCGGTACCAAATCCCACCTGAAGCGGTATGTCGCGACTGCTTCTTAGATGCTCACAGAGCGGTTCGTAAAATTCATTTTGCATCTTTATGGCACTCCGCTTTCGGAGATCAGATTGCGTAGGATGCCGAGGCATCAGGTAAAGAACCAGTTCGGTTTTGAATGTATGGGGAACAAGGAGAACATTTTGATAAAAAACACGGTCCAATTCGCGAAGTTCAAATAACTCTATAGTGGTTCCGCGCCCTCGCTTTGGATATCTACTCATTGACTGAAACCGGTTCTCGTTCACAAAAAAATCAGGGATATCAATGGGCCTGGAGTGGGGCGCCTTGGGAACAATCTGGTTGTTGATGAACCGCTGCATTGCTTTTAAGCGGTGCTTAAACTTTTCCGCTTCTTCCGCTCCTTTGTAAAATGAGATTGTGGCTTTTAAAATATTTTCGATTGCCTGAAACGCGCAAAAAGCAGCAGGGGCTACAATCTCTTCTATTCGCAATATTCGGGCAGCACAATAGAAATTGGTAGCCCTATTCTGCCACCTTACATATTCACTAGCCCTCTCCTTTTTCTCTCCCGCCGGAAGATGACCGACCGCCAACCAGCACTCGACACCAAATAATGGATCAAAACTTTTAGGTTTTGGTGGAAGCATAATTCGCCTCTATTGGGAATCCAAATAGATCTTAAGGCGCTCTAAATATTCGACATCTGTCTCATGTGATTTTCTTGGTCGCTGAAAAAGCCTTTCCCACGTACCAAGCCGTTGCTTCATTTGGCGCAATCGCGCATCGCGCGTCTCTCTTTCTATCTCAACCCGTATCCCGATGTCTTCGCGATACAGTCCGTCATTTTTAAATACACTTTCTGCCTGATTCATTGCTTCCATCTGCATGGCTTTCAATTGGGGCATATAATTACTCTTGGCCGCGCCTCCCGCGGCGATATTTGTCCCCCAAAAAAGAACCGCGGAAAAGAGCACAAGAAAAAACAGGTTAGGCATTGAACCGGCCAATAGCGGATCGGAATCCGGGTATCTCAGGTTGATAAAGATACCCGCCAGCTGGAGCAGTGCCGCAGGCAAAACCAATAGCCACCCGCTAATGCCCTCGTATCTCTGGATAATCTTGTTCCTTATCGCAAACGGATTAGCTCCGTAATACGCTGCAGACTCATCTTGGATGGCGCCTGGACTCTGAAAAATATATCCCTTCGCCAATAACAACGTCCCTGCAATCCCGAAGCATAACCCCAGCAAAATCAGGTCATTTCCGTTTATCCTAATCATTGGGCTTTCCCGACCGATCTTAAAACGTACCGACTAAGCTGGCTTTTCATTGTTCACTGGCCTTTTTACCCAGAACCGCCTCAGGGACAAAACAGCTATGGCAACAACGGCCGCGATGATAAGCAAGAACACGATCCAGAGGAGTACTGAGACTGCTATGTAACCCGCCTCTAACAGCAACGCGCGGACCCGGCCTTGCTTTTCCTTCCCAGACACATGGATCGTCCCGATTTCATCAAAGAGAAGGTCGTTGGAAAAATCAACCGGCATCACCTGGAAAGGTTCCCGCTCAAAACAGTAGGCATTCCCCCGCTGAAATCCCTCGCTGACCAGTTCGGAACAAAAGAAAGATCCTTTGGTATTGAACAGTCGCCCGAGATACTTGGGGCTTAGAATGAAGCTGAGGGACGGTGGCAATAAGTTTGCAAGAGGAAAATAAATCAAGGCCCTGGAATCATACGGTCCGCCATCCGCGGTGGCACAGAAAGTTACAATCTGCTGAACCTGCTGTGCCGAGAGGTTCTTCTTCCTCAGTAGCCTGAGCCCAACGGTTCCATCGGCTGGGTAAGCTTCTTTCAGGCTCCGCTTGACGATTCCTTTCGGAACAGCTTCCACGATATTCCCATCCCCTAGATACAGAGCGGCATGGGTCCAAACTCGCTTGCTGTACCCGTTCTTGCAGAAATTGCCGATCTTGATGGGGCTGAACCCCAAATGGCTGGTGAGAATAACGTCCCCGGGCAATAAACGGGAATACAGATCAGGTTCCGGCATCTTTGCACTTTTTAATCATCGTCAGGCCCCCCAATATTGAACTTTGCCCAGATCGGCCGGTGATCTGAACCAGCCCGTTTAGCGGCGAGGTCATTCCCGCCAAACATCGTTTCATCGAAGCGGTCCACCTCGGATTCACCGGCATATTCTCGCACGTACTGCTTTTGGAACCAGAAGTTGTCGTACAGGCTGGTATCCGTAATGGTCGTCTTAACCGGAGGGGCAATCAGAAAAACCATCCCCGGGATCGCCTTCAATCGGCTGAAACCCTCGTCCGTAGGCGGAAAATTGAAATCCCCCAGGAGGATCACATCTTGCTCCTTCGGGTCTTCGTCCTGAACCGCCTGATAGACGGCGGCGAGCTCTTCGATCTCCGGCCGGCGCTCCGCCTCGCCGGAACCGAAAAGCGCATGAATGGTCACGAGGGTAAGATCGAAATTCGACGATCGGAACGTGGCGTAAAAGGGCTCACGGATAAACTCGTCTCCCTTTTCCCGGTATAGACGGCCGGGATGGACAGGTTGAACCCGGTCCGCGCGATACAGGTAGGCATACCTTTCCTTCACTCCCCTGCCGACCGGAGGGCTGATCTCGTAGGCGTAGTTCAGGCCTCTTTGCCGCAGGATCGACGCGGTCCTCTGGAGCACTTGCTCGTCCCGCAGCTCCTGGATGGCGATGAGGTCATACTTTTGAAGGATGTCGGCAATGGAGGCCAGCTCGGCGTCGTCACGGCTGGCATTCGAAAAGATCCGGATGTTGAAGGAGGCGAGGGTGAGGCGCTCAGCCACTGGTGCCGGGGAAGCCCTCCCCTCGGGCAATCGTGCGCAACCCGCCAGAAACAACAGCGCAATGAGAGAAACGAGGCGGACTTTCACAGATCCGGCATGAGAACCTTCGTCTACTCGATTATGGAATAACCAGACATTTCGCGAGCCAAATCATTCCACCAAGAGTCAGGTAGAACGGCCAGATTGAAAATGACAGGAGGGCATCCCCAAATGATTTCAGTGCGGACCCACTTGGTGTCACCGCATAGAGGTCGGATGAAGTTACGCGACCGTGGTGAAGTTTCTCGATGAAGGAATTGTAAGAGTCGCGGAAGCGCCGCTCAAGCGCGAGGTAGTAAGTGTCCAGGACGAGAAAGAGCACCGCGGGGATGACCGCTATGAGAGCGTAGTTTGGCTTTCCTTTGTCAGCAACCATTACCAGGATGGCAGAGACAAGGGTAATGCACCACGCTTTGCATCCCGTGCTGTTAGTCGCCATTCGTTGAATTACAGACTGGGCAATATTCAGGTGAGCTTGGACAGCAGCCGAGTTTTCGCTGTACCTCGCAGGTTCAACCATTCTGGGTTCTCTTAATAATTGTTCCGTATGGAAACTGCCTCGCCCACCCACTTTTCTAAGTTATCTTTGATGTGTCCGTAGACGTAGGTGCTTGTTGTGTACGGTGGATCATAGGCCTTAACGACGCTCGAAAGCTTTCTATCGCCCTGTCCCACAGTGAAGTCCTCGAATGGGTTTCGACCCTTGGAGGACTGATTTCCGGAGATATTCAGCAAGTTGTGGATATGGATGCCGACGACCCCCTTCCCATCATCCCAGGCTTTCCTAATCTCGTACTTGATCCATTTCCGACCGGCGGTGGCGTTGCCGATCAGAATAACTGCGCATGATTTGCCAACGAGTTGCTCATCGATCCAACGCTGGATTGCGGCATCGCCACCGCGGGTGACGGTTTCCCAGTCGTTGTCCGACACGGGCCGGTTACCCTCTACAATCCCGGCGTTCCGTATTTGGGAGGCCCGCCAGTTGTCCGGTATGTAATGAAAGCTATAGAAAACCCTGTGCGCCATCAGTTACCTCCCCTCATGGTACCTTGGGCCTAACGTTAGAGTTTCCATCGGGAATCGAACGGTTACCTAGTGTTTTCTGTCCTTGGGCGGGTTCGGGTCCCGGGCAGGCGGCACCGTGTCGCTATCTCGAATTGGCCCTTTTGGGCTGTGAATCCGGACTTCGCCGCCGCCTGAATTCGAGGCAAGCTGTTTGGCAACTTTCTCGGCCGCACCTTGTGTCTTCTTCAAATCGCTTGCCCGCTCGGCACCCTCTCTGGTAATACGCCACAACCCCAAATCCTTGTCTTTTGAAACGTGATAGTTTGCCATGGTCACTCCAAGCTGGGAATCGTTGTTACAACCACCCCTTGCACCTGAAAATCCTCCGTCAAAATAACTGGCTGATGCTCGCGGTTCTTCGACCGCGGCATCAGGATGACCACTCCTTTCTCGCGATGGTATTCCTTGATTGTCGCCTCGTTGTCAATGAGCGCAACTATCTTGTCTCCCTCTTCCGCCACGGGCTGCTGCCGAACAAGAGCCAAATCGCCGTCATTGATACCAGCTTTGTTCATCGAGTCTCCTGTCGCGCGAAGCAGAAAGTACCGAGATCCGGGCTTTGCCAGCGAGGTCGAGACGGGAATGAAACCTTCGATATTTTCCTCCGCCAGGATTGGAGCGCCGCACGCCACCGCTCCCAGCAGGGGGACATCAACCGTCCGGGCATGCCCGGGCTCGTTTTCTGAGGCGTTGAGAAGCTGGAGCTCGCCGTTTTCGCGCCGTCTGACCAAGCCAGACTCAATTAGACGATCGATGATCAAAGCGGCAGACCGGGGGGATTTATAACCCAGAGCGCTCATTAACTCGCGGACTGACGGAGCTTGCCCCAAATGGATGATCCGGTTGCGGATATGGCGCAACGCCGCGTTTTCTTTATCTGATAGTCGAAGCTTCATAACATACAGGATTATACAAATCGTATGTTATCCATGTCAAGCTCTCTCTTGGGGAACAATTCCGCATCATTGGCATGCAGAGAGGAAGGCGATATCATACGAATCAATATGGACCTAACAGAAAACGTGGCAACTGCGCCAAGGCACGACCTTTCTCTCGGGAGAATACTGAGTGTTACGGTTCCCTAATCCAGGCTCAGATATCTCCGGTTTCATTAGGATATTTCGCGTCCTCTTTGAAGAGCTCTACGAGAGAAGATCATTCGCGTTAGATGATATATCTAGAACTTTAGTCGTCAATAATCTTGCAACGTCCTCTGGTTTTATGGGAATGCTGGCTTTGGAACGATCGACCCGTGCTGATCGTAGTAGGGATCGTCTCTACAACCAGTCGAAGATGTACTCTGAACTTTTTCGAACACTGGGCTGGATTCGACCACATCTGAAAAGTCGTTTGATATTCAATTTTACTTACCTTGGGGCACACATGGCCGAGGCCCACCGAGATCCTGACGCTCTTTTCAGAGAGTGCATTTTAGGGATCACCTACCCAAACCAAGTGCTCGATGTAAAAGGCACACACAAATTAAAACCCTTTGTCTGCATTCTTAGAACAATGCAGGCGCTTGATGGAATTCTTTGCCGAGACGAGATGATCGTGGGCCCGCTCTCCCTAACCGATGACAGGGATGCAAAGGCATTGGGTCGGATGATATTGGAGATCAAGACGCTCAGGGGTAACTGGCGGCGGCTAGAGAAATCAATGGCGTCTCTTTCCGGGCGCCTAAAGATTTCAGAAAACACCATGGGTAATTACACACGGTTTCCCTTGGCCGTATTGGAATGGAGTGGATGGACGAAAAAGGAACGTCGAGGAGATATCTATGGGAAACCAATCGTATTTCATAAACTCACCGAAGAAGGTGTCAAGACATTAGACTGGTTGAGCAAGGCGCTTGATCTCCGCGCGGCTGACCTTCTTCATCTACAAAAACCATTGGCCGAAGCTTTAATACGTTTTAGCCTGTACAGCATGCTCGAGCGAGCGGGGTTTGACGCGGGTCCTGTGTCTAAATTGATGAGGGCAGACTTTGAGGTTTTGAAGGCGGGAAAGATATTGGGTGGAATAACACAGGCCGTGCTGTTCTCGCCATTTCAGGAGCTTTCTCCACCACTTGTGCAGAATCAATTCCCGAAAATCGAAGGAAAATCAGATGGGATTTTATCAGCTACGGCTATCAAGGATGCAGAGGTAACCAGCAAAAGAGTGAGTTACCGTGTTCTATTAAAGCCAAAAGGGACCAAGCCCAAAAAATCCATCAAAACCAATGGCACCGCTAGATTATTGATGTCAGCGTATAAGTTAGAAAAGGGCAATATCCGAAACGCGGTTGAGATGCTTGCGGGGAAGTATGAGAGAGCAAATCGGAATGTCTTTTATCCCCTTATTGTGGGACTTTTGAGATCGGTCGGCTACGACTGTGAACTAACGAGGGCAGGCGTAAATTATCAGCGGTGGGATGCGCTTATTCGGGACGAAGAGAGCTCGATCCCCGTCGAGATAAAATCGCCGGGAGAAGAACCGTTCCTGTCAGTGAAGTCGGTTCGACAAGCTCTTGAGAACAAGGTGGTCCTATTAGCGAGAAAACATTTTCGGACCAAGCCCGAAACAACGTCGCTTGTTGTAGGCTACAATCTCCCGAATAATCGCTCCGAGGTGCTCAGCTTGATTGCCGACGTGCACAAGTCATTTGGGTTTGTTGTAGGGGTTATTGATTTCCGTTCACTTTTGCGTCTTGCCATGGTCTCTCTTGTAGAGAACAAGCAACACGACAACGAAGCGCTGAAGAGCCTACATGGAATTATCGAGGTTACCGACACTTAAACAAAGCGGGCGCTTATCAACCGCCAAAATTCTTCGGGCTGATTGCGAACCCGTTAAAATTGAACGAGGTGCCGGTAATGCACCATCGATAATCACATTCTCAGACAATAGCAAGGCGACAGGATCATGCCTTCATTGTCCGGACGCCCCGTGCATGGAATATCGCGAGGATGAACTCGCTGTAAGCGGTTTCCCACAGTTCCCAGCAGACGCAACAAGCCAGGTTTGTCCAACCGACGCTTTGGAATGGCCGGCGGGCTCAAGCACCCCAAGGGTGAATCCGGCCGCGTGCATCTCGTGTGGCCTCTGCGTTTCGAGATGTCCGGTAGCTGCGATATCGCTTAATCGAGATGGGATAGCTGTCGTAAATGATCAGTCCAACAAGCATTTTCTTTCGGCAGACGGAGCGGCTTCTCAGGAGGTTGTTGACAAAATAACGGGGCGCTTCAGCCGCGTATCGAAAGTGGGCCAGATGTTCCGGGAGAGCGACCGGCATTTAAAAACGATCTTCCTCAGAATCAAGCGTTCGGGGAAAACCCTCGGACCCCAGTTTCCCAATCTTTTTTCGAGGAATCTGCTGATTGAAGTCGGGATCGGAAGTGCTATGCGACGTCGCGGAGACACGAATATTCGAATGGACATGGTATTGGGCCCTCCAGGAGTTGCTCACGGCGTTGCCGAGGTGGAATTTGGTTTCGGCGGCATACTGGATGCTCCTCGCAACCTTCTCGATAACGTTGCAGTTCTGTGTTCCAGGTATGGCTTTGAAAAGGAACGAATAGTTTCGATGCTGGTGGCCTCAGAGCTTCCGAACCAGCGTTCTGAATATTGGCAATTGGTTAAGGACAGTGCGGAGGTCCTTGGGATCCGGAAAGGTTCGATCACGTGGGGAGCCCTCATCTTGATGGTGTGGGAGGGCACAAAGCTAACGATACGACCTGAAAACGAATTTTATACGGATACCTCTTCTTACTCGATCCGAGAAGCGGTAGAAAAAGTTTTGGGGAGGCGCCTTACCGTCGGGACAGGATACCCAGGGTTTCTTCAGAGTCAGAAGTGAGTTGGCGAGAGCAAGCTTGCCAATCGCTGATCCGTCGATTAGCAATGGCAATGTACTTCGGATTTAGTTCGAACCCCAAGTAATTTCTCCCCCCCATTAAAGCTGCTAGGCACTCCGTCCCGCTTCCTACAAACGGCACAAGTACCAAATCGCCTGGATTCGAAAAGTGACTCACAATCCGTTGGGACATAGAGAGCGGTTTCTGAGTCGGGTGGTCCACTTTCTCATCTCGGAACCTGCGCCCTGCAAGCGTGGGGAAGTGCCAAACATCTCCCGCGAGACGTCCATCCGGATGAGGATTCCACTGTTTCCCATTTTTTGTGATCTTGTATTTTAGCCTTTCCGAGCTTTTGTAGGGCTCGCGGATCGAATGGTACGTGTATGAATCCCCCTTCGAGAACCATAGCAAGGGTTCATAGTGGGCAGCTAATGACCTTGTGTAGCCCGCGAACCCATTCTCGTAATACCAAACGATGAGTCGGCGATAAGAGAGTCCCAATTCGTACATATGGCACTGTATCCAGCATATGTGGTGATGAATTCCGTACACAAAGATGTTACCGCCGGGACTCAAAAGCCGCTCACACTCAGCTAACCACTGTTTGCACCAAGGCAACCAACGGTCGCGATGGTCTTTCTCCTTCCAGTTACCAAAATCCTTGTCCAAATTATAAGGAGGGTCTGCAATGATCAGCTGGGTGCACGCATCTGGAAGTCGGGCGAGGCCTTCTAAGCAATCTCCCTTGAAGATACGATTGACAGTCAGTTCGGTCTTACCGTTTGGCATTTTGTAGGATCAGAATAAATTGGTGGTGTATGTTAGGAACGTATGCAAAGGGATAGCCGTAGGGGAATATGCCCTTGTGTCTTTGGTATAAGATCTTCAAACCTCGAATTTGGAAACCATAACTTTCTAGGGCTCTCGCCAGGTCTGCGTGGAACATAACGAATCTAGATTTGTCGCGGAAATCACTCACCACCACAGTCATATACTTCTTAGGCCGCAAGATCCTGCCGCATTCTCCAAGAATTGCCGCAACCTCATGGAGAAAATCCTCGTAGCTACTAATATTTCCGAGGTCCGCAGCATCATCACTGTAGCGAGTGTCCAAGTTGCGCCCTTTTCTTTCCTGCTTCACTTTGTGATCTTCTTTGTGAAGAATGTTCCAGTAGGGCGGACTTGTTACTACAAAATCAACCGAGTTGGAATCTAGTTTTTTAAGAAAAGTGCGGGCATCGCCTGTCAGTATTTTTTGTTCTTTGACGTTGGAGAAAAGATCGCGGACTTCGTTTTCCAGACGTTTTTGAGCTAACTTGGCGTATTTTGGATTTAACTCTATTCCGATCCCTCGCCTTCCTTCTAAAGCGCATGCTTTAAGAGTTGAGCCGACGCCAACGAACGGGTCGAGAACGACTCCACCTTTTTTGGTGAAGAATCGAACTAGTCTCCCAACGTCCGTAAAGGAATATGGAGCAGGGTGTTGGCGCTCGATCTGCGCATCGGGATGATTTGCTCCTAAACCGCGTTGCGTCCAGACCGAAACTGTCTCCGGCATCCATTCTGTTGAAGTGAGATCATTCAGCCAGTTTCGCGGATCAACAGATTTGTTTCCGTTAGTTGGTTTGATTGCAGGAGATGTTGATGCGTTTAGGGATGGGGAGGTTTCTTGACACATGGATTCCGTTCTGCTTCGCTTTGATTTTGCAAGAGCCACAGGCATTCTCTTCATTCCCTCTATTCTACTAGAACATGCTCAATAATTAAGCGCCAAGCGAGCGGTCCAATTTCTCTCATAGCTGTTAGGTTCGGAATATTCCAAACGCTGATTTAAATGATACGGTACTTTTGTCTACTATACAAGCTGTTTCTGCGCAGGTAACGGTAGGTGAATATATAGCGCAACTCACACCCCCTGCCAAGCATCGCACTGCTTCCGATACGGGCAGCTCGGGCAGGTGAAGTTGGGGTTGGGATAGAACAGCTCCTGCTGGATCCCCTTCCCCACGTAGCCCAGGAGCTTCAAAAACCTTGCGTGGTCCTTCGGCGTTCGTTTCGCCGGGAGATGGAGTACTTTGGGCGACTTGGTTCGGACCATCACGTCCAGCTGGAGGCCGCTTTCCTGCTGGGGATGGGTCAGCCGGTGGGCCAGCGAGTAGGCGGTCAGCTGGATATCCTGGGCCACCTGCGCCGGCGTGGGTGAGCGCTTGGTGACCTTGTAGTCCCGGATGCGGTCGTTAACGTCCAGGAGGTCTTTTCGGCCGACGAAGGTGTAGGGAACATTCTCGAAAGCAAGCTCGAACCGTTCCTCCACCTCCTTGGGCTGAACGGTGGGGGCCACCGTCGCATGGTAGTTGCCGACGATCCGGATTCCCTCGTCCTGAATCTTGCCGGACTTCTCCCCTGCCCCGAAGTCAATCTTGGGAACCTCGGCCTTCCAGGCGTCGCTGAAAGCGTCCGTCACGACGGCAAGGGGCAGATCTTC
>OBEQ013008767.1_pt1 | contig 14440 bp, 14 predicted proteins | sample 1670901 | NCBI WGS metagenome assembly OBEQ01 (sample SAMEA104232315, study PRJEB22302) | groundwater metagenome | biome: forest; feature: aquifer; material: groundwater | place: USA | collected 2011-08-07 | depth 5.4 m
AAAAAATCCCTCAAGGAAAGTATATAAGCGTTACCGCGACACCAATTGTGGTAGGTGGTAAAAATGGCGGAGCCGTTGCTATTTTCCGCGATATGACGAAAGAGCGGGAAATTGACCAAGCAAAAACAGAATTCGTTTCGCTCGCTTCACATCAATTACGAACCCCACTCTCCACGGTCAGTTGGTATTCAGAAATGCTCTTGACCGGTGATGTGGGGAAATTGAACGAGGGACAGAAAAAATATTTAGAAGAAATTTATCGTGGTAATCAGCGTATGGTGGAGCTGGTCAATGCTCTCTTGAATGTGTCTCGTATTGAGCTCGGAACATTTGTGGTCGAACCGAAGCTCACTAACATAGTTAAACTTACACAGAGCGTTATAGAAGAACAAAAACCGCAGATTAATCAGAAAAAGTTAAAGTTCAATGAACAATATGTCGATAATCTGCCAAAATTAAACGTTGATCCAAAGCTATTGCGCATGGTGGTGCAAAATATTTTGTCAAATGCCGTGAAATATACTCCCGAAGGCGGGAAGATTGAATTGGCGATTTCTTTGGTGGATAAAAAGAATATTCAAATCAAAATTTCTGACACAGGTTATGGCATTCCAAAAAATCAGCAGGATAAAATTTTCACCAAGCTTTTCCGGGCCGATAATGTGCGGGAGAAAGATACCGAAGGAACTGGCCTCGGGCTTTATATTGTAAAATCAATTATTGAGCACTCTGGAGGGAAGGTTTGGTTTGAGTCCACGGAAAATAAAGGTACCACTTTTTTTGTTACTCTACCACTGTCCTTTCTTGACACCTTAAATTAAGTTATAATAAAATATATGACACACGAAAAGACGATATTAGTTATTGAGGACGAACGGCCTCTTATTGAAGCAATCAAAACGAAGCTTGAAAATAACGGTTTTGCCGTAACAACCGCTCGCACAGTTGAACAGGCGCTTAATTATCTTGAAGACTTAGGTATCATTGACGCTATCTGGCTTGATCACTATCTTTTAGGTAAAGAAGACGGTCTTGATTTTGTGACAAAGCTTAAAGGCCATGACGGAAAATGGAAACACATCCCTATTTTTGTAGTTTCCAATACTGCCAGCCCCGATAAAGTGCAATCCTATATCCGATTTGGGATAAGCAAATACTATGTGAAAGCAGAACATCGGCTGGATGGGATTGTCAACGAAATAAAATTATTTTTAAATAACCCAAAAGAATAAACAATATGATTACACAAACAAAAAAACAAACTATTTTAATTGTTGAGGATGACATTCCGGAGTTGAACGCACTTCGCGATAAGCTTATAAATGAGGGTTTTTCTACGTTTGAAGCAAAAAACGGAGAAGAAGGGTTGGGTGTCGCTTTACTCCAACATCCAGATTTGATTCTCCTTGATATTGTGATGCCGGTAATGGATGGGATAACGATGCTTAAAAAATTACGAGAAGACGAGTGGGGAAAAGGTGTAAAAGTTATTATACTTACCAATTTAAGCGACGTGGAAAAGGTTTCGGAAGCTATCATGCAAGGTTCCCACGACTATCTTGTCAAGTCCGACTGGAAACTTGAAGATGTTGTAATAAAAATCCGAGAACGGCTTGCAGAGTAAATTTAATTTATTATTTCTACGCTAGGAAACTCGTTGATAAACCAAGTTTTAATATTGTTAAATAGGCTGAGCATTTTTCAGAGCCACCTTTAAAAAGGTGGTTTTTGGCTTGACAAGGTTATTAAATAGTGATAGGAAAAGTATATGTATATGCTTTATAAAATGTTTGCAAAAAATAATAAGTCACTATCAAAGTTAGTCGCAGTCTTTTTAATTTTTGTGTTTTTTATAACTCCTTTGGCCCCGGTTTTTGCTGTTAATGTGCCAGATAGCGCTTCTGCGCCTGCAACTGTGGACACTCCTGTTGCCCCATCACTAGACAGAACTATGCCATTAACTGACTCAATGCCCTCTGACACTTTACCTATTTCTCCAACTGTAAGCCAGAGCGATTCAGCTAATTTGCGGACTAATTCCGATACCAAAAAAGATGTCAAAACCAATACTTCCGAGAATAAAGATTCATCTCTAATCCGAGCCAGCGCGTTGAGCGCTGCGTCTCCAACTCAAGCTCCGTCCCAACCTTCTGCCGCTTCTCCGCTGACCCAGAAATTGCCTGAAATAGATAAAAATACGGGCGGTTTAAACTATAATTATGCCATTGCTGTTCCCCCTGGCAGGAGTAATTTACAGCCCGAGCTTAATTTATCGTACAATAGTAGTACTAGCAATAATAACAGTGTTTTTGGTTTTGGTTGGATGTTGAATATTCCATACATACAAAGGCTTAATAAAATGGGCTCTGATAAATTATATGATGCATCTCTGCCAAATTATTTTTATTCGTCTCTTGACGGAGAGTTGGTAAAGGCAAGTAGCTCTTCTTATATCCCAAAAATAGAAAACGGACGATTCAACAAATACACATTTTTTGAAAACAAATGGTTAGTGGCCACAAAAGATGGAGCGCAATATAAGTTTGGTTATGACGCGTCAAGCCAACAGAATGACTCGGCAAATCCGGACAATGTTTATAAATGGATGTTGCAAGAAGTAAGAGACGCTAACGGTAACTATATTTCTTATTCTTATTTTAAAGACGCGGGGCAAATTTATCCTTTATCTATAAAATACACAGGCAATGGTGTTACAGATGGCATTTTTGAAGTAACTTTTCAAAAAGTTACAAGAACAGACAACACTGTTTCATATACCACAGGATTTGCCGTAAATTCTAATTATTTAATTAACGAAATTATCGTAAAGGCAAATAACGATTGGGTAAAAAAGTATGTTTTGTCCTATACAAAAAGCAACAATTCAAATAGGTCGCTTTTAAGTTCGGTAACGGTATCTGGGCAAGATAGTAATGGAAATATAACCACTTTACCTCCAACAACTTTTAGTTACCAATCTTCGGCTGTTGCTAATTGGGCGCCAGCCGATGCTTATTGGAATTTTCCAAATCCGGCAAGTGATTTTCAGGTTGCCTCCTCGAGAAATGATCTGGAACCATATTTTCCAGACCTTAATGCTGACGGCTTACCTGATTTAGTTACGCTTATTGGCAGATTTAAAGCCCCAGAACATCGTTATCAGTATAAAAGCGACAAGGAATTTTTAAATACGGGTCACGGTTGGACTCCTCAGGTATACGAATGGAAACTGCCAGACAATTCTTCATGGATTTTGCCTAGTTATTTAGCAAGCGATTATGGTTTGGGGGAAATATATTTTCCAGACCTTAACGCTGATGGTCTGCCCGATCTAGTTGAAAGAGTCAGCCTTGATGGAGGTCCGCCTGCGCTAAATTTTATTTATATTAACAATGGTAATGGTTGGACCAGAGCTAGTGCTTCTTGGAATTTGCCCAATATACCGCCAGAAGTGTATTCTATAGATTCTTGGTCGGGGCAAAAGTACTTCGTAGACCTTAATGCCGATGGTCTTTCTGATTTTGTGCACATTATCAAAATCGATGCTGAACCTAATAATTCTTCCCCATATTTTGAATTTAAAGAATTTATATATATAAATAATGGCTCTGGCTGGACAGAGGCTAGTTCTTCGTGGAATCTTAGACCGATAAATTTCTGGTTAAATAGTTGGCATACTGAAGGCTCATCAATAGTTTTAGATTTAAAATTTTCTGATATAAACGGAGACGGTCTTTCTGATGTTGTGGTTTCGCATAAAGGTGATATTTCAAACGGTCAACAATATCCAAAAGGCGAATCCAGTGATATTTATATCAACAACGGTCGGGGCTGGACAGTGGCTGATTCTTCATGGAGTTTTCCAATTCCTTTAGATGTATATAGTTTTAATCAAGTAATAAAAACCCAGCTTGTAGACTTTAATAATGACGGGCTTTCGGATTTGTTTGAAAATATCCAGACTCAATATGAATATAAACGTGTCGGTTATATTAATAATGGAAATGGTTGGAATTTACCGTATATTTTTTTAGGTGAGGGGAACGAGAGATGGAATATGGTTAATTGGAGCGGTATGCAATTAAATATTTCAATTTCGCAGTTCCCGGATTTAAATGGCGACGGCTTAGAGGATTTTGTAGAAATAAAAAGAACTGGCGACTATGGCGTAAATAAAGATTATGAATATATAAATGCAGGGGCAAAGCAAGACCTATTAAGCAAGATAAATTATCCGCAAGGAGGCGCCACAACTATTGCTTATAAAACAGCGGCGCAATATACGGACGAACTTGGAAATCCAGCTAATAAATCGCCCTATCCGATATTTACCGTTCAACAAATTACTACCAACGATGTATTTGGCAATAACATAAGCTTGTCTTATCAATATACCGGTGGACGCTATTATTATAGTAATCCGACTGATAAGGAATTCGCTGGTTATAGTTTAGTTTCGCAAACCGATTCTGTCGGAAACATAACTAAAACCTATTATCATACAGCCAACGAAAGCGATTCTACACGCGGAGAATACAACGACGAATATTGGAAAATTGGCAAAGCTTACCGGGTGGAAGCTATGAATAGTTCCGGCAATCTTTATTTCAAAACCATTAACAGGTGGGATAGTTATGATTTGGGTAATGGTTCAAAATTTGTAAGACTTGCTCAAACCGTGAATTATACTTTTGACGGTGATGCCACGCAAAAAGACACCGCTGAAAGTTATACTTACGACAATACTAACGGTAACTTAATCCAAAAAATACAGTACGGTGAAGTTAGTGGGGCAGATGACGGCACATTTTTGGATGTTGGAAATGACAAATTTATCAATGATTACGTATATGCGTTAGGAGCTAACATTGTAGCTCTGCCATCTCAATCTACCACTACTGACCAAAGCGCAATCAAAGTTAAAGAGACCAGATATTATTACGATGGCTTGGCTCTTGGAAGTTTGACCAAGGGAAACCCTACAAAGCAAGAAGACTGGAAAACTGGCGCCACATACATCAATAGTCAAAAAACATACAATACATACGGTCTTATCACTACATCAACCGATCCACGAGGCAACATAACTACTTACACCTACGACGCCAATAACCTTTACCCCGCAACCGTCACCAACGCCAAAAACCAAAGCGAAAGCTATATCTACGACTACGCCTCTGGCCAGGTCACCCAAAAGACTGACATAAACGCCAGAGTCTTTCAAAACAATTATGACGGCCTTGGCAGATTGAAAGAAGAAAAACAGCCGGACATTACCACGCCCTCAATTTTAATTACCAAAACTGCCTATGCCTACATTGATAATACAAACAATGTCTCAGTCCAAAAAACAGATTATTTAGACGCTTCTACTCCCATAAACTCCTTCACCTACTTTGACGGTTTGGGCAGGAAAATTCAAGAAAAGAAACAGGCTGAAGCCGGAAACTTCTCAACCAAAGATTATATTTACAATAGCTTAGGACAGCTTTCAAAAGAATCTCTGCCTTATTTTTCAAGTGGCGCAAGCAAAATTTCGCCAACTACAGACGCAACACTCTACACAAATTACACTTATGATGCTGTAGGTCGCGTTGCTGTTTTAACCAATTCAGTTGGCTCTACCACCAATACTTATAACGACTGGAAACTAACCACAACAGATGCCAACGGCAAAGCAAAAGATTTTTACAAAGATGCCTATGGTAATTTGGTACAAGTAGATGAGTATAATGCTGGCAGGACATATAGCGCTTTCTACAATTACGATTATTTAGGTAATGTCACAAAAATTACGGATGCACTTTCCAACATTCGCAACTTTACTTACGACGGTTTGGGTCGCAGGCTAACTGCCCAAGATCTTCATTCGCCAACAGATACCACCTTCGGCGCCTACACATACACTTACGACGATGCGGGAAACTTAATCCAAACAATAGACCCTAAAAACCAAACAATCAATTACACTTACGATAATCTTAATCGTGTTTTAACAGAAGATTATACAGGCGCCGCAGGAATAGAAATAACTTATACCTATGATAATGGAATAGACGGCGTAGGTCGCCTTACCAATGTTATTAATGCCAGCCTAAATCAAACCAACACCTACAACGCCCTTGGATTACTAAAGCAAGAAAGCAAGATTATTGGTGGAATTACCTATTTAACTGCCTATGATTATGACAGGCAGGGCAACCAAGTTTCTATTACCAATCCGGACAATTCACAAGTCAAAAATGTTTATAACTCCGCAGGTCTATTAGACCAAACCCAAAGAAAAGAATCCACTGACGCTGCATTCATTAATGTGGTTAATAATTTTGATTATTCGCCGCTACAACAAGTTGCTTTGCAAACCAATGCCAACGGTTCAATAACTACCAACACTTACGACTCCACAAAACTTTACAGATTAACCAATAAAATTACCACCGTTGCGGGCGGCAGCCGCGCGCAGGATTTGTCTTACACTTATGACGCCGTCGGCAACATTACTCAATTGCAAGACAATTCCAATACCAACTCCAAAAAAACAGTGGCTTATACATACGATGATTTAAATAGACTTCTTTCAGCCACTGCCACCAATGTTGCCACAGGCCAGCAAACTTACACCCAATTATTCACTTATGATGCCATAGGCAACATTTTAACTAAAAGTGAAACAATAGGAACTAATCCAACAATAGTAAACACATACGTCTATGCAGGGAATACTGGCTCAAGCTATGCCAACCCGCATGCAGTCACAAATACAACCAATGGGGCGAATATTACCAATTACACTTATGACAACAACGGTAACATTATACAAGAAGGCGCCAAATCATACACTTTTGATTACAACAATCGTTTAATCCAAAGTTCTATTCCCAGTTCTTCAGTTACTACTACAACCCCGCTATACCGTTATTACAACGGCGTTAATGTTGACCACTTTTACACCAGAAACTACGGTGAGCTTGGCGCAGGAAATGCTACTTACAAATATGAAGGAATTACTGGATACTTGTTTAGCTCTCAAGTCAGCAATACAGTGCCACTTTACCGTTATTACAACGGCACTAATGTTGATCACTTTTATACTGCAAACTACGGTGAACTTGGCGCAGGAAATGCCACTTACAAATATGAAGGAATTACTGGATACTTGTTTAGCTCTCAGGTTAGCAACACAATCCCTCTATACCGTTATTACAACGGTAAAAATGTTGACCACTTTTACACCGCAAACTACGCTGAACTTGGCGCAGGGAATGCTACTTACAAATATGAAGGAATCGTGGGATACTTGTTTGGCTCTCAGGCAAGTCTAACCACTCCCAGTTCAACCATAATTACCTACGGCTACGACACATCAGGCCAGAGAATTAAGGTAGCAAGCCCGTCTGCCACCACGATTTACCCAACCAAGTTTTATAACACCGATGGGACTGTAAAAACCAAGCACCTCTTTGCAAGCTCGCAGGATATTGCTACAATACAAGGAACAGGGGCAACAGCAAAGATTTACTTTAACGCTTCTGACTCATTAAATTCCTCAAGTGTGATGACCGACAGCGCAGGTGCCATCGCAGAAACGATGGACTATTTCCCATTTGGAGGTATCAGAATAGATAAGAGCGCCGCGCCCGCGGGCGCGGCAGGAACTACCGCGTTCTCCGAGCAACGCAAGTACATCGGCCAAGAGTTTGACCAAGAGACGGGACTTTCATATTTGAACGCGCGTTACTACAACGCCACTCTGGCGAGGTTTGTTTCGGAGGATCCAGTGTTTTTAGCAATAGGGGATAATAACCAGATAAAACAAATTACTGGAAGATCCCAGCAAGAAATTCTTGCAGATCCACAAGCGCTTAATAGTTATAGTTACGCCAACAATAATCCAATTGTAAAAAGTGACCCGAGTGGAAAATGTCCGTGGTGTGTTCCTCCGATTATAGCCGGAGGTGTAGGGGCGATAGGTGGAATAGCATCCCAAGCTTACAGTGATTCTTTAAATGGGGGTTTTAGTAACAGAAGCATTATTCAAAATATTGCAACATATGGAGTTGCGGCAGTTAATGGCGGAATAGTTTCAGCAGGTACTACTGGCACAGCCATGCTTGCGGGCACAGCCAGTATTGCGGTAATTCCAGCCGCATTAATTGTTGCTGGAACTGCTGGAGTTTTGAAAACTGGAACAGAATTAACAGGAAATAGTTTGCTTGGCCAAAAAACTAATTATGGCAATCTTGCATTAAATGTAGGAATAACAATGGTTCCGGCTGGTGCTTTGCGAATGTTGCCACAAGTACCTGGTCGTCTGCCAAATTTGGGAACGGAGGCATTTTACACAGGAGTACATACTGCTCGCCAGGGTGCAGAAGAATTTTTATCAGGTAGCGTGCAGGCCTTGGGTCAGGCTACGGCCAACTTTGCTTCAACAGCAATATCGTCAAATAATAATAGTGGCCAGAATAATTCAACGGTTTCTGTACCGTTGTCTCAAATACTTCCTTCAAGATCAAATAGTTTACTTAATTTAATTAACAACAAACCGGCTTCTTCAAGGTAGAGGAGTTAATTTTTGTTTTTATATAAAATATTATGAAAACTAAATTTAATATCGATAAACAGTTTGCTAATACTGTAGTTTATGTTTGGTTATTCTATTTTATTTTCATGTCACTAATAGCAATTATTCCTCCAAGCACCATATCAAGAATTATTTTACCTGTGATAATTAGTGCGCCTTTTATATTTTTAATCTGGGTTGGATTGAGATACGGCACTTACATTACCATTGATTATAATAAATCTATATACAATACGTTTTTTTTCATAAAAAGAAATGTAATTCTATTTTCAAATGTGACTTGCTTGAGTATAGGAAAGTCTTTTATGGGATTAGTAGTCGGAATAGAAATTACTTATTATAAAAAAAATGGTAAGACTGTAACAGTTGGACTTATGGGTAAACAAATTATGAAAAAAGAAGAATTGAAAAGACTTATTGAAACCATCCACAATGCAAACCCAAATATAGTTATCGCAAAAGAATTACTATAAAAGGAGTTGATTTTTGTTTTTACATAGTATGAAAAAGGTATTTAAATTTGTGAAAATGGAGTCAGGAAATGAGGAAATGAGGAAATGGGAAATGGGGGAAATGAAAAATGAAAATGTGAAAATGGAAAATGGAAAAATGGGAAAAATGAAAAATGAAAAATGGGGTCATGAAAATGAAAATGGGGTCAGCCACCATTTGAAAATGGGGTCATGAAAATGGTGAAAATGGAAAATGGGAGGAAAATGGGAAAATGGAAAATGGGGTCAAAAATGAAAAATGGGAAAAATGAAAAATGGGGTCAATGAAAAATGGGGTCAGCCACCAATGAAAAATGGAAAAATGAAAATGAAAATGGGGTCAGAAAATGAGAAAATGGGGTCAGAAAATGAGAAAATGGAGAAAATGGAAAATGGGAAAATGGGCAGAAAATGGGGTCAGAAAATGGGGTCAGCCACCATTTATTGCCAAATATGATATACTGGATGTATGCCAAGAACAACAAGAACCGACGTCAGAGGAGAAATATATCACATATTAAACAGAGCTAACGCCCGCGTGCAAATTTTTGATGACGATCAAGATTACCAGATTTTTGAAAAGATACTTAATGAGGCCATAGAAAAATTTGATATGCGTCTTTTGGCCTATTGCGTTATGCCAAACCACTGGCATTTGGTAGTGCATCCAAAACAAGACGGCGATCTGGCCAAATTTATGGGATGGCTTTCAAACACCCACACTAGAAGATGGCACGCCAGTAAAAATACCATTGGGCAAGGGCATTTATACCAGGGCAGATACAAGTCATTTTTATGCCAGAAAGACGACCATTTTATTACATTAGTTTCATACGTAGAATGTAACGCCAAAAAAGCTAATTTATGTAAGCTGGCGCAGGATTGGGAATGGTCGAGTATTTACAGTCGAGAGCATGGATCAGTAGAACAAAAAAAGATGCTTTCAGAATGGCCGGTTAATATGCCAAAAGATTATTTGTCATTGGTTAATCAAAATCAGGACGCTGGTGAAGAAAAATTTATTGAAAATTCAATTGAAAAAAGCAATCCCTATGGAGATAATGATTGGGTTAAGAAAGTAGTTAAAAAGTTTGGACTAGAGCAAACGTTACGGGGAGTAGGGAGGCCAAAGAATGGTGGCTGACCCCATTCTTCATTCTTGCATTCTTGCATTCTTCATTCTTGCCATTCTTGCCATTCTCACATTCTCCATTCTCCATTCTCCTGACCCCATTCTCCCATTCTCCTGACCCCATTCTCCATTCTCTGACCCCATTCTCCCATTCTCCATTCTTTGCATTCTTTGACCCCATTCTTCCATTCTTTCATTCTTCATTCTTGCATTCTTCTTCATTCTTCATTCTTCATTCTCATGACCCCATTCTCATTCTCATTCTCTCATTCTCTCATTCTCTCATTCTCTCATTCTCTCATTCTCTTGACCCCATTCTCCATTCTCACACTTTCCTTGCTGTTGGCGGAACTGCGGGTATACTAACAGCAGGAACAACCGTAGCTGGAGATCGCATACTTGGACGACCAACGGATCTAACAGGACTCGCCATTAATACAGGAATTTCCACAATAACAGCGGGTGCTTTAAGCATGCTACCCAAAGTTCCCGGACGCTTTCCAAACTTTAATACTCAAGCATTCTATACTGGAGCTCATACAGCACGTCAGGGCGCAGAAGAGTTATTCTCAAGCAGTATACAGTCTTTAGGACAAGCTACTGCTCAATTTACTTCTTCCCAATTGACACGCCCTACTAATACTTCAAGCAACTCTTCAAATGGTTCAATCATCCAGCAAATGCAGTCAATTGTGTCTGGATTGCAGAGTTTAGTAAAAAATCTTTCAACTTCAAAGTAATAAAAAGTGATTTTTGTTTTTAAAATAAATAAATATGAAAAAGAGATTTAATGTTGATAGTACTACTGTTACCGTCTCTGTAATAATGCTTACTCCAGGTTTTTTAATGATGGCATTAGGTTTTATTGGTTTCAAATCTGTTCCTATGATTATATTATCTTTAGTAGTTGGCACTGGAGTTTTGGTGATATTATGGTTTGGCCTAGCCCGTGGTACCTACATCACTATCGATGGCAATAAAAATATATACAATACACTTTTTTTCTTTAAAGTCAACACAATTTTATTATCTGATATCGTTGCCTTAACTACTAGAGGAACTTTTATGGGTGCTATGACTTACATATATGCGACGTATCCTGATAAAAAAGGTAACCTTATTAAAAGAACTATTGTAACTAAAGGAGTCCTTAGAAAAGAAGATTTTAAGAAACTTATGGAAACAATCGCCTCTGCTAACCCTAATATAGATATACCCAAGGAACTAATTAAGTAAGGAATAAAGGTGATAAAGGTGTCAGCCACCTTTTTATACATTTTTATGATATAATGGGAATATGCCAAAATAAAGGTGAATAAAGGTGTCAGCCACCATTTATTGCTCGCGAAGTTGATTTTTAAAATTATAGTATGCTATAATGACGCCATGTCACACAAAGATTTGATAAAATATTGGTTTAACGCTTCGTCGCAGAACTGGGATACCGTAGAGGCCTTAATGAAATCAAAACGATATATGCACGCATTGTTTTTTTGTCATCTTTCTTTGGAAAAATATCTGAAAGGCATGATTGTTAGTAAAAGTGGCGCATCACCCATAACTCATGATTTACTATTTCTTGCAGAAAAAGCGAACATCAAGCTAACCACACCGCAAGCAAAATTACTATCTGAAGTAAACGCATTTAATATACGCACAAGGTATGACGATTACAAAAACTCATTTTATAAACGCGCAACTGCTTCCTATGCTAAAAAATATGTTAAAAAAGTAGCTGACCTAAAAACATGGCTAAAAAAATAAAAAGAGACATTAAAAAAATAGTGCTAGAATACCGTCTTAAAGTTAAAAATTCGGGCATACCCATAGATCGTATATTTGTATTTGGCTCACACGCGCGTGGTAATGCCCGGAAAGACAGTGATATTGATGTATGTGTGGTTTCTCCAAAGCTTGGTAAAAACGAAGTGGCAGAAATTGGGAAGCTAAACTTTTTGCGTTGGAAGATAGATAACAGAATTGAGCCACATCCAGTTTCTTCAAAAGATTTTAAATCTACCGCAACGCCACTTATTTTTGAAATTAAAAAATACGGAGTCGAAGTTTAAAAACTTCGACTTTTGATAAGGGGGACAGCCACCACCAATCTGGTAAAAATAACTTAAATATTATTAATAAATTTTTAAAATTATGCCAAAAACAAATTCAGCGTTTATGAAACCATTAAAGCTCACTTCTGATTTAGAGGCAGTAGTGGGGAAGGGTCCAATGCCAAGGTCGGAGGTAGTAAAAAAACTTTGGATGTATATTAAAAAGAATAACCTCCAAGATCCACAGAATAAAAGAAACATCAAAGCCGATGACAAGTTAAAATCTGTTTTCGGTGGTAAGAGTGTGGTGAATATGTTTGAAATGACAAAATTGGTTTCAAAACATCTATCTTAATTTAGAAAAGAATTTTTAGAACAAATTACCCAGGATTTATTTCTTGGGTTTTTTGTTTCTGGGTATGTGATATAATAATATTAAGATCATTCTCGTTCAAAATTGTTGTAATACATGAACAAACCCTTCCAAATACCCAAAAATATGGTATAGTATATTTGTAGGGCAGTTTTTCAGAAAATATATGAATAAACAGAATACAATAGTATTAAATGGTGAAAATCTAAAAATTGAAGATATAAGTGCGTTAGTTTCTAATCCAGAAATTAGAGTAAGTGTCTCTGCTAGTGCTTTGAATTCCATTAATAAGTCAAGAGATTTTTTAGAAAAAGAAGCTAGTAAAGGAATTGTTTATGGTGTTAATACTGGATTTGGACCAATGGCTTCGTATATTATTAATAATAGAGAAGTCGTTAATCTCCAAGAAAATCTAATTCGTAGTCATGCGGTCGGCATGGGTAGCCCCATTAAATGGGAATATTCTTTAGCGGCAATGGTAGTACGATTAAATACGCTTATTAGAGGGTATTCGGGTGTGAGCGAAACACTAATCCATCAACTAGAAACGTTTATTAATTTTAGAATTGTGCCATTAATACCCGAGCATGGTGCTGTAGGTACTAGCGGAGACTTGGTTCAGTTGGCTCACATCGCCTTATCCTTAATAGGGGAAGGCGATGTTTTTTATAAAGGTAAAACTATTAAGACTAAAAAAGTACTAAAAAAACTTAAAATAAAACCTTATAAACTTAAATCAAAAGAGGGTTTAGCATTGATAAATGGTACATCCACCATGTCAGCTATTGCGGCATTGGTGTATAGTGATGCAGAAAAAATATTAAATAAAGCAATCCAAAACGGTGCTTTTTCCATTGAATTAATAAGGGGATTTAATGACAGTACCTCAGAAAAGCTTCATAGCTTACGGCCTCATAGAGGTCAAGTAGCTGTAGCTAAAATTCTTAGGCAAATTCTTTCTTCTTCTCATTTAAGAAGAAATCGTTTTCATTTTTCTCGTCAAAATGGAGTTGAAGAGGAAATTCTTAACCAAGATGTCCATCAAATATCAGAATCGGTACAAGAAATATACTCTTTTCGATGCATCCCTCAAATTCTTGGTCCGGTATTTGAAGCGTGCGAAAATATGAAAAGAATAGTGGAGATAGAGATTAATTCTGTAACCGATAATCCGATTGTTGATTGGGAGAACAATACTTTTATTCATGGAGGTAATTTTCACGGCGACTATATCGCTTCAACGATTGATCAACTAAAAGCGGCTCTTATAAAGTTGACCATGTTGTCAGAAAGGAGGATTAATTTTTTCCTTAATAGAAATCTAAACAAATACTTTCCACCCTTTTTAAACCTTAGAAAACCGGGATTGGATTTAGGGCTTCAAGGCTTGCAATTCGTTGCCACTTCAACCACTGCGGTCAGTCAATCTTTGGCTTATCCGCATCATATTCATTCCATTCCTACTAATGGTGATAATCAGGATGTAGTGAGCATGGGAACCGATGCAGCTCTTCTGGCTGCCAAAGTGATTGATAACGCATATATTGTTATAGCAATAGAACTTATCGTATTAGCTCAGGCAACAGAATTCTTAGATATAAAAAATAAATTATCTAATTCTTCTGAGGGATTATTAAGGGAGATAAGGAAAATTTTTCCTAAAATTGATCGCGACAGAGTAATTATCTATGAGTTAGAAAAAGTAATTCAGTTTTTAAAATAAGAAAAAAACTTTTCTTTTTAAATATAAATATTTAGCACTATGAAGATAAATCTTGAGGATTTATTAGATTTTAAAAAACAAGATAA
>OBEQ010349605.1_pt1 | contig 14439 bp, 15 predicted proteins | sample 1670901 | NCBI WGS metagenome assembly OBEQ01 (sample SAMEA104232315, study PRJEB22302) | groundwater metagenome | biome: forest; feature: aquifer; material: groundwater | place: USA | collected 2011-08-07 | depth 5.4 m
AGACTGGCATTTTCTCCGTTCCAGTCTTTTTTATTTTTTAATGCTCCTTCCTTTACGATTAACTCCCCCTTCTCCTGTAGGTCGTAATTTAGAGTTGTTGTAACCTTCAGTCCGCCTTTTTCTACTAAATCGCTTCCATATTTCTGTTCCAGGTAATCTTTAATAAAAAATACAAAATGGGGAGCTTTTATCCCGATGGTAGCTTGCGGAACAAAAGTTACTACCTCTTTTTTTGCTTTGTCGTGTTCATCTTTGGAGATGAAATTTATTTCCAACATTCGCGAGAGTACCAAGTTTTTTCTTGCTTCTAATTTATCTTTATTTTTTCCATAAGGGGAGAGTAAAGTCGGGGATTGCGGGATGGCCGCCAGATAGGCGGCTTCAGCCAACGTTAAATCAACTGCCTTTTTATTAAAGTAAGTCCTGCTTGCTTCTTCTATCCCATAAACATTTCCCCCATAAGGCGCCTCATTCAAATAATATTCTAGAATTTTTTCCTTAGGTATGGAGTTATCTATTTTAATCGATAAAACCCACTCTTTTATTTTTCTCGTATAAGATTTTTCTTGAGTTAGGAGAGTGTTTTTTACCAGTTGTTGAGTTATGGTTGAACCGCCTTGCGTCCGACCGGTACCTAAAAAATTAGATAACACAGCGCGTATAATGGAAGTTATTCTTATCCCGCCATGATTATAGAACTCAGAATCTTCAATGGCTACGGTGGCGTTCTTGATGTTCACTCCCATGTTTTCGAAAGTAATATCTGTTCTTTTTGTATTCTGGTGTATATCGTAGAGCAATATTTCTCCTGTCCGGTCGTATATTTTAGTTGAATTTTCCACCTTCCTCTCTTCAAAAGAATGGAAGTCCGGAATTCGGAGAGAAGAAAGCCAGAGAATTACCAATGCTGTTATGAAAATAAAAATGCCAGCAGAAAAAAGAATCACATTTTTCCAGAATCTCTTATTTCTTCGAACTGCTCTGATTATTTTCAGCATGCCTAGAATTATAACAGAAAATATGATATCATTCGAGTATGAAAGTGGTAACGGATGAAAAGAAAATAGATGAAATTTTGACTCGCGGAGTGGAAGATGTTTTTATAAAAGAAAATTTAAAGACTCAGCTTGGCTCTGGCAAGCAGTTAAGAATTAAGCTTGGTATTGATCCAACAAGTCCTTATATACATCTAGGGCGCGCAATAACCTTACGAAAGCTAAAAGCGTTTCAGGATTTAGGACATCAGGTGATCCTTATTATTGGAGATTATACTGCTCGAATTGGTGACCCATCAGACAAGCTTGAAAAAAGACCAATGTTGAGTCAGGAACAAATAAAAATTTATTTAAAAAAATATTTAGAACAAATCGCCCTTATTTTAGATATGAAGAAGACAGAGGTTAGACATAACTCTGAGTGGTTTGATAAAATGGATTTTGTTGAACTTAGTAAGCTTTTAGAATGTTTTAGTGTACAGCAAATGATTAAAAGAAGAAACTTCAAGGACCGAATGACTGCAGGCCAAGATGTCTTTGTAGTCGAACTTTTGTATCCAGCACTTCAGGGTTACGACAGTGTCGCAATTAATTCTGATGTTGAAATCGGTGGTTTTGATCAACTTTTTAATTTAAAAGCAGGCAGAACTGTACAGAAAAGATATGGACAGAAAGAGCAGGATATTATGGTTCTTTCAATGCTCGAAGGGACTGACGGAAGAAAAATGTCTTCATCCTGGGGGAATATAATTTCTATTATTGATACACCGGACGAAATGTTTGGGAAAATAATGTCGTTGAAAGACGAACTTATTATAAAGTATTTCTTATTGGCAACAGATTTAAATACAGACGAAATAAATAAAATAGAAAACTCTTTAAAAACGGGACAAAATCCGATGATTTTTAAAAAAAGATTAGCAAAAGAAGTTATCTCTCTTTATCACTCTAAAGACAAAGCCAATAAAGCCGAAAAAAGTTTTTCTAGCACTTTCCAAAAGGGTGAAATGCCGGAAGAGATTGAAGGAATAAATGCAAAAAGTGGAGAGTTATTGAGCGAAGTTCTAGTAAAAAATAAAGTTTTATCTTCTAAAAGCGAATGGCGCAGATTGGTGAAGGAGAACGCCATCCATGACTTATCTGCCAAGAAAACAATTCTAGATGTAGATTTAAAGATTACCGAGGATTTAACTCTTAAAATAGGAAAGAAGCGGTTTATAAAAATAAAAATAAATTAAAAAATGCCCCGAGTGGGGCATTTTTCTTAGTGGTCTTTGTCTGGGTCGTCGTCTGTGTCTTCGTCAAAGCGGAAATCATTTATAGCTCCTTCTTCTAGTGGCTCCAACGGCTCCTCTTCTCCTCCATCTGCTAAAACATCTTCATCGTAACTCATATTTTTTTCCGCCCGAGGCGGATCCGCCTTTGGCGGAAGTTTTTCTAAGCGACCTACTTATAATTTCCTACTTTGTAACAAAATAAAAAAGGCTTGGCAATAGAAAGTGTGGATAACTTTATAATTTTAAGTGGGCAAAAGCGGTAAGCGCGATGGCGATAGCGTCTAGCTCGTCATCTGAAGTTTTATTTTCTTCTAATGTAACCAATATTTTCACCATTTTCATAATTTGTTCTTTATTCGCTCGGCCGTAGCCTGTCGTGGCTATTTTTATTTGAGGCGGAGAAGCTTCAAAGACTTTAAGCCCCGATAGTGCCGCTTCGTAAATCACCACTCCACGCGCTTCTGCTACCCGCATGACCGTCTTTTGATTAGTATTTAAAAATAAAGTTTCAATCGCCAATACTTCCGGCTTGTATTTTTTTATTACTCTTCTTACTTCCTCGCCGATCAGTTTTAATCTTTCCGAAAATTCCAACTTAGCCGAAGTCTTAAAACACTCAGAAAAAATTACTCTTTCCCTGCCCTGAGCGGAGTCGAAGGGTTTTTTACTTGCGACTTTTTCTAACACCGCGATTCCCAGCCTCTCAAATCCGGGGTCTATTCCTAAGATTCTCATAATGAGATTTTAACATTATTCCGTATATTTACATTTTTGAGTCTTGGTGATATAGTAAAATTTCAAAAGGCGAGCCGGACGCTCGAGATTCCGGTAGGGCGGTTAAAGGGAGTCCTAGACGAGAGGCCCCCACCGTCTTTATCTAAAGGCGTTAGGATTTTTTCCAATCGGGAGGAGTGCTAGCGCTTTTTCTATTATTAGTGCTTGACTTCAATATACACTCAGTATATACTCTGTATATATGTCACAAACAGTTATAAATTTTAAGACGGATAGCAAGCTAAAAAGCCAAGCGAAGGAGGTGCTAGATGAGATGGGCCTGAATTTTTCTATTGCCTTCAATGCCTATCTAAAGAAATTGATCTCAGAAAAGAGAATAGAATTTACCGTGCCGGAAATACCCAATGCTCGTTTAAGGAAAGCAATAAAGGAAGCGGACGAAGAATATAAAAGTGGTAAGTTAAAATTTTATAAAAATCATGAAGATTTTGAAAAAGCCCTGTTCTCGTAATTTATGCTTATCGCAACATTTAGCAAGAACTTTAAGAAGTCTTTTAAGAAGAAAGACAAGTTTGTGCAAGAGAAAGCTCGCGAACGGATTAGACTTTTAAGGGAAGACCCTTCTAATGTTTTATTAAATAACCACAAACTCCACGGAGAATATGAAGGGTCGAGCAGTATAAATATTACTGGTAATTTTAGAGCGGTGTTTAAATATATCAAGGCAGATCATGTTGTATTTTCAGATATAGGCACTCATCCAGAACTGTACGAATAAGTATAAAGTCACAAAAGTTTTTCTTGCTTCTCTTTAAAATTAAACCCCAAATGCTCGTAAGCTTTCTTGGTGGCCACTCGGCCCCTCGAGGTGCGTTCGAGGAGGCCGAGCTGGATCAAGTACGGCTCGATGACTTCTTCCACTGTCGCTTCTTCTTCAGACATAGCGGCGCCGATTGTTTTCAACCCCACCGGCCCGCCGCTAAATTTCTCAATCAGTATTTCTAAAAATTTTCTATCAGAAGAATTCAAGCCAATGTCATCAACCGCAAGCATATTTAAGGCATCTTTTACTGTTTTTTTATCTAAATTATCTTTTTTATTTTTTTTGCTGACCTGCGCGAAGTCGCGGACTCTTTTTAAGAAATAATTGGCAGTACGAGGAGTAAACCGGCTTCGCTTAGCGATTTCTTCTAATGCATCTACATCAAAACTAATGTTCAAAAGTTTGCTGGATCTCGCCACTATTTTTGCAATTTCTTCATTGGAATAAAATTCCAAACGGAAAACTCCACCGGAAAAGCGTGAGCGAAGTGGGGAGGAGATGAGTGCCACGCGAGTGGTGGCGGCAATCAAAGTAAAAGGTGGCAGGTCGAGCTGGATGGTGCGAGCAGAAGGTCCTTTGCCGATGATGATGTCGAGTACGCCGGACTCCATCGCTGGGTAAAGTATTTCCTCCACCATTTTATTGAGCCTATGAATCTCGTCTATAAAGAGAATATCACCAGAGATAAGGTTAGTGAGGATTGATGCCAAATCACCCACTTTTTCAATCGCAGGGCCGGAAGTTATTTTCATTTGCCGGCCGGTTTCCTTGGCTATCAAGTGTGCAAGTGTAGTTTTACCGAGTCCTGGTGGCCCATAAAAAAGAATATGCTCGGGGATGTGTCCGCGCTCTTCAGCGGCACGTAAAAGTATTTTGACGTTGTCTTTTATGTGTTTTTGGCCGATATACTCATCCCAGTGGGTTGGGCGCAGGGTTTGGTCTAAATATGAATCGTCTGATTTCTCTTCAGCTTTTTTTGTTTTTGGGGTTGACATTAGTTTCAAAATATGCTATATTACTCGAGTGATACCTTTATCAACAGGGTATCAACAGAGCTATGCACATTATAGCATTTGTGTTATTTGGAGCGTAGTACAATGTATTTTAGGTTTTCTTTAAGAAGGCCAAAAGAAAGTACTGATCTCTAAGCAATCAGCCACCGGTTATACGAATTTGCATAGGACGTTCTGGCGCTTTTACTAGTTTGCTGGAGCTATCCTCTAATAATTTGTTACTCTTCTAGCCTAGCTAGGAAAGGATTGTTTAGAGATTAGTGCTTTTTTTATTTTTCTGCTCCATTTGTTTTTCTATGTAATTCTGAGAATAAAGCAACCGTTCTACCAAAATCTTTTTCGGCGACAATAAAAATTAATTCCGTGGGCGTTGAGACCAATTCCTCAATGTTGATACGAGCGCGGGCAGTGACGGCGAGAAGTGAGAAAAAAACATTTGGGGTACCGAAAACTTCTGGGCCATAGGAAATTCCAATAGCAGCGAAGTTATGATTTACCCATTTTGGTTTAATTTTAAAATGTTTTAAAATTTTATTTTCTAGGTTAGTGGAACAAATAATATCAATCTCACTTGTGCCGATAGTTGTCGTAAAAAAATCTTCATGAGAAACAGAGATATTTTTATGAAGCGACTCAAGCTCCCTAATGAATTTACTAGTGTTCTCGTAGGCTATCTCTGAGAGGGGGAGCTTGGTGGTTATGTTCTTTATGATCACATCGTGAGTAAGCGGACGCTCTTTTTTAAACTCTTTTCGCAGGCGTGAAAGGGTTACAACTAGACTTGCAATAGTTACCTGTTTTTTGGCTCGTTCTTCCACAGTAGGGCGTATCCGGTATGCATAGCTACTCATATTCATATATCCGTTTGTTAGAGCAAAACAAGCTTCTATCTCTTCGAGTAATATGTCTCGCACAATTGGCTGTATTTTGATCACTTTTTGATTTTAACAGATTTAACAAAAAGTTCCAAAAACCGTGTTAATGTTAAAAAATTTAACTTTAGTAAAAAAAGCTGATAGGTTTTACTTGGAGGTGTACATGGTCACTCATCCTCGCATTCAGGAAATTAAGAAAATGAATCCGCAAGAGCGAGCCGAGCTCATCCGTTCTCATTTCGAAACGGCTCTCGAGAGAGCTAAAGGGGTCCAAGGTGAAAATGGGTATACCTTGGCCATCGAGGTCGAGGCATTTGTCGGGCGCTACAACGTCTTCGCCGGATGGTCTGGCGAAGACGGCGAGGGGATGTAAGTTCTTCACAAGGAGAGTGTGATATGTGTGCAGGTGATGGACCACGGCAAAGTAGTGGGGGTGTTAGTGAGAGTCGTGTGTGGGTCCTTGAACGTGATGTTAAGGACCTCAAAAAGGAACTGGACATCACAAAAAAGCGAGTTAAAGATATCGAGGGCCAACTCACACAAAAAACCAAGTAGGCGAGAGACCTAATCAACTCTCGAAAAGCCGGCGACACCCGAAGGGGAGAAATGCTCGCCGGCTTTTCTAATTTTGATTATTGTAATAACTTACGCTATAGCGTGATGTTGTACAATTTTCTACTCTTCGATCAAATCCACCACGCTTTGCACTTCCTCGAGTGAGGTGATGCCATTTAGGATTTTTACGATTCCATCTTGTCGCATTGAAAGTATTCCTTGCGTCTTTGCCACTTTTTTAATTTCACGCTCACTTGGATTCTCCGGCATTATTTTTTCGATCGCTTCGTCGGTTCTGATTGCCTCAAAAATTCCTATTCGTCCGCTATATCCAATACTATTACATTGCTCGCAACCTACGGCAGAGAAAATTTTTAAAGATTTATCCTGTTTTATATTGTATTTTGAAAAATCCTTACCCTCTTCCTTCATACCATCTAAAATAAATTTTATAATTTTAGCTTCCTTTTCGTTTAGGGTATGTTCTTTTTTACAGAACTGGCAGAGCTTGCGCACCAAACGCTGAGCGATGGAAAGGGACAATGCAGAGACCAAGATTTTCGGATTGACTCCGAGGTCTATCAAGCGGGGAATAACACCACCAGCATTGTTCGTATGGAGAGTGGAGAAAACCATATGCCCGGTAAGTGACGATTGCACTGCGATTTCCGCTGTTTCTCCGTCGCGAATTTCTCCGACCATGATTACGTCTGGATCTTGGCGTAATGCACTACGCAAACCTTCCGGAAAAGTGTACCCCTTTTTCAGGCTTATTTGCGTCTGGGTGATGCCGGGCAGGTGATATTCCACTGGGTCTTCAATCGTGATGATGTTTATTTCGGAAGAATATATTTTCCGTAAGAAAGCGTAAAGCGTCGTAGTTTTTCCAGACCCTGTCGGGCCAGTGACTAAGATTAAACCGTTTGGTTTTGCAATCTCACTTTTAACTATTTCAAAAAGATACGGCTCAATTCCCAATTCTTCAAAGTGTACTTGAATAGTCTTCGGGTCCAAGATTCGCATCACGATTGATTCACCATAAGAGCCGGGAATGAGGGAAGAACGAATGCTTATTTCCTCTTCTCCCTCCATAATATTAAAACGTCCGTCTTGCGCGATCTTAGTGGTGAGTTTCATGCCAGAGAGAAGCTTGATGCGTGTATTTAAGAGACGGTAGACATCCAGTCCGAAGAAATTTATATCCTGCAGGACGCCGTCGAGCCTAAGGCGGAGTCGTCCCCGCTCTTTTTCTGGTTCAATGTGGACGTCGGAGGCTTTGATGGCGATAGCACCGGCGAGAATTATTTCAAGCAGTCGGGAAATTTTGTGGATTTTATTTCCTTCCAAGGCTTCGACGACCAGTTTCTCAATGTCTTGAATATGGGAGATATTCTTTGCTGTTTCTCTTAGAACTTCTCCGGAGATATCCAAACCTCCGATTTTTGAACTTTCTGCCATTGAAATTTCTTTATATCTGTCCCAGACTTTATTTAAACTCGCGCCAGATGCCATATAAAAGGTAGGAACTAAATTTTTTCGCTCCATTGAGTCCTTGAGTGTTTTTAAGAGATCGTCTGAGGGCGTACGCATGGCGATGAAAATATTTTTCCCAAAAAGTTTAAAAGGCGCGATTTTCATCGCGAGCGCATCTTCGTGTGAGATCGCTCGGAGTGCTTCATTGTCTATGCCGAGGCGATAGAGATTAATATAAGGAAGACCGTATTTTGACTCCGCAAGTGTAGCCACCAATTGTTCCTCCTCTTCTTTATGTATATCGTCCAGTTGTTTATTTTGTTCTTCCTCATTAAAGTCAGCCATTATATATAAAGTATATCTTAAATGGTATGATTTACATAATGTCTAAAGACAATAAAACCTTGGTTTTACTTGATGCTCACGCCATAATCCACCGCGCTTATCATGCCTTGCCAGAGTTTTTGTCGTCCAAAGGCGAGCCCACGGGGGCGCTTTATGGTCTATCTAGTATGTTGATGAAAATAGTCACCGACTTAAAGCCGGACTATATTGTGGCTTGTTATGATTTGCCGGGTAAAACATTTCGACATGAAGCGTATGATAGTTACAAGGCGGGGCGGGCAAAGACAGACGATGCCTTAATTCTACAACTTAAAAATTCTCGGCAGATTTTTGAGGCATTTGATGTGCCAATGTATGATGCTCCGGGTTTTGAAGCTGACGACATACTCGGAACTATAGTAGAGAAATATAAAAAAGACCAGAATCTAAAAATAATTATTGCTTCGGGTGATATGGATACGATGCAATTGGTGGATGATAAAAAAGTGCAGGTCTATACGCTCAAGAAAGGCATCAATGACACTATTTTATATGATGAAGACGCTGTGGTAAAACGTTTCGGGTTTGGGCCAGCCCTTTTACCGGACTATAAAGGCCTACGGGGTGATCCGTCCGACAATATCAAAGGAATCAAAGGTGTTGGTGAGAAAACCGCGGAAAGTTTGATTATAAACTTTGGAACAATTGAAGAAATATATTCCGCCCTAGGCGGATCCGCCTCTGGCGGAAAAAACAGCGCAAGTATATTCAAAGAATTAGGTTTTTCTGATCGGATAATAAAACTCTTAAAAGATGGTGAGGAAGAAGCTTTGTTCTCAAAAACTTTGGCGAAAATCAGAACCGATGCACCAATCGATTTTAAGATACCCGCCAAAACTTTTTGGGAAAATGCGGATTTTAAAAAAGTGGAAAAAGTTTTTGCTCTGTTTGAGTTTCGAAGCTTGCTTACTCGGATGAAAATTTTTTTTCATAACGGAAACGGGGAGGAGATAAAGCCAGAAAGTTTTTCGAATGGTCTGGTTGGGTCCGGACCTGAGAAAAATTTACTGGCTTTATCTCCAGAAAAGAAAATAGATAAAAATAAGCTCCAAGAAGCCAGCATTGCCCTCTGGCTTACTGACTCTGATATCGCCAATCCAAACTTGGAAGACATTTTTTTCTTCGCTGGGACCGAAGATTTTGATACCGCCTATAACCACATTTTTAAAAAGCTAAAAGAATTAAAATTAGATAAATTATATGAGGAAATAGAACTCCCCATAATGCCGATAGTTAAAAAAATGGAAAATTATGGGATTTTGATAGACAAAAGGTATTTTGAAAATCTTTCGACTGAATACCACAGCGAATTAAATAAGCTTACTCTCAAAATATACAAAATGGCTGGGACGCAGTTTAATATCAATTCCCCCAAACAATTGGGCGAGGTACTTTTTGGTAAAATGGGGATGAAAAGCAAAAGAAAGGGGGCAAGCGGATCTCTATCTACAAAAGTTTCTGTCTTGGAAGAATTAGAAGAAGACAATCCGATAATAAAAGAAATAATGGCGTATCGAGAATTGCAAAAATTGCTTTCCACTTACATTGATGTTATCCCTAAAATGGCGGGGGAGGATGATCGGCTTCACGCCAAGTTTTTACAAAACGGCTCGACGACAGGCAGATTCTCTTCTCAAGACCCAAACTTACAAAATTTACCTATTAAAACAGGGCTAGGCAAAAGAATTCGAGGTGGTTTTATTGCACCTAAGGGCTATAAACTTTGCGCTTTTGATTATAGCCAGATTGAGCTTCGAGTGGCGGCCATGCTCTCTGGAGATAAAAAGATGACCCAGATTTTCAAAGAGAAAAAAGACATTCATGCCGGAGTGGCATCTTTTGTCTTTGGTGTCCCAATCGAAAAAGTGGATGCTGAGATGCGTCGCCAGGCAAAAGTGATAAACTTTGGCATTATTTATGGGATGGGAGTCACAGCTCTCAGGAAGAATCTAGGAGGCACGCGAGAAGAAGCGCAGAAGTTTTATGATAATTATTTCAATCAATTTTCCGGCATCAGGGATTATTTGGAAAAAGTAAAAGCTGAGGCGCGTAAAAATTCTTACACTGAAACTTTGTTTGGTAGACGTCGGAACTTTCCAAATATAAATTCTAGAATTCCGTTTCTGAAAAATATGGCCGAGCGCACTGCCACCAATGCTCCTATTCAAGGCACGGCGACAGCAGACATCATCAAGCTTGCCATCAGGTATGCAGAGGAGGATTTAAAGAAAGCGGGGTTTCTAGAGAAAGCGCATTTGATACTTCAAATACATGATGAGCTGGTTTATGAAATAGAAGAGAGCATCCTAATAAAAGCCGATAAAATAATAAAAGAAGCTATGGAAGGAGTGCTGAAACGCTCGTATCTGCATTATAAAACCGATATTCCGCTCATAGTGCACTCAGGTTCGGGGAACAATTTCGGAGAGGTGAAATAGTGTTTTTTATGCTAGAATATAAAAATGGAACCGGAGAATAAAATTTCTTATAAGCATAATGTGCACAAGGTTCTAGTGCATTCTTATGCAATGTATTTTCTTTTGTTTTTAATCGGGGTAACCCTCGACCTTACCTTTAAGCTCAAAATTTTTGAAAGCTCTGTGATGGTGCCCATCGGTTTCTTTTTCCTGTTGCTTGCGACTATTCTCATAATCTGGGCGCAGAAAGCTGGACGAGACTTGAGGAAAGTGAAAGAAGTCAAAACAGAGCATTTCTGCCGCGGGCCGTATTGCTACACTCGGATTCCCACGCAGTGGGGGCTTTTCTTTTTACTGCTCGGGTTTGGAATAATTACTAATTCCTTTTTTGTAATTTTATTTACCGTTATCGCTTTTTTTGTTTCTAAATTTGTGTTTATGGGTAAGCATGATCGCATTCTCGCAGAAAAATACGGTAGCGCGTATATAGAATATATTAAAATGATGAAGTTTTAAACTATGATCTATCTTTTTACTGGCGATGATGCCAAAGGCAAGCGGGCTAATTATGAGAAGTTCATAAAGTCTATGCCGAGAGATATCGAAACCTTTTTTATCAGTAGAAATGATTTTAATAGGGCTCAAATAGAAAGCTTTTATTCTGGAGCAGGGCTCTTTTTTGCTAGATGCGCCGTTATTTTTGATGGTATTTTAGACAAAGAAGAAATACAAGATTTTATTTTAGAAAAGCTGGAGTTGTTGGGGAAGTCGGAAAACACTTTTGTCTTTTTGGAAGGCAAGTTAAGTAAACCAATACTCGATGCCTTCAAAAAAGCTAGTGCCAAACTAAATATTTTTGAACTACCAAAAGCAAAAAAAGAAAAATTTGATAATTTTTTAGTAGCGAATGCCTTTGAGAAAAAGGATAAATTAAATATGTGGATTTATTTTAGGCAAGCCATGGATAAGGGCGTAGGAATGGAAGAAATCATCGGGGTTCTTTTTTGGAAGATGAAAGATATGATTTTAAAAAAGAATTTCGGAAAATTTTCTGAAGTTGAACTAAAAAATTCTGCTTCTCATCTTTCTTATTTATTACCAAAAGCCCGCAAAGCCGGTCGTGACGCCGAGTCCGCCTTTGAGCAGTTTTTACTGGAAGTTTTTTAGTCTTTTTAACTGGGATCCGCGTCGGGATTGGGAATAGGGTCTAACAATAATAAAACCACCACTAAACCCATGTACTTTGTAGGTTCTCTTTTCCAGTCTTCGCTTGTGGAATTGACAACTGTTCTAATAAAAGTCAAACTGCCCCTTTTTGTTCTAAGTAAATTTTTCCATTTTATTATTTCAAGGTCTAAAGAACCTCGTTGTATATTTGATTGCTCTATGACATCTTCAATGACATTGGGGTAAGTTTTTTTAATTTCCCAATCTCTCGCATTTCCCTGCGCATCTTTTAGGTGAACCAATTCAATAACGCCGTTTTTTGACAACCCTTCAGTTAAAGGTGTTCTTTCTTGTCCAAATCTTCCTTGTATTAATTCTCCCATGTGCGCCCGGTTGGGATCGAACCAACGACCTTATCCTTAAAAGGGATCTGCTCTACCAACTGAGCTACGGGCGCATGAATAGTAAATATATAAGAAATAAGGCTAAAAATCAAGAAAAATGCTAAAATAAAAAGATGCATAGACTGACAAAAGTTTTAATATATTTTCTAATATTTACAGTAATTGGCTCTGCCCTGACTTTGCAGATTGTCGTGAAGGCTTACGACAATGTTTATGACGGGTATCTTCTCGAATAATTATTTTAATGATAAGGTGTATTTATGCCCAAAGTGCATAAGAGCATTTTTAAATTGCATAAGCTATGGGAGCCTGCCGGCGACCAGCCAGTAGCTATTTCGAAGCTTCTGGAAGGGCTAAATCATGGCATGAAAAAGCAGACGCTCCTCGGTGCCACAGGTACTGGCAAAACCTTTACCATGGCAAATGTAATAGCGCAATATAACAAACCGACCTTAGTAATAGCGCACAACAAAACTCTGGCGGCCCAGCTTGCGCAAGAATTTAGAGAATTTTTTCCAGACTCCGCTGTGCATTATTTTGTTTCCTATTATGATTACTATCAGCCAGAGGCCTATATGCCGGTTTCTGATACTTACATTGAGAAAGATGCCTCGATTAACAAAGAGATAGATATGCTTCGCCATGCCTCGACACAAGCGCTACTTACCAGACCGGATGTAATAATAGTCGCATCCGTGTCTTGTATTTACGGTCTGGGTAGTCCGGAAGAATATGAAAAAGTAAATTTAAAACTCGAAGTGGGGATGAAAATAGACCGCCTGACTTTAATGAAACGCTTAATCGAAATTCATTTTGAACGTACCAATGCGGATTTAAATCCGGGAACTTTTCGTTCCATCGGACCAAAGGTAGAGTTTATGCCGGTGTCGGAGACGCTGATGTATCAGGTCGACTTTGAAGAAAAAAGGTCGAACCTTAAGGGAGTCCAAGGTTCGACCTTGGCTAAAATTACCAAAGTTGATCCAATTTCTTCGCATATAATTTCGGAAGAAAAAAACATTTTTATTTTTCCAGCCAAACATTTCATTACCGAAGATGTAAAAAAGAAAAAAGCGTTAGTTGAAATTAAAAAGGAACTAGCAACCCAACTAAAAAAGTTTAAAAAAGAAGGAAAACTTTTAGAAGCAGAGCGTATTTCGCGTCGAACAAACTATGACCTGGCGATGATTCGCGAGGTCGGTTATTGTAGTGGGATAGAAAATTATTCTCGGCATCTCTCTGGCAAAGCGGAAGGTGAACCACCAGAAACTCTGCTTTCCTACTTTCCAAAGACAGGATTTTTAACAATTATCGATGAATCCCATGTAACCTTGCCCCAGCTCCAAGGGATGCATGCAGGGGATGCTTCTCGCAAAAAAACTCTTGTAGAATATGGTTTTCGCCTACCTTCCGCCAAGGACAACCGGCCACTAAAATATGAAGAATTTCAGAAGCGCATTGGGCAAGTTGTGTATACCAGCGCCACACCCTCTGAATTGGAGCGAAAAGAGAGTGATCAGATCGTGGAGCAAATCATCCGCCCGACGGGGCTGGTAGACCCGGAGACTATTGTCAAGCCTGTCTCGGCTCGCAATCAGTCTTTTGTTCAGGCCCGGACCCAACCAGACCATTCACAAAAGTCTGATTCCTCGCCTCATTACCCCGGCCAGATTCAGGATTTTATAGCAGAGGCGGAAAAAACAATCAAAAAAGGTTTCCGAGTCTTAGCGACGACGCTGACAAAAAAAATGGCAGAGGATTTGTCTATCTATCTTAAAGATAAAAAAATAAAAGCAGAATACTTACATAGCGACATCAAGACAATGGATAGGATAAAAATCCTTACAGAGTTTCGAAAAGGTACGTTCGATATTTTGGTGGGGGTTAATCTCTTACGCGAAGGCTTAGACTTGCCGGAAGTTGCCTTGATTGGCATACTGGACGCCGACAAGGAAGGCTTCCTCCGCTCGGAAACATCCCTCATCCAAACCATCGGTCGTGCCGCGAGAAACAGCGAAGGTAAAGTTATTTTATATGCTGATACTCTGACCGGCTCGATGGAGCGAGCGCTCGGAGAGACAAAAAGACGTCGAGATATCCAGCTCGCGTATAACAAAAAGCATGGCATCACGCCGATAACTATTAGTAAAAAAATAAAAGACATCACCGAAGAGCTCGAAAGCGAGCACGGCAAAGTAGTAAACGCAGAATTAAAACTAGATCTAGAAATATTCAAAAGAACATACAAAAAAGAATTAGCCAAACCATTCAAACCAGTAGGGCTGGGGGAGAGCCATTTATCAGATGAGGAAATCGAAAAT
>OBEQ010376715.1_pt1 | contig 14438 bp, 5 predicted proteins | sample 1670901 | NCBI WGS metagenome assembly OBEQ01 (sample SAMEA104232315, study PRJEB22302) | groundwater metagenome | biome: forest; feature: aquifer; material: groundwater | place: USA | collected 2011-08-07 | depth 5.4 m
CACGGTGAAAGAGATCTTGCAGCATCGCGTCATCTTACGCATCAATGACCAAGACGTTGAATTGTTCTAGCGTCAACGTAGTGCGAGGCTTCCAGCACCCGTCAGCATGGTGGGCGAAGGGGTGCGCGGTACTCTTGTGCATCAGTGCGCATGGGCTGGGGACCGCACAGGCGCTTGAGGCCGCCGCAGCCGTCCCGGCCGGGGTGGCGAGCACCGCTCCAGACGGGGAGAGCCATGCTCTGGACGAATCTGTATTCCCCGGGCTGAAGCAGCGCATCTCCCTCGATCTGCGCGGCATGGACATTATCGAGGTGTTGAAATTTCTTTCGGCCAAAGGCGGGCTCAATATCGTTGCCAGCCCCGACATCCAAGGCCGCGCGACGCTCACGCTGACGGAGGTGTCGGTTCGGGACGCCCTGGACATCGTCCTGGTCACGAGCGGCCTGGCGGTGGACCGCCGTAACACCATCCTCTACATCATGTCGGGCAAGCAGTATGAGGAGCTCTACGGCCACCGCTACGGGGATCCCCGTCAGAGTCTGATTGTGCAGTTGAAGTACGCCAATCCGGGACAGGTGAGCACGCTCCTGGGCAACCTCAAATCCGCGGTCGGGCGGGTCGTGCTGGATGAACCCACGGCGACGCTGGCGATTTTGGACACGCCAGGGGTGATCGCCCAGATGCAGGCGCTGATCGCGGTGGTGGACATCCCGACCATTCAGCGGCAGATTCCCACCGAGACCAAGGTCATCGCCTTGCGATTCGCCAAGGCCGAAGAGGTCAAGCTGGAGGTGGATCAGGCGCTCACGCCGGACATCGGCAAGCTGCGGCTGGATAAGCGGTCCAACGCGTTGATTCTGACGGACGTGGCGGCGAAAATGCCCCAGATCGAACAGCTCATCAAAGCGTTTGATGCCCGCAGCCGCCAAGTCTACATCGAGTCCAGCATCCTCTCGGTCACCCTGCGCGATGAGTTCGACGCGGGCATTGAATGGAACGTCGCGTCAGAGAGTCGCCATTTTCCCAACGTGACGATCACCAATGCGCTGCCGATCGCCACCGACGCGACCAACGCGATCAAGATGGTGGTCGGCACCCTTGCGAAAAACGACGTGACGGGGACCGTCAAAGCGCTGCAGACCTTCGGCGACACCCAGGTGCTCTCCAGCCCCCGCATCTCGGTGATGAATAACGAAGAGGCCAAGATCCACGTGGGACGCCGGGAGGCCTACGTCACCACCACGACGACCCAGACCACGTCGACGGTCGCCATCCCCGAACAGGTGAACTTCGTGGAAGTCGGGGTGCGCTTGAACGTGACGCCGACCATCAGCGAGGATGGCTACGTCATGATGAAAGTCCGGCCGGAGGTCAGTTCGGTAGGCGAGTTCCGCAAAACCGCCACCGGCAATCTGCTGCCCGTCATCGAGACGTCCGAGGCCGAGACCAAGGTCATGGTGAAAGACGGCGCGACCATGCTCATCGGCGGGCTGATGAAAGATGAGACGACGCTGTCCACACAGAAGGTACCTGTCCTCGGTGATCTGCCGGTGATCGGCGCGTTGTTCAGCAACCGTCAGGATCGCGTGAAGAAGACCGAGCTCGTCATCCTCCTCACCCCGCACGTCGTCTCCGGGGAGGAGCTCGTCGCGCCGGCACTGACCGACGCCCGTGCCGAGCTGCCGGCGCACGCGCAGACGCGATGAACGGCGCGACGGCGGGCCGATCGATGAGGCCAAGAGGCCGGAACCGCTGATGAACCGCGTGGTCTTCGTGAGTTGCGGCGTGCTCCTGCTGGTCTCCGTGGTGGGAGGCGGCGGATGGTTTCTGCAGCGGCTCGAGACGCAGCTGCACGGGACGACCCAACGGCTCGTGGAGACTGAAACGTCGCTGGCGCAGAGCCAAGAGTCGCTGACGACGCTTGAAGCGGAGCGCAAGAAGCTCTCCGACGCCTATGACGCACTCAAGGTTCAGCTGACGAAGACGGAAGAAGAGCGCAAGCAAGCCGCCCATCAGTCGGAGCAGCTGACCGCGAACCTGGATCAGCTCTCGAAGGACCGCGCCCAGATACAGCACGACCTAGAGGCGGCGAAGGGCACGCAGGGACAGCTCAAGCAACAAGCGGATGCGCTCTACAACGAGGTCGCGAATACGGAAGCGAAGAAGACAACGCTTGAGCTGCAGCTCAAAGAAGCCCAGGTACGTGTGAATGAGCTGGAAGCGCAGTCGCAGCAGCTGACCCAGGAGCGGCAGGTTGAGGAGACGCGGCTGCGTGGGCAGCTGGCGGAACTTTCTCATGCGTATGAACGGCTGGCGCGTGTTCCCGGCGCAGAGTCCGAGGAGCTGACCCTGCCGGCGCTGGCCGATCGCGCGCCGGCTGTCGCCCATGAGCAGACGCCGGTCAGCGCCGCTGCGGAAACCGTCCGGCCCCGGACGCCGGGCGGCGAACAGCTGGCGCGCCATTACCGCGACCTGGGCGAGTCCTACCTAGCGACAGAGCAGTACCGGAAGGCAGCCGAGGCGTTTGAGCGCTCGCTCCTGTATCACGACGATCCTGATGTGCATACCCGGCTGGAATTCATCTACACCCGGCTGTTGCCGAGCCCCCAGCAGGCACGGCGTCACGCCCTCCTCGCCTCGCCAGACCGGCACTCGCTCTCAGGGCTCCAGGGGAGCGCCAACGCCCAGGGGTTGCCGCGCAGCGGCTGGCAGTTTCTCTGGGACTGGCTGTTAGGGAAGTAGTCACGCTTTCCCTCACCACTCCATAGCGGCGGATGCCACCCCGCTTGCCAAGCCATTGGATGTATGGTATCCTTACTATACAGAATCCTTATATTTGAAGTTTTGTCGAGGAGAGGAGGGAGCCGATGGCCAGCGTGATCACCGCCCCGTTGAGTAGTAAGGCCCAGTTGACGCTGCCCAAGCGTATCCGTGAGCTGCTGGGGGTGCGCGAAAAGGGCGATCGGGTCGGTTTTCTCATCGATGAGAAAACCCATCGGATTCTGATTACAAAGGTTAACCTTGTTCTCGCTGAAGAGTCTTACACGGATGAGGAGATCCGCAAGCTGCTGAGACTCCGGAAGGAGCCGGGCGGCAAGACATTCAAGTCAATGGGTGAGCTGCTCAAGGATTTGAAGTCGCGCTAATGCGGTATTTTCGGACGGCGAGGTTCCGGCGCGCCTTCCGAGGCCTTGAGCATCAACGACAGGAGCGAGTTGAGGGTGCCATGCGACAACTCGAGGCCATGTTCGAAGGGGGGCGCCTCCCGCACGGCCTCGGACTGAAACCGCTTCAACGGGGCTGTTGGGAGATTCGCGCGGGACTTTCCGATAGGGTTATTTTTCAGCGCATGGGCGACCTCGTCGAGTTCCTTCTGGTTGGGAGTCATGACGAGATCGTACGCTTTCTCAAATCGCGGTAAGTTCATCTGAACCTGAACTCTCTCCATCAGGGATATTGATAGAGGAAGTGCCCATGAACACGGAGAATGTTCGTACAATCTCAGGGATCTCGCTTGTGGCGGTCTTGCTTTTGCTCACCCTCTTAATGGCTTTTCCCCGTACCAAACTCCTTGCAGCGGTGTCAGATCGGTTGTTTGGTGTGGAAGCGTGGGCGGCTTCCGTGCGTCTGGATGATCAGACGACGCTGACAGCCGACGTCCTGCAAGCGGATGACGAAGATGTCATCCTGCGGTTACCGCGCGAGAACGTGAAGACCGTTGACGGCAAGCCGCTCCCGGCCCCGCTGGTGGCGGGGATGCCGGCCCCAGCCTTTCAGGTGATTGACATCGAGGGCCGGCCGCAGTCGCTTGGGGCGGCCCGCGGGCCGGTTACGGTGCTCCACTTCTGGGTCAGCTGGTGTCCGCACTGCCGGTCGGACGCCCCGAAGATCCAGGCGCTCCACAACCAGTTCGCCCAGAACCCCCAGGTCCGGGTGCTGACGGTGAGCCTGGATCAGCAGCGCGCCAAGCTGGATCAGTTTGTGAAGGACCGCCAGGTCACCTACCCCGTCATCTCGGCCCAGGAACAGGGGGCCAGACCGGGCGGGGCGGACCTGGCTGCGCTCTACCACATCACGAGCTTCCCGATCACCATTCTGATTGACGGGCAGGGGACGATCCGGGAGAAGGTCAAAGGCTCCTTCGTCGAGTCCGGCGTGGACCTGGAAGCGACAGTCAAGGGGCTCCTGCCCACATCCTGATGCAGGCCACCCAAAAAGAATTTGTGCGGGGCGGCTTGACGCTTCAAACGCGCATCAGGTATGGTTGAAGTGACAATTTAGACGGCCAAGCAACACTCCCGATAAAGCCACACCCGGAGTAATCCGGGGCCGGAAAGCTACGGGTCCTACACGGACAGCCGGGCTGCCGAACGAGGTTCGCAGTGGCAGCATGCTGACGGCGCTCAGTTCGGGCGCCGTTTTCGGTTGTAGGATCGCCGGGTTGCCGAACGAGACACGGAGGGTAGTGGATGTTGTCTACTTCGGTCATCCGGCGTTTCTTGTGCACAAACGCCGCAAGAGCGAGAGGTGAGATGCGAGGACCTGCCCCGTTTTTTCCAGGCTCAAGCATGCAGCGTACGGACGTCTCCACCTCCCACATCATCATTCTTGGTATCGGCCGGGTTCTCCACAGCTGTGCTGACTGGGTTGGTTTGCCCTTGGCTCAGCCGCTTCCGATCAGGGTACGCCGATGAAGGCTGGCGGCCATCTCTCCACCCCATCTCCATTGCAGCGCAACAGAGTTGTGCCGATTATGATTAAAGGAGACGCCCCCGCTGGTTCAATACCAACACCGTCGCTGTTGTTAGCCGCTTTTTCTACCATCTTTCTTTCGTTCTTCTCTCTGTCTACGTCTACGCCGGAGGCGATGGCCGCAGGGGGGCTCAGTGTCGATGACGCACGCGTCGTGTACGCGAACTCGAGCTCGTGCAGCGATAACTGCGGCAGGCAGAAGATTCTTGGCTCCTCCAGCACTTGGAGCACACCGGCAGATACCTTCCCGGATCTCTCGCCAGGTATCACGGGGACCATCTACCACGTTGTTCACCGGACCAACCCAAGGAACGATGAAGAGATCCTTGGGCTCCAGTATGACGATAGCCTTGGTAATACGTACCTCAATCTCCTGAGAAAAGCCTCCACGGGTAGCTGGACGCAGATGTCTGGATTCCCTGTGACCCTGCTGCCCTCGGCCAGGACCCACGCTGCGGACATCCAGTACTTCGATCTCGCCTATGAGCAACGCTCCGGTCGGTACCTCGTGGTCTATGATGTTCCTGTAGTGAAAATAGGGGCCACCGCCAGTTACCCCTTCCTCAAGTACCAAATCTGCACCGGTAGCAGCTGTTTGCCCCCGTTTTTCGCCCTCAGTACCTCCTTGACAGGGGATGGGGTCTCGACCACAGGATCCACCAGCTTTAACCCAAGCTATATCAGGTGGACCAGACTCTATCCGAGGCGGGGAACGAACGAGATCGTACTGGTATTTTCCGATACCTCCGATGATCTTGGCACGCGGTTGTGGAGTCCAGATACCAGCCCATCGGCTGCACCAACGTGGCCGTGGTTCGATCTCACCACAGGCCTCGCCTCCCCCGCGACTTGGGGATCCTATGGGATGATCACGCCCGCCCTGGCATCAGGTTCGGGAACAAGCTCGAGTAATCTCTTTGACGGCGCCTTTGAAGAGCAGGATCCTTCCTATTTCTTGCTCGTCTTCCCTATAAGCGGGATTAACGGCTTCCATTGCCGGGCGCTTGACAGAAGAAGCACAAGCTTGATCTGGGGACTTGACGTTCCTGTTGCCGATCCAGCGTTTGGGGCATTTCCCGACTTTGTCAGCTTAACACCTGAGCCAAGAGGACGACGGATCGCCGCCGTCATGGAAAAGTTTAATACGTGGCAGGATCTCTACGGGGTGATGTGGGACGCCTCACGTGCTGGGTGCAATCCAGTATCGGCGACCGCAGCGGGCGTCCAGGCGTGCTGGCAACCCGGGGCACTCCTCGATGACGTGGCCTATACAACCTCTGTGAACGGGCAGCTGCGCGCGACGGTTGCGTGGGCGGGCACCTCCGGCGTGGCCATCGTGGGGTACGCTGACCGGACGGGTACTACCAGCGGCCCGTCGAAAGGGCTGGACTGGGCCAGGTGGTCTGCGTCCGCGGGGTGGCAATCGGGGTCTGCGTTAGCCGGAACGACGGGGATCAACAGCTCGAACGATGTTGACCCGAACAACAATTTTGCCGACGAGCAGAAGTTGAGCGTCCGTATTGCCTCGTTCAACAGCCAGTCGAAAGCGCTAGCGATAGTGACGACGAGCTCGCAGAGACTGTATGTCTTCCTGTACGATGCGCCTGCGACGACGTGGACGTACCCGACGCTTGGTGGGGTGGCGCAGCCCATTACACAGACGGACCTCCTGCCAGTGGGTCCGTATGGGATGCCGTACGCCCTCTTCCTCAACCGGTTTGTCGCACCCACCATCACGACTTTCCCGACTGAGCTCGCGAAGACCATCCAGCGGGTCGCCGCAGCCCCTTCAGCCCTCTATTCCTTGGGAGGTGCCGTCTCCCCCGTTCCACTTCAGTTGGGGATCAACGATCCAGGCGGCATTATTCTCGGTGGCCTAAGCGGTGACCCGTACAAGCACGAGATTGTTATCGCTATTCCGCCTACCTTAAGTGTGTCGTGGAGTTCCAGTATGACGATCTGTGCGACTGGCTCAACGGCCAAGATGACGGCAGGAGGCGCCCCAGACGGCTCAGGGAGTTGTCCCGGCGGATGGCTGAAGCTCAAGCGGACGTTTCCCGATAGCCCCACGAATAAGCTCCTCAAGCTCGACGTCACTCAAGACTTCGCACCCGGCGACTGGCTCACGCTGAGCGGCCTCACAGTCGTTCAGGCCGCGACCCCTCTGGCGAGCACCCAACAGCAGCTCGTCTTGAACCTCAGCTCAGCCGGTTACACCGGCATCCCCGACCAGCAGGATCCCAAGTTCATTCAGCTGACCGAGGCGCTCGAACTGACCGACCATACGAGTGGGCAACTGAAGCCCACCACGGTGTATGCAGATAACGCGCTGCGCCAGAACCCGCTGACCGGTGTCAGCCTCTTCCGGTTCAGGCTGAAGCCCTATGGCGTGGACGTTGGGCAGAAGATCACCGCCGATTTGCAATTTACCGTGACGCCCTCTGCCGGGCTGGCGATGAGCAACTTCAGCAACTGGGCACTGGCCGGCGCCAGCGGGGCGATCACCGTCTCGGGGGGGGCCAGCTGGGTCAAGTTTTCAGGGGTGGATGTCACAGCCGCGACCGACTACGTCCTCACGGCAGACATTGCGGCACCCGCGGGAGGATTTGCCGGTGGCGAGCAGGTCATGGTGAGCTTTGGCTCCGGCGGCATCACCAGAGCCCTCGGGAGTAAGTCGGGAGTGGACGTGATGGACACCGCGCAGGTGACAAACGGTATTCGTAACACCGTCACCCCGGGGACGTTGATTCTGACGCACGTGCGGCCAGGGTTTCAAACCATTACCGCGGCACCCGCAGCCGGCTCGACTCGAGTCCTTGCCAACAAAGACTCGACGGTGACGTGGAGCGCGGTCGGCAGCGCTGATCCAAATGTCACCTTTGAGTTCTACCGGACAGGGATCGGCAACCCCATCACCCAGTCCATCGCGACCGTCACGAGTCCTCTCACGTGGGCGGTGCCCTCAGGGACCTCAGCCTCAACGACTGCGCAGGTCTGCATTCGGGAAACCGCAGCCGCCTATGCCCATATCCGCAACTGCTCGAGCGCCTTCACTATCGTTGAGACCGCCGCCTTCGCCAACCAAGCGGTGAACAACGCCTTCGTGCCGCCGCTTACCTTGCAGCCGTGGGCGTTCACCAATAAAGACCTGCTGCAGTTTACGGTTACTGCTTCGGGCGGGACCGTGCGGCTCAAGCGGTTCAACGTTACCGCGGGCTTCAACGGCAGCCCGATGACGTGGGCGAACGTCAGCCAACTGCAGCTCTTTGAGAGCGGCAATCCAACGCCGCTGACGAAAGCGAGTCCCACGGATGCCAACTTTGATCTGACAGGCTTCCCACTGGGATCCCGGGATATCGCGGCGGGTGCAACCAAAACCTACATCCTCCGCGGGAATTTCACGAGTCTCATCGCTGGGCATCAGTTCCACGTTGACCTTGCTTCAGGCGGGGTCACCGCCGATGCCCTCGTCGCCGGCTCCGGAACGGTGGACATCCAGACGATCGTAGGCACCATGAATTTCGGGGTTCCCGCGGTGGCGAAAGACCATAAAGTCTCCGCCTATTCCGTCACGCCGCCGACGGCGGTGAAATACCAGAGTCCATTGACCATCGCCTGGACCGAATCGAACATCAACCATCCGACGAGATTCTGGTACTCCGTGGATGCGTTGCCGTCCAACGACCCTGCGAAGGTCTGGACCGAGTTTACAGGCAATGGCCTGTGCTTGGCCGGGGTGACGACCGGGACCTGCACGACCGATCCGGCGATGCCGAATAACCCCCCCAGTGCAAGTGCCGCGGCCAACGCCATGATCATGCTGCAGGGGATCGAGCAGACGGACAGTCAGACGGTCAAATCCGTGAGCCAGCCGTTTAAAGTGATCGAGACCGCCACGCTCGCCAACCAGGCGGTGGCCAACGCCTTCTTGCAGCCCGGCACGATCAGCCCGGCGAAGGACCTCCTGCAGTTTAAGGTGACGGTGGCCGCCGGCACCGTGAAGATGCGGCGGCTGACGTTTGGCACAAGCTCCCCCCCCCCCGCCACTGGGACGGTCATGACGTGGAGCAACGTTTCCACGTTGGAGCTGTGGGAGAACGAGACGAATACGCTCTTGGCGACCAAGACGAGTCCGACGGACGCCGATTTCGATTTGACCGCGGCACCCCGTTCCATCGCGGTGGGCAGCCCGAAGACCTACACCCTGCGCGGCACGTTTGTGAGCTTGACGGCAGGGAACCAATTCCATGTCGACCTGGCGGCGAGCGGCGTGGTCGCGGACGGCGATACGTCGAAGTTCACCAACCTCCAGAGCGTCAGCGGCGCCATCACGGTGAGCGGCAGTCCGATCTCGCGAGACCATGTCGTCTCCATGTACCAGATCACCTCCCCTGCCGCGGGGGATACCGCTGTGGTCGGGACGCGGAAGTGGGGGCAAGATCCAACAAAAACCGTCATCCCGGTCACCTGGACCGGCTTCGGAGATGCCGACCCGTCCAACGTGACGGTGAGCTATCGGGTCAACGGCGGTTCGCCGGTTGCATTGACCTGCTTATCCGTGGCGCCAGGTTCTTGTGACGCCATGGTGCCGGACGCGGTCTCAACCAACGTCCAAATCATCGTCAACGATAATACGAAACCGACGGTCCAGGGGACGTCCGGGACGTTTACCATCGGCGGGATCGTCGATGTCACCGGAGCCGGCCTCCTCGACCTCAACACGTCGAGCATCAGCCCGACGGACCCAGGCGACAGCTGGATTATCGGCACGCCATACACCATTACCTGGCGCCAGGTGGGAACCTTCCGGGCGCTCGTGGAGCTGTCGATGGATGGCGGGAACATATGGCGCCAATTGATCGCTCAGGATGTCATTGCGCCCAGTGAGGTGTCGGTCACGTTCGCCTACACACCGGTGGCCACTGACATAACGAGCACGGCGCGGGTTCGGGTGCGGCCCGAGGTGGCGCTCTCAACCTTGGGCAACCGCGAGTACCCGATGGCGCCTGCCGTGTTTGCCATCCAGCCAGCCTTTTCGAAAATCGATCCGGGGAATGTGACGAGCGCCATCCTGAAAAACACGGCGATCACGATTGCGTGGACCAGGTTGCCCGGCACCGAGTCCGGCGCTGCTGGATTCCCCATCGACAACGTTATCCTTCGCTTCCTTGATAGCACAGGCTCCGGCGTCGCGGGTCTTCCGCCCATCACGGTGCCCAATACGGGCTCGTACGCGTGGACGGCGCCGAATCAGGGTTACACCACTATCCATCTCAAGATTTGCGACGCGAGAGCGCCATATGCCAGCGTCTGTGCCGAAAGCGGTCCGTTTGATCTGGTGGACATGTCCATTACCGTGGTCCCGAAACCTGGTCCGGCCTATCGATTGGGGGAGAAGGCGGATATTGCTTGGGGTGGTGGTCTGAAAGGCGACGTCGTGCTGACGCTTCGTGATGCCTCAGGGACCAAGCTGCTCGATGTGACGACGGTGCCTGTTCCCGCGAGCACCTTAGGCTTCAGCTGGTCCATCCCCACCACCCTCACGGCCCCGTTGAGCAACGTCCATATCCGATTGGCAGATGCCAGCAATCCAGGGGTGTTCGTCGACTCAACGCCCTTGACGATCCATGGCGTCCTGACGAACGTGTCCATTGTCCCCGCCCCACCCATCAAGATCGAGAACGTCGCGTCTGACGCCTCCAACGATGTGACGATCAGTTGGACGTCGGTCGGGGTCAACCAGGTGAAACTGTGGTTGAAGCGCCAGTCCGACGCCAGCTACCTGCCGCTCTCCTCGTTTGGCGCCGCCGGAGCTGACGCTGTCACCGGCAGCGCATTCGCCTGGACGAACATCTTAAGCCCGGCCAAGACGCCTCAGGCGACGATCAAGGTCACCCAGCCGGGTGATGAGACGCTGGTGTACGCGGAGACGGCGCCGTTTCCGATTATCGGCGAGTTCAGGGTAACGAAGCCGGATCCCATCACGTTCAATCTGAACGACCCAGCCCAGATCCCCATTCTCGTTCAGTGGCAAACGCTGCGCGGGCCGGTGACGCCCATCCGGTTGCGGATCCTTGATGTGAACAGCATTCCACAAGTCCTGGATGCTGCCACAGGGGTGACCCAGCTCACCCTGCCGAACCCGAGCTCTCCGACGTCGTTCAGCTGGACGCCCCAGAACCCCAAGGCGAGCTTGAAGGTCGAAGTCTGCGATGCGAGCGATACGTCCGTCTGTGCGGTTTCCGCCAGCCCGTTCACGGTCGCCGGGATGAGCGCGACGACCGACCGATCGGGGTACACCCTGACGCCGAGCGGTGTCCCGGTGACGATTCAATGGGTGCCCGTGAACGGCAGCGGACGCGCGTCGTTGTTTTACCGGATTGGGAGCACCGGCATGCTCCAGCCCCTGACGGGGGCGAGTGCGGCCGGGCTCATCAGCCTTGAGAATGTCGCCAACACGTTCATCTGGACCGTGTTGCGGAACTTCCCCGATCTCTCGAACCAGCTTCAGGTCGTCGCGAAAGACGACAGCGGTACTCCGATGGGCGCCTCCGTGCCCCCCTTGACGATCCGCGGCGCCCTGAGCTTTATCGCTCCTGCGAGCGGCACCTACGTGGTGGGTGACAACATCACCATCAGTTGGAGCACCGTGGGGGAGATTCCTCAGGTGGACCTTGGCTGGTCCACAGATGGGTGCGCGAGTCAGACGTCAATTCTCCTGCCGGCCGGAACCCAGAAGCCCAACGACCAACCGCAACCCAGCACATTCTCTTGGGGTCCCCTGGCAGTGGCTTCCAGTAACATGCAGTTTTGTCTGAAGGATTCGACGCCGGGTCACGATCCGGTCACCGCCGTCTCCGCGCTCATTGTGGTCGGCACGAGACTGGCCTTTACCAGCCCGATCACAGGGTTAGAGCGGTGGGCATCCAGTGAAGACCACGATGTGACCTGGAGCACTCAGGGGAACGCCAGCCAAGTGAGTTTGGATTTGGTGTACTCGACCGACAACTTTGTCACGTCTCGGGTTAAGCCGATCATCCCATCGATAGGCAACGCGGGGTCATACCGATGGACGGTTACCGATTTGAATGCGCTCGTCTACACCGACACCGGCGCTGCGCTGAATCCGCAGCAGACGCCCGAAGTGAAGGCGAAACTCAGAATCTCCGATGTGACACCCGGCCACCCACCGGTGCCGCAGGAGTCGAATGTCTTTACGATCAACTACTACAAGGTGACCTGGAAGGTGGTGGATGCCGCGACCGGAAGCCCCATTTCCAATCTCCAGGTCACCGATTCAACCGGGTGGAGCAACGCGCCTGCGTTTGACCTCTCAGGGCTCGGCGTCACGCACTACTACCCCTATGGGCTGCAGTTCTACACCGCGTGGTCGCTCAACAACAATAACGGGTTCTCGGATTATTCGCAGGGTCCACGCGATACGGCACCGGTTCAGAAGTGGGACAGCGTCCAGGATCAGACCCGCGTGGTCCAGATCGAGGTCGTCTCTTCAGAGACCGTGACCTGGAGCGCCAAAGCCGAGTACCAGTATGATGCGACCACGGTGCCGCCCCAAGTGGATATCTCGGCCTGGCTGGAGAAATCAGGCAAGATCGTGGACACTCTCCTGATCGGCGCATTTGTGGAAATCTATGAGAACGGGGCCCTGGTTCGATCGATTCCAGTGCCGGTGATCCCAGCGGCGACAGGCACCCCACCGGATGCCACCGGGAACTTCAGGTTCATCTGGGACCTCAAGCGCGACAACGGGACCCTGATTGACGATGGGAAGACCTACTTTGCCAGGGTCGTCATTAGACGTCAACCGCAACGTGACTTTTCAACGGCCATGGCCCTGAATATCGCTGTCCCGAAGAAGATCCTGACGGCCGGAGCCGGCTCCGGCGGGGGTGGCAGCACTGGGAGCGGACTCACCCTGACTGATCTGCAGACAGAGTTGCAGCCGATCAAGAATGCCACCGTGGGACCAACCTCGACGCTGGCTGCACAGGTCACAGGGGCACAGGTGCAGATCCAGAGTGACATCGCCACGGCCAAGAACGACCTCAGCACGCAGATCGGCGCGGTGAAAGCGGACACCGGCGCCATCAAGGCCGAGACCGACAAGATCAGCACCCAGGTGATCCCGAAGATTGACAACGTCAAGACCTACCTTGCCGATCCTAATGCCGGACTGCCGAAGATTCTGGACAACCAGAAGACGACGAACGATCAATTGAAGGCTCAGCGCCGTGGTGGCATCCTCGGCGGCGATATGGAGCTGGAGGTCGGCGGGACCGGGACCATCCAGTACCGCCCGGTGGACCCGGCGTTGGTGCCGAGTCTGACGATCTACGATGCGCTGGGCAGTCCAATCCTGAGCCCGCCGATGGGGCTGAATGGCGGCCTCTACCAGGCAAGCGTCTCATTGGCCGTCAAGGGACAGTACCGCGTGGTGGTGAGCGAGCCGACGTCGACCAATTCGAACGGGACGCTGGACAGCGTTTCGCTCCTGGTGCGTGAGCCGCTGGCGACCGCCCAGGCGGTCACCGATGTGACCACGAAGCTGACCGGAATGGAAGGGACGCTCTCGACGCTGGACTCGAAGGTGACGAATCTGGCCACCACGCTCAACCAGGTCAAAGCGACGACGGACTCCACCAAGACGATCGCCGATCAACTGGCGCTCGATACCCAGACGCTAATCGGCAAGTGGGGGACACAGGATGCAGCGGCGCTGATGAACGAGCTCAACACGCTTGTGACGCGGCTGGGCACGCCGCCGGCCGGGAGCAGCGTCTCACAGGAGATTCAGACGGTGAAGGACGCGGTCGCGGGCATCTCTGGGACCGGCTTGCAGGAAATCAAGGACGCGATGGGGGTTCCCGCGGGCACGTCGCTGTACGCGGACATGGCGAAGGACGCCACGGTTGCCAAGCAAGCGACTCTCACGGGTCTGATCGGCACGCCCCGGAACGGTTCCATTGCGGATGACATTGCGGCCATCACGGGTGGTCCAGGCGGCGGTGGCGGATCGTCCGGGGGCAGCCTCACCGATATCCAGAATGCCATCACCGATTTGAAGAGCGACGTCGGCGAGGCCCAGTTGCGCACGGGCGGCACGACGCTCGCCCAGCTGGCCACTGATACGAAGAACACCTTGGGGACAGCGCCGATTGGGAGCTCGGTCGCCGGCGAGCTCGCCCAGGTGAAGACGGATATGGCGAAAGACGCGACGGCAGCAAAAGAACTCACCTTAGGTCAGGTGCAGACCGACATGGCGAAAGATGCCACGGTGGCGAAGGATGCGAAGCTTGACCTGGTCCGGTCTGAGATGGCGAAGGATGCCACCGTAGCCAAGAAGGCGGACCTCGACCAGGTGCAGGCCGACGTGACCACCATCAAGAACGCCCTGGCGGGCCTGCCGCCGACGCTGGGCACCGACCTCGCGAACGTGAAGACGGCGCTGGATACCCTCATCGCCACCGTCGGCAACCCATCCCAGAAGACCGATGTGGATAGCGCCTTCGCCACGGTCAACACCGCGATCGCTGCCCTGAGCACCAAGGTGGATTTGACGGCCAAGACGACCGATTTGGATCCGATCAAGACCGACGTGGCGCAGATCCTGACCGCCTTGAACGGCCTGCCGCCGACGCTCGGTACGGACCTCGCGAATCTGAAGA
>OBEQ012756196.1_pt1 | contig 14436 bp, 17 predicted proteins | sample 1670901 | NCBI WGS metagenome assembly OBEQ01 (sample SAMEA104232315, study PRJEB22302) | groundwater metagenome | biome: forest; feature: aquifer; material: groundwater | place: USA | collected 2011-08-07 | depth 5.4 m
AAAGCCATTCTTCCAATCCTCGTTCTACGGTGGCGACGATAACCGAAATTTACGATTATCTCCGCGTGCTTTTCGCGCGCGCCGGCAAACCGCATTGCCCGAAATGCGGCAAGGAAATTAAAAAACTTACGAACGAAGAGATCGTTGACGTTGCTTTGGAAATTGCCAGAGAAAATAATCCTTCGGCGAGTTCAGGGCGCGGGAAAAATAACCCCTCGGCAAAGTTCGGAGCAAAAAATATTGTTATTTTAGCGCCGGTCGTTCGTGGCAGAAAGGGGGAGTATTATCAAACTCTTTATGATTTTCTGAACGCCGGATTTTCTGAAGTGCGAATAGATGGCAAATTTTATTCTCTTCGTGAACGAGTTGAATTAAGCCGTTACAAAACGCACAATATTGACCTTGTCGTTGACAGAATGCCGGGAGGTTTGGATTTTTCCGACAAAGATAACCGCCTCCGGTTGGCGGAGGCAATTGAGCACGCGTTGAAATACGGAAATGACGTTGTGACCATTGTTACCGACAAAGAAGTTTCACTTTCCGCGAAATTTACCTGTCCTAATGACGGATTTTCGTTTCCGGAAATTGAACCTCGGTTATTTTCTTTTAATAGTCCGTATGGAGCGTGTCCGCAGTGCCACGGATTAGGTACAGAAGATCTTTGGTCAGAAAATATTTGCCCGATGTGTGTCGGCAAAAGATTGAAAGAAGAAAGCCTAAACGTTTTGGTTAAAGGTAAAAACATCGCGTCCGTTGTCGCGCTTTCGGTTGAGGGAGCATATAAATTTTTTGACAGTATCGACCTTAAGGGCACGGCAAAAGACATCGCGGAAGTGCCGCTAAGGGAAATAAAAAGCCGGCTTAAATTTATGATAGATGTCGGGCTGGATTATTTAACCCTGGAACGAAAAGCGGGGACTTTGTCGGGCGGCGAGGCGCAAAGAATACGGCTTGCTTCGCAGATCGGTTCACGGCTCGTCGGTACGCTCTATATTCTTGACGAGCCGACGATCGGTCTTCATCAGCGGGATAACGCGAAGCTTATAAAAACTCTTCACGAACTTCGCGATTTGGGCAATACGATCATCGTTGTTGAGCACGACGAAGAAACAATTCACGAATCGGATTATTTAGTTGACATTGGTCCAGCCGCCGGAGTTCATGGCGGAAAGATCGTCGCTCAAGGACCGATACCGGAAATTTTGAAAGACAAAAAAATAAAATCTCTAACACTGGACTATCTTCGCGGCGATGAAAAAATAGCGATTCCGAAAAAACGCCGTTCGGTGGATGCGAAGCAGGAATATCTGAAAATCCGCGGCGCGCAAGCCAATAATTTAAAAAATGTAAACGTGGATATTCCTCTCCGCCGGTTCGTTGCCGTAACGGGAGTTTCCGGTTCGGGAAAGTCCAGTTTGGTTTACGATGTTTTATACAAAGCTCTAGCCAACCGATATTATAGGTCCGGATATAAAGAAGTGCCGCACAAAGATATTTTAGGAATGGAATATGTAAATAGGGTGGTAAACGTTGACCAATCAGCGATCGGTCGCACGCCGCGGTCAAATCCGGCAACGTATGTCGGGGCCTGGACCTACGTTCGCGATCTTTTTGCTTCAAGCGAAGATGCGCGCGTGCGCGGCTATAAGCCGGGCAGATTCAGTTTTAACGTTCCCGGCGGACGATGCGAGAATTGCCAAGGACATGGAACGATCGCCATTGAAATGCATTTTTTGCCCACGGTTTACGTTACCTGCGACGTTTGTAAGGGCAAACGATTCGATCGCGAAACACTGGAAGTGGAATATAAAAACAAAAATATTTATGAGGTTCTGCAGATGACTATCGAAGAGGCGGCGGCGTTTTTTAAAGACATCCCGTGGCTCGACGACCGCTTGAGGATTTTAGAGGAAGTTGGGCTGGGATATCTTACGCTGGGCCAATCGGCAACGACCTTATCCGGCGGCGAGGCGCAAAGAATTAAGCTTGCGGCGGAACTCGGCAAGCGCGATACGCACAGAACGCTTTATTTGTTGGATGAGCCGACGACCGGATTGCACTTTGATGATGTCAAAAAACTTTTGGAAGTTTTGCAAAAACTCGTTGACAGGGGAAATACCGTGATGACGATTGAACACAATTTGGACGTGATAAAATCGGCCGATTGGGTGATTGATTTGGGTCCCGAAGGCGGCGAGCGCGGCGGGGAGATTATTGCAGTCGGCACGCCGGAGCAGATAGCAAGGAAGAGAGGAAGTTTTACGGGAGAATACTTGCGGAAAGTATTGACATAGATATTTGTTGGACGTATTCTAATCTCAGATCTTTTTTAGGAGAGTTTTCAAGTGATAGACCTCGCGGAGATTAAAAAAATCACTGCCGAAGCAGAGGTGTCTAATGCTGCGAAAGAAGAAAAAGAAGAAAAGAAAAGGATCGAGGAGGTGGAGTCCGAAAACCCAAAGCAAATTGAGAAAATTGAACAAGAGATTAGAGAGACAGCCGCTCGCGGGCAGAGAAGTATAAATTATGTAATGAACCACTACGACCCCAAGTTTCTCGGTAAATTATTCGTAAAATTAGCCGGTCACTATAACGGACTGGGTTTTAAAACGGAGGTACTTGTGGAAAAATGTAAAGCCGTGGAAGACCCAGATTTTTCCGGATATGGCGGCAAACTTACTGTTACTTGGTAAAAATTTCGGGCGCGACATTAGTCGCGCCGTTTATTTTTTGCGATATTCAAAGTCCTTTGAGCCAAATTTTAATCGCCCGCCAAATTGGCATTATTGAGCGTAAGTAATTTAACTCTACCAGTCCTTTTAATATCCAACCGAAAAATCCGGAAATGATAAGTGGTCCGATTTTTGCTATGGCCCATTTTCCACCAACAAGGATGACGTAGGGATATTCATAGGGAATATAATTTTCAATTTTCAATTTATAATTTTCAAATTCTGATTGCTTTATCTCTTCAACGATGTTATGCGCCACAACATCTGCCTGCGAAATTGCCGCGCGGGCAACTGCGGGTACGGGCTTATTTGTTTCCGGGTTCATAAAACAAACGTTGTCGCCCAGTCCATAGATCATGGGATAGAGCTTAAGATCTGCCCTAGCGGGCAGGCACGCCATTGCGTTTTGCGCGATGATCTTGCCACGCCGGTCTTTTTGCAGGGGAAGAGATAAGAGCAGCTCCGGGCTTTTGATGCCGCCGGTCCAGATAAAAACGTCAAAAGGCATTTTTTTGCCGCCATCTAGTGTTATCTCGCGCGGGGCGACAGATATGATTTTCATACCTAAAGAAACGGCAACCCCTAATTTCTCAAGGCGTTTTGTCGTGCCGCGTATCACTTTTTCGTTTAGGCCGGGCAGGACGGTCGGCATTGCTTCTATGATAGACACGGCAACGCGCGTGTTTTTATTTTCATATTCTGCATGATTTGCCCAACGGCGAATTTCCGCGGCAAGTTCAATACCGGTTGCTCCCGCACCGCCTACGACAATTTTTATTTTACCGCCCTTTTTAAGAGCGTCCGTTACGGCTATTTTAATTTGCATCGCGTTTTCCACCGTCTTGAGTTGCAACGAATTCTCTTTCAGTCTGGGAATGCCGAAATAATTTGTTTCCGAGCCGAGCGCGATCAGAAGAAAATCTGCCTTTATTGGCGCGCCGTTTTTTACATGAACATCGCCATTCGGCAGATCTATTTTTACTACTTCGTTTTGTACAAAGTCGATAGGAAGATTTTTTATGAGCGAACTTATATCATAGGTGCAGATTTCTTTTGTGGAATCGGGCGAAGCGGCGATCATATAAAGGAGCGGCGTATAAAGATGGCAATCGCTTCGATCAACTAAAACAACCCGATATTTATCGAGTCCAAGACGCTTGAGCTCGTTGGCGATTTGAGTTGCGGCGCGCAGACCGCCGAAACCGGCGCCAAGGACGATAATGTTTTTAGAAGGCATCGTTTAATTATAATCCCCGGCGGGCTATAATTAAAACACTGATGATCAAGTTTTTAAGCAAGACCAATTCGGTGCATCTAAAAGGCACGGCGCTTCTCCGTCTTGATTTTAATACCGAAGACGACTGGAGAATGAAGGCTGTTTTGCCGACAATAAAGTTTTTGTTGAGATATGCCTCAAAAGTAGTTATCGTAAGCCACCGGGGTCGACCCAAAGGAGTTGATAAGAAATACAGTCTCATAAAAGACGCGGGGGATCTCGGCAAAATGCTTGGGAAGAAAGTTAATTTTATACCACACTTTAATTTTTCGGGAATAAAACAATTAATTAATTCTTCCCCGCGAAAATCAATTTTTCTTTTGGAAAATCTCCGCTTTTTAAAAGGCGAAGAAACAAATAGCAAAGAGTTGGCAAAAAAACTTGCTTGTTTCGCCGATTATTATGTGAATGACGCCTTTGCTGTGTCGCACAGAGCTAACGCGTCCGTTTCGGCAATAACAAAATTTTTGCCTTCATACGGCGGGTTTGAGCTTGAAAAAGAAATAAAATTTTTGTCGCTCGCCATGACAAAGCCCAAAAAGCCACTGGTATTTATTCTTGGGGGTGGAAAAGCCGTCGATAAATTGGGAGCAATTGAGTATTTCAAAAACAAAACCAACTATTTTCTTTTGGGGGGCGCTCCGGCAAATACCATGCTCGCTTTAAGCGGGGTTGATATCAAAAAATCATCGGCAGACCGCGATCGCTCCGTAAAGAAAATGAAAAAAGTTTTAGCTTACAAAAGCCTGTTTTTACCGGAAGACTTTGTTTTTCATAATAATGCGATTTTGGACATTGGAAGGCGCACGATAAAAATCTTTGAAGAAAAAATAGACATGGCAAGAACAATTATTTGGAGCGGCCCGCTCGGACTGATAGAAAAAAAACCATATGAACGCGGTAGTTTGGCCGTGGCAAAAGCAATAGTGAAAAACAAAAAAGCATTTTCCGTCGCCGGAGGAGGTGAGACCGTGATGTTTTTGAAAAAATACGGATTGGATAAAAAATTCAGCTTTATTTCCACGGGCGGCGGAGCAATGCTGGAATTTTTAGCCGGTAAGGCACTTCCAGGATTAAAAGCTTTAGAAAAATGAAAAACATCATAGTTCTTTACCACGGCGATTGTAGCGACGGATTCAGTGGCGCTTGGGCGGCGTGGAAAAAATTTGGCAATAAGGCAAATTATGTGCCGTTGTATCGTCAGTTGCCGCCACCGAGATTAAAAGGAAAGGAATTGTATTTTATAGACTTCACTTATAACGCTGATGTCATGAAGCGCTTTTTGAAAGATAATAAGCGCGTGGTGGTACTTGACCACCATGTAAGCGCGAGAGAAGAGGTAAAAATTTCAAGCGATTATCGTTACGCGGTAGATAATTCTGGAGCGGTTTTAGCATGGAAATATTTTCATCCGGGAAAATCGATTCCGCAATTGTTGCGCTACGTGGAAGACGGGGATCTGTGGAGACATAGTTTTAAAGAAACTAAGTTAATATACGCGTTTCTTGATATGACTCTGCAGAATTTTATGGCATGGGATTCTTTGGTTAAAGATCTAGAAAACAAATCGAAAAGAAAGGTGTATTTTGAAAGAGGAAAATTACTGCTTGCCTATGAAAAAAGATTAATTGAAAAAATCGCTTCCGGCGCGGAATTGGTACGTTTCGCCGGCCACAAAACCCTTGCGGTTAATTCCCCCACGCTTACTTCAGAATTGGGATCTCTGTTTTACAAAAAACTTCCGCCAATGGCGATCATCTGGAGTGAAAGAAAGGGAAACATCATAGTTTCGCTACGCTCCAACGGAAAAATTGATGTCTCAAAAATTGCCGCTAAATATGGCGGCGGCGGACACAAGGCCTCCGCAGGTTTTTCTTTTCCGGTTGGAAAGAAGCTACCATGGAAAGTTCTGGAAAAATGAAGAAAAAGTTATTCAAATCAGAAAAAACTATCGTTTATACGGACGGTGGCGCAAGGGGCAATCCCGGCCCATCTGCCATCGGCGTTGCCATAGGCAATCCCTCGATCGCGCTCGGGGCTTACCGGGAATACGGAGAATATATCGGCGAGAAGACGAACAACCAAGCCGAATATGAAGCCGTGATTTTCGCGTTAAAGAAACTCAAAGCCCTCGTCGGCAAGAAAAAAACAAAAGAAACAGATGTGGAAGTTAGAATGGATTCCGAGCTCGTCGTTCGCCAGCTCGGTGGAATCTACAAAATAGAGGAGCCGAGCCTAAAGCCGCTTTTTGTTGACGTTTGGAATTTGAAAATGGATTTTAAAAAAGTTGAATTTGTCCACATTCCGCGCGAGAAAAACAAAGCGGCCGACAGGATGGTGAATAAGGTTTTGGATTCGCGAATGGTTTGACCGATTAGGGTGTTGCGCGCTATAAAGGAAAGAGTTGTTTTGGGGGTTCAAAATGTCTGTAACGAGGATGTTTGTTCCGGCGTCTAAAGAAGAATCAAGATTGGTCCGTTATCTTAGTGGCGCGATTAATCCCAGACTTGCCGTTGCTCAAATTCTGACCAATGTAATGGTTGCACTAAACCATCCAGGAAATGCTGAAAACACTTTAAAGAAAGTACGAGACATATTGAGAAAAGCCGTTTGTTATGAGAAGGCGGAGCAGTATTTTTGTGAAGACTGGACAAGCGGAGAGCATTCTTCTTTGCCAAGAAAAGTTTATGTGATTCGCGCCTTAGGTTTTTATAAAAAAGAAAAGATTACAAAAAAATACGGCGGAGAATTAGACAGAATAAAAGAAGGTACGGCTCTGTTCCCGATAATTCACAGATTAAAACGCGCGCTAGAGAAAAGAGACGTGAAGTATAAAAAAATTACCTTCGAAACCGTTTTTATCAACGAAAAGAAAAACACGATTGATTTTGTTTTCAAGATTGAATGAATTATGCCCGAGCATTGCTCGGGCATTTGATTTTTTATATTGACAAAGACAACACACAAAGCTTATAAGTTAGTTAGCAAAGGAAGTACAAAGGAAGTTCACGATGCGTCTGTTGGTGCCATATGTTCGTCAGCCGCGTGGTTCGAATTGGTGCGCCGCAGCATCTGCCGCAATGGTTCTTAAGTGGCATGGCATTAAGATAACCCAAGAAAGGATTGCACAAGAGATTCCGGTAACCAGTCGTGGCACTCAGGTGACACGCTTGGCGCAATATTTTACTCGCAAAGGGTTTGATACAACTTTGCAATTCTGGCTTCCCGGCCTTGAATCGGGCGTTATGGGCATTAAAGGCGGTAGCAACGTGCCACAAGTAATGGAAGCTCTGGAACGGGGTGCAAGGTGTAGTCACTCGCTAACAAATAGATTCTCTCGCGAGGTAAAAGCGTTCGTGCGGCGCGGAGGAAGGATTGATCTAAGGGCTCCAGATTTTTTAAGCATCGAAAAGGAAATCAGAAATCAACGCCCTGTGATTCTTCCGGTTCACTGGAATTTGGTTTGGGGCATAGAACGGCCACAAGACAGACATTTTATTGTTGTGATTGGAGCTACAGATCTCGATTCGCAGTCAACACGAGAATACTTTTATGTTAATGATCCTTACAGACATAAGGAGAAATTCGTTTCTTCCGACGTTTTGCTCGATGCCGTGAGACCTTACTTGAATTGTGCGATATACATACAACCCCGCAAATGACGCGGGGTTGATTTTTTAGACGTTTTATGTTATAAACAAATTAGCTGGCAACTCGGACAGTCGCCCAGCTCCACTTTTGCTGATTATGCTGAATGAAGTTTTATTGTTTTATTTTTTGAGCTCGTTGAAGCATGGTGCGGTGTAATATGCAAAAGTGGGGCTGGGAGGAAAGTCCGGACTCCTGTCCTTTTAAAACAGGACAACGTAGCGGCTAACAGCCGTCGCGCGTAAGCGTAGAGGTGCGAGCAGAAACGTCCCCAGGTGAAAGCCGGGGGAAGGCCCGATCCTAAGCTAGTTGGCCTAGTCCCGCCATAAGGATAAAAAAGCGGGGATGAAACGGCTAAATCCTTACGAGGTGCAAGGTCGTGCTCTGGTGCAAACCAGAGAGTGCCGCATATCCCGAGCGTAAGCGAGGGATTGAGCCCAAGAGTGATCGAGGGCCCAGATAAATGATTGTCATCCGCACTCCGCCAACCGGCGGAAGGCGGAACAGAATCCGGCTTATGAGTTGCCAGCAAAAAAATCTCCGACATCAGTCGGAGATTTTTTATGATTTAATCACGTTTTAGGTTTGCTCCGAGCCGTTGCCGTTCTCGCCGTTGCCCTTCCTTATGATCTTATACAGATCGATCTTGCGTAGAAGATATAATGGACCGGAGACCATCAGAGCCGCAACCACTGCGAATTCCATAAGTCCTATTCCGACCAATGATCCTACCGCGGCGGTAAGCCAGACTACGGCGGCGGTTGTGAGTCCGCGTACATGTTCACCGACCTTAATGATTATTCCCGCGCCCAAAAATCCGATGCCAACAACTATGTTGGAAATAACACGGTCCGGAAGAACGTTCACAAGCTTCGCCGGGTCAACGCCGGAGACGTAAGGCATCATTATAGATATCATTGAAAATATCGCTGCGCCGCTTGAAACAAGCATTGCCGTTCTTATGCCGGCTTCTTTTCCGACCATTTCTCTCTCTAGGCCGATAAAAGCGCCAAGGGCCAGTGCCACAAGCAACCGTAAAACCATTTGTTCGAAAGTTAGCATTTGCGTATAATCAAAATTATATCAAAACATTCACGTGTGTCTATACCGCCGACATTGTAAAAAATGAGCGCGGGGAAACCAAAGAGTTTTTGGAGAAAACTAAAAAAATGTCCAAAATAGAGAAAAAATCAGTGAATAATGAGCCGGATCTCGAGGCCGTAAGGGGTTGGGTAGAAGAGTTGGACGCTCAAATAAAAGAAAACGAGAAATTGCTCGATGAATGTCGTGGTCAAAAGGAGGGCTCTTTTAAGAACGAACTCAAAGAAAAACTCACGGCAGAGCTGATAGAACAGCGGCACACGCGCTTCGAATACGCGAAACTTTATCGGGAGGAAAAACTGAAACAAAACAAACAAGAGCCCGAATTATGAGAATATCAATTGCGGACATCGTAAAAAATGAAGGCAAAGAAGTTGAGCTTTGCGGTTGGGTTCACGCCCGCCGTGATCACGGCAAGCTTGTTTTTATAGATCTGCGCGACAGAAGCGGCCTGGTTCAGGTTGTTTTCGGACCAAAAGTTCCGCAAGCCAATGATTTGCGTTTGGAATACGTGATCAAAGTTATGGGAATCGTTAAGAAGCGTCCGGACAATATGATTAACGATAAAATTCCCACCGGGCATTATGAAATAGGTGCAACAAATTTAGAAATTCTCAACGCCTCGGAGGCAACGCCGATTTCTGTTGACACCGACGGCTATGAGATCAACGAAGAAACAAGGCTTAAATATAGATATCTTGATCTGCGACGCGAGAGACTTGCAAAGAATATTCTTGCCCGCCACAAAGTCATAAAATTCATCCGAGATTTTCTTGACGAGGAAGGATTCTTGGAAATAGAAACGCCAATTCTTTCAAAATCCACTCCCGAGGGCGCGCGCGATTACCTTGTGCCATCGCGTCTGTGGCAGGGAAAATTTTACGCATTGCCGCAATCGCCCCAGCAGTATAAGCAGCTTCTAATGGTTGCGGGGTTGGAAAAATATTTCCAAATTGCGCGCTGTTTCCGCGATGAAGACACTCGTGGCGACCGTCAGCCGGAATTTACCCAGCTTGATATGGAAATGAGCTTCGTGGAGCAGGAGGATGTAATGAAACTGAACGAAGAACTTTTAATAGCAATAGTAAAAAATTTGTATCCGGAGAAAAAGATACAAGAAATTCCGTTTCCGCGATTGACCCACAAAGAAGCAACGGAAAAATATGGCACGGACAGGCCCGATTTGCGGAAAGATAAAGAAGATAAAAATTTGTTGGCCTTTTGCTGGATAATTAATTTCCCGTTTTTTGAAAAAGCCAAAGTGAATGCCGCGCACTCCGGAGCCTCGGCGCAGGAGTGGACGTTCACGCATAATCCGTTTTCCGCGCCCAAACCGGAACACACGGAGTCTCTTTTGGCGCAAAAGAATATTTCCGAAATTTTAACCACGCAATACGATGTGGTAATGAATGGATTGGAAATTGGCGGGGGAAGCATCAGGAATCATCGTCCGGAAGCGCTCTCGGCAGTATTTAAGGTTATGGGATTTTCAGAAGAACGTATCAAGGCGAATTTTGGCCATATGCTTGAGGCGTTGAGTTTCGGCGCTCCTCCACACGGCGGAATTGCTTGGGGTCTGGACAGACTGGTTTCAATTTTTCAAAACGAGCCGAATATCCGTGAAGTGATTGCTTTCCCGAAAACCGGAGAAGGTTATGATCCAATGATGGGAAGTCCGAGCGAGGTTGATAAAAAACAACTTGACGAGTTAGGATTAAAAACAAAAGAAGAAAAGAAAAAATGAACAAAGAACACGCAAAAACAGAAAGAACATTGGTAATCGTGAAACCGGACGGTGTTCAGCGCGGGCTTATCGGCGAGGTTATCCGCCGTTTTGAGAGGAGCGGATTAAAGTTGGTTGGATTAAAAATGACCGTGCCGACAGCCGAATTGGTTGAGAGGCATTATCTTGCCGATCCGGAATGGCGCGTTAAAACCGGATTAAAAACAATAGAGGCTTACAAAAAACAGGGCAAAACTCCGCCATTGGAAGACCCGATAAAAGTTACCGAAGTTATTTTAAATAATCTGAAAAAGTATATGGTTACCGGTCCAGTGGTTGCCATGGTTTGGCAGGGGATGCACGCTGTCGGAATCGTAAGAAAAATTACGGGCGGAACGGAACCGTTAACGTCGGATGTCGGAACGATCCGCGGTGATTTCACTATAGATTCTTACGAAGTTTCCGATTTGGACGGCCGCGCTGTGCGCAATTTGATACATGCCTCCGGTTCCAAAGAAGACGCGGAAAAAGAAATAGCAATTTGGTTTAGCGAAGACGAAATCACAAAATATCGGCTTGTCGGCGAGGCGATATTGTATGACATAAATTTGGACGGGTTGTTGGAGTAGGGTTCTGCACAATTTGTCAGTTAGTGTTTTTGACACGACATTAAAAAGGAAGTAGGATTATCGTAGTTGTTTTTAGGAGATATTGGTTATGGATTATCCTGCCAGTGGAGATGGAAGCGGAATCTGGCCAGAGGAACGTGGAAGGCCGCCTTACGCCGGAAAAGAAGTGAAATGCCACACTTGTAACCAAGTTTTTGTTCTAAAAGAATCCGATAGGCTCAAAGTTTGTTGTATAAGTCAGGTACAACCTTTGTGGCGAGTTAGTTGCCCCACCTGCTATAAACCGGTTGAGTTTTTTACTTGATTCACGAGAAAATATGAGGCGACACATTGTCGCCTCATCGATTTTTCACAAACGATTTCACTAGCGGTAAAGTCTTGTTACACTCTAGTCGTATGAGTATGGATCCGCGCAATTTACAAGTTTGACAGAGAAGCAACGGCGCACTACTCTAAAGTTAGATTTTTCGACAGAGGTGATTGGTGAAGATTGTTTATGACGGACGCGAGAAAGACAGCCAAAGCGTCAAAGAGTGCGAGAAGAGGCCTGCTTGGGTCAATCAAGATGTTGAGTGCCCAAAATGTTACAGCATATTTGTATTGGAAGTAGGCGATAAAGTAACAAGAATAGGTAGCCGAGACGAGGCTTTAGGGTCTATGGGCACAGAAAGACTGGCCCTTTGGCGAGTTCCTTGCCCTATTTGCAATGAAGCCGTTGAATTTACGGCAGGACTGGTTTGATACACATCATAATGGACGACGAGAGTCGTCCGTTAATTTTTTTGAAATATCTTTACCTATTCGACTAGCTCAGGATCAATTTTTTTGAAACGCTTTCACGATCGGATCCATGTTTCTCCGCGCACCAAAACAAAGTTTGGTGCGGGATTCCACTCACTTCGTTCGTTCCGCTTCTTTCGCAAAAGTTTTAATAATAGGATCCATATCACCTTCGAGTATTTTTTCTATATTATGCCACTTCTTGCCAATGCGGTGATCGGTGATGCGGTCATCGGGAAAATTATAGGTTCTTATTTTTTCGCTTCTGTCGCCGGAGCCGACTTGTTCGCGGCGGATATCGGCGACTTTACCTACGGCGCTTTCCTTTTGATTTTCATATAGTTTGGCGCGCAAAACCGACAAGGCCTTTTCGCGGTTCGCGTGCTGGGAGCGTTCCACGCGGGAAGAAACGACAATTCCCGTTGGTTTGTGAAGTATGCGTACAGCCGTTTCAACTTTGTTCACGTTTTGCCCCCCAGGACCGCCGGCGCGCGAGAACGTTACCACCAAATCGTTGGGACTGATATTAACTTCTTTTGCTTCCACTTCGGGGATAATGGCAACGGTGGCGGTTGAGGTGTGAACCCTGCCGGATTTTTCCGTTTTCGGTACGCGCTGGACGCGGTGCACTCCCGATTCCTGTTTGAGGGAGTCATATACTCCTTGTCCCGAGATTTCCGCAACAAGACTTTTATAACCGCTTAAAGACGTTTCGTTCGCGTCCAAAATTGAAAAAACCCAGCCGCATTTAGCCGCATATCGTTGATACATCCTCGCAAGGTCTCCGGCAAAAATAGTAGCTTCATCGCCACCCGCCCCTGCCCGTATTTCTAATATAACTTTGTTCATATGAGAGATATCTTAAATTGTGAAACTTCCCAGCCTCGCGGCCGGAGTATCTTATGATACTCTCGCCGCGCAAGCACTTGCTTGCATTGTATCGCGGACTCGGAAGTTTCTCCAGCCTCCGCCCCGCCCAAGGCGGGACTACGGGCTTGACCTCATCCTCGGGATTATGACCGAGGATTTCGTCTAAGTTGGAGTAAATTGAAAATTGTAAATTGTCCGCTTATGGCGAGATCTTGCCATTGGCGGAGAAATTGCCTTTGCTATAATGATGGGAATGGCAGAAGTAACACCCTTAATTTTAATAATCGACGACGACCCGGCGTTTAGGGAAATTTTCAGCATAAAACTTTCCGCATCTGGTTTTCGCATGGAAACAGCCGACAGCGGAGAAGACGGAATTAAAAAAGCGAAAAGTTTGAAACCAGATTTAATATTGCTCGACGTTAAGATGCCGGGCCTGACCGGACCGGATACTTTGATCAAACTTAAGGAAGACCCAGAGACGGCAAATATTAGAGTTGTTTTTTTGACGAGCCTTGGTGACCCATGGACCGAAGCGCAGGCAATAAACAAAAGATTATCCAAAGAATTCGGAGCGTTGGGTTATATAAAAAAGACAGAAGACCTCGACACCTTAGTGGAAAAAGTAAGAGCCTTTCTTGCTTAATCATGGAAAGGACAAAGCCACTTATTTTAACAGTTGACGACGAACAGGCTTTTTTGGAAATTATATCCACAAAATTAAACTCTTGCGGTTTTGAAACGGCCGTGGCGCACAATGGCGCGGAAGGAGTTGCCGAAACAGAAAAACTTATGCCGGACTTGGTGCTTATGGATATTAGTATGCCCGGCGGAACCGGAACCGATGCCGCTCTTGCCATAAAACAAAATCCAAAAACAAAAGATATAAAAATCGCGTTTTTTACGAGCATGCAGGATCCGTGGCCGGCCGTGGACGGAGATAAAAAGAAATTGACTCAAGCGTTGGGAATGGAGGATTTCCTGCAAAAAACAGAAGATTTGGAAATTATCGTCGGTAAAATTAAGGAAATTCTTTCAAGAAAACCGGCTTAACCTCTTAAAAATAAAAAACCCCTTCTCACGAGAATGAGAAGGGGTTTTTTCGCACAAGGCGGAAGACAATAACGCTTGCTACGACGATCGTGACCACAAGCACTAGATAAGAAATTGTTGACCACGAACTGGTAGCTTTGTTGATAAAGTTCCAGCCGAAAGTTATCAGGATCATTTTCGTGGTGTTGCCGATATTGAGCATGATGAATGCCGGCAATTTTTTCAGCTTGAGATCTTTAGCAAAGGCGATGCCAAGCGATGCACCGAAGTAAGGATCGATCGGGAAAAGTGGCAATGCCGCATACCCCATTTTTATCAGCCATACCGGATAATTTTTTCTGTTTTCCGGCGCATCTTGCTCCGGCCATATTTTTTGAAAAATGACCACGAGAAAACAAACGGCGGCGATTATGATTACCCACTTGATTCCGATTTTTGTAATGACAAATCCGGCAAGAGCAGCAGACAAGATCCACGAAAAGATTTTCCATCCAAAAGCTAGACGTTCCCAGAAATTTACGAGAGTTTCGGCGATCTTTGGGGCGCGATCGGCGATCCAATATAAGTTGTAAAGACCTATGCCGCCAAAGATGGTGGCGATAGCTACTGTCGTCCACGGTTGTG
>OBEQ012802972.1_pt1 | contig 14433 bp, 14 predicted proteins | sample 1670901 | NCBI WGS metagenome assembly OBEQ01 (sample SAMEA104232315, study PRJEB22302) | groundwater metagenome | biome: forest; feature: aquifer; material: groundwater | place: USA | collected 2011-08-07 | depth 5.4 m
CGCTAAGCTATAGTTTCGCTTATTCTGAAAAAATGAGATTAGGAATCGGCTACCAAATTAGACAGTCTGACATTATGTATAATAATGAATCCCAGCATGCAATTAACTCTTTATCGTATTCAAGCGAGAGTAGAACAACACAGGGGAACTTCCATAGGCTTAAAGCCGGTATCCTCAATCAATATGACCAGTCAACACTTTCGGCAGTTTTAACGGGATTATTCTCATCATATACCATCAATGACAAAAATTATTATTATTACCATCCTTCCTCTAACGTCAATTATAGAATTTATAATTCACCGATTGATGTTACAAGCAATGGTGGAATGCTTTCAGTAACATACAGAACAGCGTTGAACGAAAATGCTAACCGTAGTTTACTGTTAGAGATCGGATATACATCGTATAAACTAAAAGGCACAGGTTCAGAATTTGATTCGAGCTATTACGATAATAATCCTTCGAGAACATTAAGCAATAATACTTTAACGACAGATGGATCTATCTTCGATATTAGAGGAGGATGTTCATTTGATAAAAATATAAGTGATAAAGGTCGTGCCTATATTGGGTTACTATTTAGTTATTTGAATAACTCTTTTGATAAAGAGGAACTCTATACTTCAATAACCGGTACCGGTAACACCACAACAATTACCTCAACGACGAAAGCATCAGGTGGAAAAGAAAGTATGGAAATCGTCCTTCCTGTTGGAGCTGAACTCCAACTCGGTGATATAGTTACTCTTCGCGGAGGAATTGAACCAAGATATAAGACAACAGATGCCGATTCATCTCAAACACTATATTCTACTTCCTATACCTCAAACAATGAAAATTTAAATAAAGGTCTTTCCTTAACAACCAATCTTGGTCTCGGCGTTCATTACAAAGAATTTGGTGAAATTATTATCCTCTTTGGTAATCTCCTTACAGAAACAAGTTCATGGTCATTCTCATTCAGATATTTCTTTGAATAAACATTTTTTAGAAATCCTAAAAGTCCGGCTAACAACCGGACTTTTTTATTACCTTTGTGGGTAAACCTAAACATAATTTTGTATCCTACCTTTTTTTGAGTAGATTTTGAGGAATTTGAAAATCGTTTATCATTAATTATTTGGAAACCACAGAGTCACTGAATAAGTAATTCACAAATATAAAACACCACACATCACCATGAACCGACGTAACTTCATCAAAACAACATCAGCCGCGGCTACATTACCTCTGATAGCTTCCTCCGCCCTCGCTCAACAACAGTCGGCAATAAGCAATCCGAAATTGGCAATCTTCAAAGACCGCATCAAGTCAATTACAAGCGAAGAACGGTTACAACGAATTGAGAACGCCCAAAAACTGATGCACGACCAAAATATAGATGCTGTTATTTTTGAAGGTGGAGTTAGTCTTGGGTATTTTAGGTAGTGTCTCAGTTTGAAATAATATGTCTAAAATTGTATTTAATTTTTAACATACTTACTTTTTTAGAGTATTTTTTATCTCCTCCAATCCTGAAATAATGAACCCACCGCAAACAAGTATTGCCGCCGTTGTTAGTTTCTGGTCACTTAGCGAATTACTGAAACCTCCAATAATAATCCCTCCAATTATCAATATGCCACCAACAGCCGATTCTTTAGTCATATTCGTTCCCTTTTTAAAGTTTAATATATAACGGAATGTCCCAGATACGGGTAGTATGATTTAATCTCTCGCATCTGGCATAGAAGTAAAAAACATTTTAGACAATAGAACGATGCCAAATGCCTGCCATATATTTATCTCTTTCAAGTGAAAAATGTCTGGCATTAACCAATTCCAAACAAAGTATGTTGGCACTGTAAAGATAACTGCATAAACAAGAACCATGACAATGGTAATTAAAACGTACTCGGTAAACGACATAATTTTCTCCTGTAAATATAAAAAAGTAAACATAAGGGCTATAAAAAGCAAAAGCCCGAATATATCGGGCTTTATAGCTTCTGAATTAAGAACTAATCACTTACGCGTTCTCAAATAAATTCTTTTCTGTTGTGCTTTTGTTTGTTGCCTCTATTCCCATTTTTTCAATATACATAGGCTTAAATCTTTTGTCAAGTTCTTTTACGGTTTTCAAGGTTTGCTCCCACCTTTTTTGCAATATTTCTTCTTTTTTATTCTGGTTTTTCATCTTTTTCTCCTATTGCTTTATTCTCATTGTATTCAGAATAAATACATTCTGATATTTGGTTTTCTTTTCTTGGTATCCTTATAGGATTAAACATTGCTTTTTCTAAAGGAAGTTCTTTATCGTTAGGTGCTCTTACTTTATCCTTCAATATTTTTTTTGCTTCATCAAAATCTATTACAAATCTATGCGATGGATAATTCATTGTAAACAGATCAAGTATTTCATCTCCAATATTTAATTTTTTTCCATATTCTTTAGCAATTTGGATAGACCGTTCAACTTCTCCAATTTGAAGTGGATCAACCTGTGAGCTAATCGGTGATAATATACCAACAGTTAATCGCGAACTAATTTCAGCCGCAGTTTTAATTGTAATGTTTCCAAAACTTCCATCGAGCAATGAAGTAAACTGAGTTTCAAACATTTGTATAGCTAAAGCACGTAATATATCTAATTCTTGATAATAACATAATCCAGATGTGTAATTATAATCATCCGCCCTTGATAGTTGTATGTCTAATGGTCCCAGTTCTCCAAAGTCAGAAATAACTATTTCATCTGCACCTATGGCTACTAATGTCCCTGCGCTTTTACAATAGCCAAAAACATATACTATTACTTTTTTATATGTTTTTTTTAAGAATTTTATTAAACGATAAGCATCATCGGCAGAACCACCATAGGTAGTTAAAAATAATGCTGCGTTTTCCTTTCTTTTATCTTTTGGTATTTCCTTGCACGATATTATTATCCTATCAACATTTCTATTAATAATATCACCAGAAAGGAGAAAAATATCGGCGATAATATCATCCGACAAATTCTTGAGAAGTTCTTTAACATTCATACAAATAATATAAGAAAACTCTCCAATTATTCAAACTCTCAAATAACTAACTTTACTAAATCTTCAATTTCCCACAGTTTTTTAGTCAATCCGGCTTGCATAGCAGGAGTTACTCTAAGCGTCTTATGAATACGTACAAAATTGTAGTACATGAAATGCAAGGCTATTGCATACTCATGGTTAGCAATCTTCTTTGAGAAAGCATTGGTTAAACGAGTAAATCTTCTCATGCACATTCTCATGGTTAGGTTTTGTCTTTCGATATAGCTTGTTGAGATCAATCTTGGAATTGGTTCTCCCATTACAACCTTTGGCTCAATTCCCGTGCATTGTGCGGGGCTGTATCTCTTTTCACCTTCTGGTGAATCTCCGTAAATCTTAATCAATTGGGCATAGTCAATATCTGCACCAAAAGCACCTTCAACTGCTTCAAGATATGCCTTTAATCCATCCGTAGTTAGCTGTACACGGTTTAAGAGACGGTTTGCAACATCTTCCATGAACATATTAGCATACTTGGCGTTACGTTCTCCTACGAGCCATGAAATAGTAAGTTTTGAATTAGCGTCTATTGCAACCCAAGTCCAAACATCGCCAAAGCCATCTTGCCCCCTGAGTTCTTCTGGTACATTCTTTTGCTTGGCATATACAAACGACCATATTTCATCACATTCAACCCTTGTCGTTCTTAATCCTCTTACATTCTTATCATGGTATTCTTGACAGGCTCTTCCAACCTCAACAAGCAGTTTTGTAACTGTATTGATAGACGCTCCTGTAATTCTTGAGGTGGAACGGAGGCTATTGCCCTCAACAAGAAGGTTAATGATTTGGGTTCGTTTTTCTAAGGATAACTTGTTCATTTTGTTTACCGTTATTGATTGATACAATATAACTCTTTTTTCTTTAACGGTCAAGCATAAGGTTCAGTTTAAGAAAATAAACATTGAAACTTTATTTTAAGATTCGTTTATTATTTGGATTTGATTAATGCTATATATATTTTATGGTATGTCTTCTACCATCCATATAAAGTTCCCATTTAGTCAAGAAAAAGGTAATTCCATGTTAGAGTATCTCCTAAATAAATGTGGGAGAAAATATAATTACATGGCATTGGTAAAATTAGCATTTTTTGCTGATAGATACCACATAAGAAATTATGCGCGCCCTATCTCTTTTGATAAATATGTTGCTATGAAATTTGGGGCAGTTCCTTCTAATTTACTTAATTGTATTTTATTTGAAAGCTATGAACAAAAAAACATGAGGATTATACCTCCTTATGAAGTAGAATTAATAGATGAGCCAACCAATATGAAAGAACTGTCCGAAACAGATATTGAGGCTCTTGATTTTTCTATAAAAAATTTTTCGCCAATAGGTAAAAGAAATCAGTTCGATATTGCCAATCTTACTCACGCATATCCTGAGTGGGACAGATATAGGGAGAGATTTTTAAAATATCAGGATGGTAGAGAAGATATGTACTACGAGGACTTTCTTCTTAATGCAAATCCAGACCATGAGGAATTTAAGAAGTTGAATATTACCGACCCATTTCCCCCTCTTTCCCAAATAGAGCAAGAATTCTTACTTGGAGAAATGCAAGAATATTGTGCCAATGTATGAGTTTCACAGAGGGAGAGATATTTTATTTTTCCAATCCAGACTTTCCAGATACGCCCCCACATCCTAAAATAGTTGTTGCAAATCGAGATGACGGTAAAATAATTTATGTTTATACGTCAACAAAACAACAAACCATTGAAAGATTTTGCCAACAAATAGAGAATAAGAAAACAGGACAGCCATTATATACAATGGTTGAAATTCTTATCTGTGATTGCCCTTAACTCCCACAAGATAGCTGGATAAACTGTAATAATGCGCTTGACAAAGATGAATATACACTTAGGCATGACTCTACGTTTAGGGCAAAAAAAGATGAGTGTGTCAGCGAAGATGTTTTAAGAAAAATAAGGGTTGGGATTCTTTCTTCCCCTAAAGTTTCAGAAATAAATAAGGAAGTTATCCGTAAAACCGTAAGGTGAATAGTTGAAATATTTGTTATTTTTCTATTTTTTTCCACCTTGCAGTAGCCGCGTTTTTAGCAATCTTCACCCTTTGTTTTTTGGTAAGTTTTTCAGCCCTTGCCTTCCCGCCCTTTAGCCCTCCTAATCTTCCAAGCGCGACGGCATGGGGGTTTTTAGTTTCCTCTCGTACTTCTTCGTGTTGTTCGCCTGTTGCCAATCCTACAATGAGTTTGGCTAAGGTATTGGGGTCTCTGGGTCTATTTGGTTTCTTCATACCTTAAATATAACCAATAATTCATAAGCGGTCAAGCATCTAATAAATCAAACTGAGACACTACCGTATTTTACCAATGTCAGTTGGGGAAGAAGTGAACGCCTCTTTGCAATGATACTCCCTAAAAAAGGAGATCCGGTGTATATCGCTCCTAAATTTGAAGAATCGCGTGCATTAGAACAGGTCGGCAATGCACGATTATTGACATGGGAAGAACATGAATCGCCATACGAACGCATTAAACAAATATTAAGCGATAATAATATTCTCTCAGGTCGTATCGGTATTGAAGAAACTGTACGATATTTTGTTACTGATAATTTGCGGGCAAATCTTGATAAATTCCAATTTGAAAGCGCTACGCCAATTACAGCCGGTTGCCGTAGTGTGAAATCAGCACATGAACTTGAATTGATGCAAATTGCCAATGATATTACAGCCGAAGTGTATAAAATCTCAGTTCCATTGCTGAAAGAAGGAATGACTGAAAGAGAGTTTGGAACAATTATTTCTAAAAACTTCTCTGATTATGGCGTGAATGGAGGAGCATTGGTATTGTTCGGAGCGAACTCGGCATCGCCACATGGAACTGTAAAGCAAAATACACTCAGGCAAAACGACATCGTTCTCATTGATGGCGGTTGCACCGTTGAAGGATATGCATCCGATGTAACCCGCACAGTGATTTTTGGAAAAGCCACAGAGAAAATGAATAAGGTATTTTCGATAGTGTTGGAAGCACAAACAGCGGCTTTAAAAGCGGCAAAACCCGGTATCCCTGCCGAACAGCTCGATGCTACTGCAAGAAAAGTAATTGTTGATGCAGGATATGGTCCTGATTACAAGTACTTTACCCATCGTCTCGGTCATGGCATAGGCTTAGAAGGGCACGAATGGTACTATCTTGTACGAGGGAATCAAAGATTAGAACAAGCTGGCAATACACATAGCAACGAACCCGGCATTTACATCCCCGGTGAATTCGGTATTCGCATTGAAGACGAAATTGTTATTACAGAAGATGGTGCACGTTTAATGCTCCCCCCTGCAAAAAGTTTAGAAGTAATGTTTTAGTATCCTTTATGATTAAAAAATATACTTAGGCTTTAAATATCATTCAATCGCAAAAGACGCATAGTACACAAAGAATAACAACTCCATAAAATAATTTTATTTGAAGGATTACAAAAATGAACTTACACGACATCAAAGAATTGTTCTTATATAATACATGGGCTAACAATAAAATGTTTGAAGCCGTTAGCCAACTATCAGATGAACAATATTATACCGATATGAAAAGCGGACAAGGAGGCATCCATGGAACTCTTACTCACATCGTAGCCGGTCAAAAAATGTGGCTCTCCCGTTGGAAAGGCACACCGGATAATAATCTTCTTACACCCAACGAAATACCAACCCTTAACGACTTAACAACTGCATGGGAACAAGTTACGCTCGATACAAACCAATATCTCAACGGTTTTACCGAGGAAAATATTCACCAGAGTTTAACGGTAACAAATACAAAAGGAATGACATTTACATTTACATACGCACAAATGATGCAACATATCATCAATCACTCTACATTTCATCGTGGTCAACTTGCAACATTAATTCGGCAATTGGGCATCCGTCCGCCACAGACCGATTTAATTGCATATTATCGTTTATAGGGTTGATTTAGTCAAAAAGTATTTTTACCTTATAGGTAGAAGGTAAAAATTATCCCAGAGTAACTATTAGGTATTCCTATGAAACGCATCGTCCCGATTTTTTTCACGTTTGCAATATTCATTCTTTCATTTTACTTCTCCTCAAAACAAGTAACTGTTCCGGAGAAACAAGTTATCAATGAAGAAGAACACTCCGGCGCGCTCCAGGCATTAAACTTTTGGACTGCCTCCCGCGCTTATCCTTTCAATGATATTCCAAGCGATAAATATTACAAGGCATTCGCGTATTCCAAGCGAAGATTTAAGGAAATTTCACGCTCCCCCTTCACTGATTATGAATGGCAATTTCTTGGTCCCGTAAACTTATCCGGCAGAACAATTGCGCTTGCTCTCAATCCTGTCAATGGGAATACAATTTATGCAGGATCAGCAAGCGGCGGCTTATGGCGTTCTTATACAGGCGCAGTTGGAGGCAATTGGGAACGTGTTACAACCGGGTTTCCGGTTCTTGGCGTTAATGCAATCGCAATTGACCCAGCAGATACAAACACGATATACATCGGAACAGGTGAAGTATATGATTACTACGCATCTATTGGCGGCACTGTTAAACGTGTAACACGAGGAAGTTATGGTATCGGTATTTTAAAAACATCCGATAATGGAGCTACATGGACTAAGTGTTTAGATTGGGCATATAACGAGCAACACGGCGTACAGGTAATTAAAATTAATCCTCTCAATCCTAACACGGTTTGGGCTGGAACAACCGAAGGCGCTATGAAAAGTACTGATGCCGGAATCACGTGGAATAACACAATTGGGCTTCCTATCATGGATTTACTTATTCATCCAACCGATACAGATAAAGTAATGATCACCTGTGGAGATTTAAGTTTTTCAAATGGATCATTACTGACTGTAGATGGCGGTGCAAATTGGAATGGCATGATTCTTCCTAATTATACGGGAAAAGCTATGTTAGGGGCATGTGCAAATACTCCTAATACAATTTATGCCAGCATTGCAGATGACACAAGTGGAGTCTGTTCCCTTTGGCGTTCTCTTGATTTTGGATTGAGCTGGTCACAAGTTTGTGACCAAAATAGTGTTAACATCATGGGCGTTCAGGGTTGGTATTCTCATTATGTCGCCGTACACCCCAACGATCCGAATACATTTGTCTATGGCGGAGTCAACATGATGAAATCAACAAATGGTGGGACTTCATTCACAAGTGTTTCGGGTACGTATTCTGACCATCATACTTATGCTATTCACCCGATAAATCCCAATATCCTTTATGATGCAAATGATGATGGCGTGTATCGTTCAACAAACTTTGGAACATCCTTCTCTTATGTCGGAAGCGGATTAAATACAGGTCAATTTTACAATGGTTTTTCAAACTCACAAAGCGATTCTTTAATTTCTATTGGACAAGTACAAGACCATATTCCCGGATACAAATATACCGGTAGCGCTTATTGGTCGCGTTCAGCAAGAGATGAAGTCGGTTGGACTGCTATTAACCCGAGCAACGATAATATAATGTTTGCAGTATCACGAGGAGGCATTTCGATTGGTCGTTCAACAGATCGCGGGATATCCTTTCCAAATGTAATTAGTTTTGGCTATTATCAAGCATGGCTATCACCTATCGCTGTATCACAATCTGATCCCAATGTCGTCTATATGGGAAGAGATAAAATATTTAAATCGACAACCAATGGTGAAAGCGGCTCATGGTCTGCAATGAATAATGGTTTTGTATTAGATGGAAACCCCTCTCTCTCGCTTGCAATTGCGCCGAGCAATTCAGATTATGTCTATGTTGGAACAGCTCCGTTGTTATATACCGCACATATTTTTAGAACTACAAACGGAGGCAATTCATGGCAAAATATTACCGGCTCTTTGCCGGATTTATATCCGAATGATATTGCTGTTGATCCTGTTAATGCTAATATCGTGTATGTAGCATTTGGCGGATTCTTATCAGATCATTTTTATAAATCTACAAATGGCGGAGGTTCGTGGAGTGATATTTCAACAACGTTGCCTGATGTCCCCGGTACAGCAGTTATGGTTGATCCTTTAAACTCGAATAATGTTTTTGTTGGAAATGATGTTGGAGTCTATATTTCAACAAATGGTGGTAGTTCTTGGAATAGCTTTTCCGATGGATTGCCTGAAGCAGTCCTGATTTCCGATTTAACATATTCAGCCTCTAATCGTGCGATTCGCGTAACAACACATGGCAACGGAATTTTTGAACGTAAACTACCATCTACCTTCCCTGCTGTTTCCGTTCTTGCTCCCAACGGAGGAGAAATTTGGTACGGAGTTACCGAGCAAACTATTACTTGGTCTTCAATTCTTACAGGGTTATTGAAATTAGAATATAGTTTCGATAATGGCTCATCATGGAATACGATTGCTCAAAATATTCCGTCATCACCTGCTTCATATTTATGGACAACACCTCCTATTTCCTCAACACAGGTTCGCATTCGTGTAAGTGAAATGGCAAATCCCGCTACAAATGATATGAGTGATGATACGTTTACTCTTTATTTTTCCGGCACAATCGTTACTACTCCTCAAGGGTGGGGACTTCTCTCGCTCCCGTTTAAGGTTAACGATCCACATACATCAATACTCTTTCCTGATGCAATTACTTCAGCATTTTCATTTGATGGATCGTATTCAGCCACAGACTCGTTTAGTATTGGGAATGGATATTGGTTAAAATTTCCTTCATCTCATGATGTCATCATGAGGGGAGACAGCATAAAAATTGATACAGTTAATCTTTCAACAGGATGGAATATCATTGGCTCAATTTCAACGCCAGTTTTAACAACATCCATCACAACCGAACCTGATAGTATTCTCATATCTCCATTTTTTGGATACGATCATGGTTATCTAACAACATCAACAATAAACCCCGGCAAAGGGTATTGGATTAAATCAAGTTCTGCAGGAAAACTAATCTTTTCAACAACAAGTGTTGCTAAACTTGCTTCATCGCCAAATCTTGATGAAATGTTTAATCACATCACGGTGAAAGATGCTAACGGTAATCTTCAAAAATTGTATTTTGGGAACAATCTTAATTCTGTCAATTTGAACTCTTACACGCTTCCCCCATTACCGCCACAAGGAGTATTTGATGTTCGATTTGCTTCACAACGCTTGATTGAATCACCTGAGAATGTACAGGTATCAAATTACCAAATTGATTTACATTCAATCTCGTACCCAATTACTCTTACATGGGACATGCTCCAAACTGATAACAGTTGGTTATTAAATACAACAGAATTACATTTTTCCCTTAACGGATCGGGAACAATTACCCTTAAAAAACAATCTGAAGCAAAAGAACTCCGTTTAGTATTCTCTCAAACTGAGGATAATCAACCTCAACAAGTTCGATTATTACCAAACTACCCCAATCCATTTAACCCAACAACAACCATCCGATATGAAATACCGGATGTATGGACACGGCGTGCCGTGTCCTCCTCCTCGATGAACGTGCAGTTAAAAATATTTGATATGCTCGGCAAAGAAGTAGCTACACTTGTGAATGAAATAAAAACACCCGGCGAGTACACCACTGAATGGAATGCGCAAAATAATCCCTCCGGTGTGTATATGGTACAATTATCAACCGAAGCAATAACGTTGTCTCAAAAAAGTCTTCTAATGAAATAAACTATGCCCCAATACGAAACTCTAATCTACACCGTTACAGAAAACGTTTGCACAATTACATTAAACCGTCCCGAGGTATATAATGCCTTCAACGAGGTAATGAAAACAGAAGTCAACGACGCGTTAAAACAGGTAGAAAAAGATAATACCGTTCGGTGTATTGTTATTTGCGGTGCGGGTGATAAAGCATTTTGTTCCGGTCAAGATCTAAAGGAACATGGTTCATCAAAACGCTCGTTGAAAGAATCGCTTGAGAAATCATACAATCCCATGATTCTAAAAATCCGCTCCATCGAAAAACCAATTATCGCTATGATAAACGGTGTCGCTGCAGGAGCAGGGTGCAGTCTCGCACTTGCTTGTGATATGAGATTTATGTCCTCTTCTGCAAAGTTGATTGAAGTATTTATTCGTATAGGATTAATCCCCGATTCAGGCTCCCACTGGTTTTTACCCAGATTGGTAGGAATGGCAAAAGCCTTTGAGTATGCCGCCACAGGACGCGATATTTCTGCTGAAGAAGCTGAACGTGTCGGTCTTGTCAACAAAATCTTTCCCTCTGAAACACTGAGAGTAGAAACTATGGCTTTTGCCCTTAAACTTTCACAAAGCCCAACCAAAACAATTGGACTTATCAAGCGTACACTCAATAAATCCCTCATGTCAGATTTACCCTCCCTCCTCGAATATGAAGCAATTATACAACAAATTGCCTCTGAAACCGAAGACCATCGTGAAGGTGTACAATCATTTCTTGAAAAAAGACCACCCAAATTTATTGGAAAATGAGGATGATAGGACAGACATTTGGCTATGCCATCCCATCGGGACCTGTCTGTCATTTGGTTATACCAATCCTTGTAACCTACTTGTGGTTTCTAACATTGCATTTCAGCCTAATTTTAACTAATTTAGGCAGTTTAATTTTGCACTCTAACTATTATTTTTAGCTTTAGAATGCAATTATTTTCATCAATCATTTGTTCTTAATCCAGATTTAGTATTAAAAGTATTAACTAAGAGATTCTTATGGCAGGAAATCCCTCTAAACTTTCATCTACCGAGCGCGATGAGCGCATGAAATACAAACTCACTCATGGTGAATCAATCGAAACCCCCGATGATATGAGTGATGAATACTACGACCACTTAATGAACCTTATGCTTCAACAGGCTGATTCAGAACTTGCCGGCGGGTTCGGGTATGTCCCCTGGATAATGAAAGCCCCAACAACCGAGGAAATGCTCATCGTCTCGAACATCGTGCGCGATGAAGTTCGTCACGGTCGCGCAATGTACCGTTTACTTGAAGATGCGGAGTTTGGCGTTGACGATTGGGTTGAGAAAATGGATTTCTCGTTCAGAGTTGAAGATTCTTCAGTTTTAGGTACTGAACGTGCTTCTGCTGATAAACGTGTAAATATCTTTTACTACCCAATCGAGTCTTGGGCAGATTTTGTGATGTTTAATTTCCTGATGGATCGAGGTGCAGGGCATCAACTCGAAGATGTGAGAGTAAGTACGTATGGTCCGTGGAGACGTGAAATTGATCGCATCTTTAAAGAAGAACTTACACATATTGCTCATGGCGATTATTGGGTAAAACGATTAGCGTTAGACCCAAAAACAAAAAATGAAATTCAAGAATCTCTCAACCATTGGTGGCCCCGTGTCATGGCTATTTTCGGAAGACCCGGCTCGCGCAAAAATCTTCGCTATAGGGAACTCGGCCTAAAAAAACGCGATAATAACGATGTCAGAAATACATTTGCTCAAGAAGTCCGCGAGAAAGCAGAATCTTGGGGACTTGTTGTTCCTGAATGGATACCCGATTGGGAAAAAGTTCCCGAAGATTCGGTAATTCCCGGATAAGGTAACAGGGGATTTTTTAAGTTTTAGTAACCACCATTATGAAACAAATAGGGATTATTGGTTCAGGAACGATGGGAGCAGGCATAGCGCTCTCATCTTCCTTAAACGGATTTGATGTCATAGTATTCGACATATCAAAGAGCGCGCTTTCAAACGCGATCGGGCGAATAAAAACAGACCTTCTCAAAATGGCTGAAAAAGAAATTATAGCATCTGCACAAGTTCCTAAAATCCTCTCTCGTATCAAATCCACGACAGCACTATCTCGACTAAAATCTTCTGATCTCGTCATCGAAGCTATCATCGAAGACTTAAATGCCAAACGGAAATTATTCTTAGATTTAGAAGGCATAGTATCAGAAAATACAATACTTGCAACAAATACTTCCTCCCTTTCTGTTTCTGAGATTGCGTCAACCCTTCAGATTCCACAACGGGCTCTCGGTTTACATTTTTTCAATCCTGTTCCTCGAATGAAACTCGTTGAAGTTATCAATGGCGTTCACACATCTACGGAAACAATGCAACATGCAACTGATTTTATCAAGCATTTAGCGAAAACGCCTATTGTTGTTAAAGATGTTCCCGGATTTATTGTTAATAGAATTGCCAGACCATTTTATGGTGAAGCCCTAAAAATACTTGGCGAAGGGATTGCTTCTATCGAAGAAATTGACCGCATAGTAAAACTTGAAGGTGACTTCAAAATGGGTCCTTTTGAACTCATGGATGTCATTGGTATTGATATCAATTTGGCAGTAACAAAATCAATGTATGAACAAACCTTCCATGAACCGCGCTACAAACCACACCAGATTCAACAACGCATGGTAAACGCCGGAAAACTAGGGAAGAAAACACAAATTGGATTTTACTCTTATAAAAAATGAGATATTTTCTATCATTATATAAAACCTCGTTTCACTGAACTATAATTTTACAATGAACGACTCACGTTATTTCTACTCTCATATAATATTATTATTACTACTACTTGTTCTTTGTTTTGTAAGTTCCTTCGCAAAACTCAATGATCATCGCATTAATGATTATGATGTTCAATTCTATGAACTGAATATCGAATTTAATGTTACGACCAAAACATTCGGCGGAAGTGTTTCGATGACGGCTGAAGCGACAACTTCACTTGATACTATTGTCCTTTCCGCATCTAATCTTACACTGACGATTGATTCGGTGTATTATAATGGGAGAAAAGTGATATTCATCCATGAAAACAATCATCTGAAAATTATCCCTTCATCGGAATTAACTCCCAAGCGTTCGTTTGAGGCTATTATATTTTACAAAGGGATATCGAAGTATCACGGCGAGTATGAAAATGGAGGGGTCTTTTTTGATAAATCGAATGGCGCTGATCATATTGCTACTAGTAGCGAGCCATCGTTCGCACGTACATGGTGGCCTTGTAAAGATTCACCGAACGATAAAGCAACAATAAACATGAATATTACCGTTCCCAATTCTCTTACTGCCGTTTCAAACGGTGTATTGAAAAACATCATTCGTGGTGATTTTACCAACACCTATCAATGGGAAACGGTGTACCCTATTTCGACCTATCTCGTTTCTATCTCTGCCTCTATCTATCGTCAATTTAGTGAAACCTATGTAGCGCTCAATGGTCAAAAAATGAAAGTTAGTTACTATGTCTATCCTGAGCATTTTTATCGCGCACAAAAAGATTTCCAGCATACATTAGAAATTCTCAAATTTTTCTCAACCAAATTTTGTGAGTACCCGTTCATTAATGAAAAATTTGGACTTGTGGAAGTCCCCGGTAGCATTACCATGGAACA
>OBEQ011862553.1_pt1 | contig 14432 bp, 11 predicted proteins | sample 1670901 | NCBI WGS metagenome assembly OBEQ01 (sample SAMEA104232315, study PRJEB22302) | groundwater metagenome | biome: forest; feature: aquifer; material: groundwater | place: USA | collected 2011-08-07 | depth 5.4 m
CACGGGCAAGCGAACCCGCGGCCCACTGCACGTCGTCGTCGCAGAAGGCCACGTAGGGCGTGTCGGCGTTACGCACGCCGATGTTGCGTGCCGCGGCGCCGAGGTTGCCGGCCAGCGGCCCCACTTTCACTTGCGGAAATTCCTGCTTGATTCGCAGCGCCGACCCATCGTGCGAACCGTTGTCGACCACGATGATCGGTGGACGCTCGGGCAACGCCAGCATGTGTGCAACCGTGCGCAACACTTCCGGCAGGCGATCGTGGGTGAGGATGACGACCGACAGTCGGTGCTTCAGCGTTTTCATTTATACGTTTCCCTGCCAACCCGGCGTCAGACGCCAGTAGCGTTCCGGTGCAAACACATCGTGATAACCCGGTCGCCCGGGCGTGGATAAACCGCGCAACTGGCTCGCGTAACAATGGATCGCGTGGCGTTTGGTTTCGTGGTGATCGACGTGGTACTGGACCGGCGTCGCGGTAATGCCGACGCCCGAGAGCGCGATCAAGCGCTGCTGCAACAGGCCCGGAACACGGCGGTATTGCGCGTCTTCGTACGCGAGCCAGGTCTTGTGCCGCACTTCCTGAAATACCGGCAGCGCGGCCGCGTGCGCCAGCCGATGGTCGTTGTGAAACAGCCCCAGCGGTATGACGACGGTATCGACGTCGTGCTCATGCAGCGCATCGCGCAACTGTTCGATGATGTCGTCCATGCGCGGCGCCTGCCGATACTGGCTGTCGTAGAATTCCAGCCAGCACGGTTCGGCATGCAGGAGTGTGAGCGCCGTGCGATCCTCGGCACGGCGCATCGCAATCGCCTGCTGCGCGCTCGCGAAACCGCACGCCGCGTCCCAATCGGTGAGCGCTTCAAAGTCCGCCGGCACGCCGGCAAACACGGTCAGCACCACCGAACCCGGATGCGAGCCGAGCAATTCGCCGCAACTGAATACGCCATCGTCCAGGTGCGGAGAGATCACCAGCATTTTTCCCAGTTCGGTCGGTCCGGCTTTCATCGTTTTCTCTCTCATTCAGCGCTACGGCGCAAAAGAAAGGCCGGTGGTCGTTTGACCAATGCTCCGCCCGCAGGTGCTACCGCGAGTGATGTACCTGAAAGCGCCTCACATAATGAACGTACGCAGGTTAACTCCCTCTCCCTCCGGGAGAGGGGATACATATATGAGCTCAGTTTCATTTTGTTAGGCGCCCTTAAAACGTACCGGCGTACACCGCGCAACCACGACAAATTTCCGGGGGCGGACCTGCGGCGAGCTGCTCGCGAAACGTCTCGTAGGCCGCGTTGTTCCAGACACCGCTCACGCCCTCGCGTGCCATGTTGCCGAAATTGATGCGATCCGGCGTCGCAACCATGCAGCACGGCATGGCCTCGCCGGTATACGCCAGGTATGCGCCCCGCCACGGCCAGTCGCAACGCGAACGGCCGCTGACCGAGGCGTCATGCGGGCGCGCGGTGGTCTTCGGCAAACGCAGGCTGATGCCCAACGCCTGCGCCACGGTGCGCGCCTCGCCGAAAAATTGCTCCACGCGCAGCGGGTCTTCATTCAACAACGTCTCGGCCTCGACAAACTCGCGCATTGGCCGATAGCGCGCCGGTAGCGTCGATTCAGAAAAGTCATGACACAGGTGCTGTATCGACAGCAACGTGATGCCGAACTCGTACGCCAGGCGAACCAGACCGGGCAGCTCGTGCAGGTTCTTGCGCATGGCCACGGCCACGAGTTCGATTTCCGGCAACTCGCTTTGCGCGCGCCCTTTTGCCGCCAGCAGATGCTCCAGGTTACGCAACACCCGTTCGAAGCGGCCGCGCACGCGCACGAACTGATACGTCTCGGCGGTGGCGCCGTCGAGCGAGACGTGTATGCGCCGCAGCCCGCTGGCGACGCATTCGTCGGCACGCGCTTGCGTCAACAACGTGAGATTGGTGTTGGTGGACACCTCGATGCCGCGCGCGACCGCATAGCGCACCATCTCGAAGAAACGCGGATGCATCAGCGGCTCGCCCATTCCCTGCAGGTGCAATTCAGTCAGTGCCGGAAACTGATCGACCAGCCGGCAGAAGGTCTCGACACCGATGAAGGCCGGCACATCTGGCGAGGTGTCGCGAAACTGGATCGGACACATGCGACAGCGCAGATTGCATTGTCCGACGGGCTCGATCTGCACGTAGCGCGGCAAGGGCACGGCGGCGGCGTTACCAGCCACGGTTCGGCCTTGTGGAATATGTTGCGCCGTCATGCGAACGCCACTCTGAATTTGACGGCGCCGACCAGGCGCCAGAACACCGCCACCGGCGGAATCAGTGCCGAGGTCACGATTAATTCGAGGACGTGCCGCGGATGGCGCGAGGTGTGGCGCAGTCGGCGCGCAAAGAAATGCGCCGTCATCAACGCCCACAGCGCCAGACCCGCGAGCGCGAGCAGTCCATGCAGCGATGCCGCCGCGATGAGCGCGAACAGCAGCGCCGCGACGATTCCATAGTATTGCCACGGCGGCGCCGGCTGCACGCGCTCGCGATACAGCATCGGATGCTTTTTATAGAGCAGCGCGTTAAACATGATTTTTCGATGCTGCCGCAGGCCGACGTTCCAGTTCCCGTAGCGCGCCGGATGCACCACCACTGCGTCCGGGGCGCTCGCCATGCGATAGCCACGCTCCAGAAAAGTGAAATGCAGATCGCTGTCCTCGCGCCACGGCATGGTAAAGCGCTCATCGAAACCCCCGACCGCCCGCAGCGCCTGGCGCCGGCAGAAGCAATTGGCGGTAGCGAACTCGGCGCGCTCGAGACCCGAGACGTCGCGCTCGTAATCGGTCGGCTGTATCGGCAGCGGCACGACGATGCGGCCGCACACCGCGGCCACGTCGCGGGTCAAGGCGGCCACGCCGGCGCTCAGCCAGTTCGGTTGCGGCACGCAATCGTCGTCGGTAAAGGCGATGATCGCGCCGCGCGCGTGGCGCCAGCCGGTGTTGCGCGCGGCCGCCGGGCCGTGCGTGCCGGTGACGGCCACGTAGCGCAAGTGCGCCTGCGGCAGGCTGATAGCGCGTCGCAACACGAGCGCGCGTGTTTCTTCGGAGACGCCGTCGTCGGCGACGACAATCTCGTAACCCTGGGGATCGAAGTCCTGCGTCAACAACGCCGCCAGGCAGCGGTTCAATAAATCCGGCCGCTGATAGGTCGGCACCACGACCGAGACACGAATGATATTCATGCTTGAGCTCCTTGCTTCTCGAGCAGGAACGGACCGATCGCCAACGCATCGATCGGCGAGGTCCAGAAACACTCGAGCGCATCGCGCGGCGAACACACGATCGGTTCACCACGGGTGTTGAATGAGGTGTTGACCAGCACCGGCACACCGGTGCGCGCCTGAAACGCCTTGAGCAGGTCGTAATAGCGCGCATGCTGATCACGGTTGATGGTCTGAATGCGCGCCGTGCCATCGACGTGACGCACGGCGGCGATGTGCGCCGCCTTCTCCGGGCGCACGTCATACACGAACAACATGAACGGCGAACTGCCGGCATTGACGAACCAGTGCGCCGCTTCTTCCTCCAGCACCACCGGCGCGACCGGACGAAAGTCCTCGCGGTCCTTGATCTCGTTTAACTTGACCTGCATCTCGGCGTGAATCGGCGAGGCCAGAATCGAACGCGCGCCGAGCGCGCGCGGCCCGAACTCCATGCGCCCCTGAAACCAGCCGACGACTTTGTCTTGCGCCAGCAAATCGGCGGTCTCACCGGCAATATCGTGCATGCGCCGATACGGCAGATTCGACCACGACAAAAATTCTTCGATCTCGGCATCGCTATACCCCGGGCCAAGGAAGGCGTCGTTCATGCGATACGCGCGCTCGCTGCCGCCGCGGCTGAGCGCGTCGATCCACAAGGCGGCGCCGAGCGCGGTACCGGCATCGCCGGCGGCCGGCTGCACCCAGATGCGCTTGAACGGACCGCGATCGCGCAGCCGCGCATTCATCACGCAATTGAGCGCCACGCCGCCGGCGAGGCACAGGTCTTCTTCGTGGGTGGATTGCTGTAGCCAACTGGCCAGTTCCAGCGCCGCCTCTTCGAGCGCCACCTGCAGCGAGCTGGCGATGTCGTAGTGAAGCGGCAACAACGCCTCGCCCTTCACGCGCGCCGGTCCGAAGCGCTGTTCCAGCTGCGGCGCTTCGATGGTGTACTGACCGTCGTCGCCGAGGCGGATGATGTGGCGGAACTCGCGCAGGAACACCGGCTTGCCGAACGACGCCAGCGCCATCACTTTGTATTCGTCGCTCGAAGGCAGGAATCCGAGATAGCTGGTGACGTGCTCGTAAAGCAGGCCGAGCGAATGCGGCATGTCGACCTGGCCCAGGCGCGTGAGCTGGTTGCCGACACCGACGTTATAACCGGTCGTGGCGCGCTCGCCGCGCCCGTCAAGCGTGAGCACGGCGGCACGCGCAAACGGCGAGGCGTGAAAGGCACTCGCCGCGTGCGCCAAATGATGCTCGACGAAGTGCCAGCGGCGCGTGAGCTCCTTCACGCGCGCGCCGCGAAAACGCGCCTGCAGGTGCAGCGGCGCACCGGAGGCCAAGTGGCGCGGCGCGTTAATGACCGAGGCCAGGAACAACGGATCCCACACCGATTCCCATTCCTCGGGCGTGGGGTTGGCGCTCGGTTCGAGCGGCAAGGTCAGCATCGAGTCGTCATGATGCTTGCCCAGGCGCATGTGCGGCGCATAGGAATAGGCGATGTCGTCGACGTCGGCGAGCCCGATACCGGCCTCGCGTAGACAATAATCGATGGCGTGAAACGGCAATTCGTAAGTCGAAAACGGAACCGGGCGCTTGCCATGCTTCACGTGCGTGAAGCGTTCTTCTTCGACCGCCGCGACCACACGCCCGTCTCGCACCAGACAGGCCGCCGAATCATGATAGACGGCGTTAATTCCGAGCGTATACATCCCTGTATCCCTCGTCTCGCACAAATCCCGCGTGCGCGTATGTCCCTATATTTCCGCATCCAGTGTGTTCGCTTGCGAGGCCTCGTGTCACCGTGCAAACGACTGAAGTCTGCGCTGGGCCCGGGGTCATCTTTGGGCAGGCGCATGATGATCGACATCCCGCGAATCGTTTACGATTCGAATCGATACGATCTCATTCGGTTCCTTCTGCCGCACACGAAGAGTCAGGGGCGAACGGAATTTAAAACCGCTGAAATTCTCTCCTCACTCCGCCCTCTCCCTGAGGGAGAGGGCGCTCGCCGGAATCATGCCTTACCGAGCCATCTTTCTCGATCGCGACGGTACGTTGGTGTATCCACGCCACTTCCCGTCCAACTCCTCGGAGCTGGCGCTCTATCCGGAAATTGAAACCGGACTACGGCGGCTGCAAACGGCGGGATTCCGTTTGATCGTCGCGACCAATCAGCCCGGCATCGCATTCGGTCACCTCACCGAAGCGCAACTGCAGCAGATGAACCAGCAGATTAAAAAAGAGCTCGGGCGCCTGGGCGTGCGGCTCGATGGCATTTACTACTGCCCGCATCACCCGCAAGGCAGCATTTCCGAATGGACAATGCGCTGCGATTGTCGCAAGCCGCAACCCGGCATGCTGCGCCGTGCGTCCGCAGACCATCACGTCGATTTGCACCAATCGTGGATGGTGGGCGATATCCTCGATGACATCGAGGCCGGCAACCGTGTCGGCTGCCGCACTGTCTTAATAGATCTCGGCACGGAAGCGCCGCCGCGCACAGCACTGCGTCGACCCGATTTCGTGGCGCGCGACACGCTGCATGCGCTGGATATTATTTCCGCGGTCGAAGACTTGAGTCCGCCGCCGGACATGCGCTACCTGCCCACACGCTGGCATGGCGGCATGACCGCTCCGTCGTGACACGTAAACGCTAACCCACCCTGCCTCGTGGCTATAAGTAAGTGCCATTCGGGTCGGGTTCATTTTGTTACTGGCTCTAAAAGGGATTGCTGCCATGGAACTGGCGAATACACTCTCTGGTAATTCCGACATTCCGCACGCATGGCGCGGCGCGCGGCGCGTGCTGGTAGTCCGTCTGGACAACCTCGGCGATGTGCTGCTGATGACGCCGGCGATCCACGCGCTGCGCCGTTCGTTGCCAGCGGTGGAGATCACACTGCTCGCGAGCGCGGTCGGCGCGCAGGCCGGGTTGCTGAATCCGGATATCGACGATGTCATCGTCTACGAGTCGCCGCTGGTCGATCCGTGGCAACGCCTGCCGCACGACAGCCGACGCGAGAAGAATATGATCCTGCTGCTCAAGGAATGCTGCTTCGACGGCGCCATCATCTTTACCTCGTTTCGCCAGAGCGCGTTGCCGACGGCCTATCTGTGTTACCTCGCCGACGTTCCGCTGCGCGCCGCGGCCTCGGTCGACGGCTGCGGATCGCTGCTCACCACGCGCTATCGACCGGCGCTGCCGATGCGCCATGAGGTGGAACATGCGCTCGATCTCGTCGGCGCGCTCGGCTTGCGCACCGATGAACTCGATATGGTGTTGCAGATTCCGGAGGACGCGCGCATGAAAATGGAATGCCTGCGTGCGCGACTCGCCTACGATCATCCGTTGATCATCGTGCACCCCGGCTGTTCCATGCCGGCGCGCACGTATCCGTGGGAACTGTACGCCGCGGCGGTCGATCAATTGATTATGCGCATCGGCGCCACCGTGATTTTCACCGGCACCGACGACGAGCGCGAGTTGGTGGAGCGCATCCGCGCGCGCATGTTGCCGGCGTGCGCGGCGCAGACGACATCGCTTACCGGCGAACTCTCGTTCGGCGAACTGTGCGCGCTGGTGTCGGTGGCCGACCTGACGATCACCAATAACACCGGACCGATGCATGTGTCGGCGGCAGTCAAAACGCCGGTGGTCGCCTTGTTTGCGTTGACCAACCCGCCGCAGCAATGGCATCCGTGGCGGGTGCGTCACCGGCTGTTGTACCAGAAAGTGCCGTGCCAGCTTTGCTATAGCCGCGTCTGCCCTCGGGGGCATGAGTGTTTGCGCGGTGTGGAACCGACGCAAGTCGTTGACGCGGCGGTCGAACTACTGGGCGAATTACCCGTCCGAAAGGAAGACCAAGGACTTCGATGAGTATTCCGCGCCCATCAACGCTTAGGGAAGAGAGGCGAAGTAATGAAGGAGCGGTTCCACGCCCGCGGCAACGAGTTTTCAGCTTCGGTGCGCCGGATCGCGGTGCTGCGCGCGCTGTATCTGGGCGATCTGCTGTGTGCCACGCCGGCGTTGCGCGCGCTGCACCGGCGCTTTCCGCGCGCGCGTATCACGCTGATCGGCCTGCCGTGGGCACGGGAATTCGTCAATCGCCTACCATATATTGATCGCTTGTTGCCGTTCCCCGGTTATCCCGGTATCCCCGAGGTCGAATATATTTCGGAACGCACGCGTGCATTCCTCGCGGATGCGCGCCACGACGACTATGACCTCGCCATCCAGATGCACGGTGACGGATCGTCGAGCAACGGCTTCGTCGCCGAACTGGGTGCGCGCGCCTCACTCGGTTATCGCACGCACGCAGACGACCGGCTGACGTCGGGCCTGCCGTATCGCATCGACGAGAACGAAGTGCTGCGCTGGTTGCGCCTGGTGGAAGCACTGCCGGGCGCCGATGCAACGGCGGCACCGGCCTCGGCCGCGCTCGATTTCCCGATTACGCCTGAGGAACACGCGCGCGCCGAAGAATTGTTGCCGACGCCTGCGCTCGCACCGCGCATCGGCCTGCACGCCGGCTCCAAACTGCGCGACCGGCGTTGGCCGGCGCAACGCTTCGCGGCACTGGCCGATGCGCTGATCGAGCGCTATCGCGCCAACATCGTCTTGACCGGCGTCACCGCCGAGCACGCGCTCGCAGCCGAGATCCGCCGCCACATGCGCTACCCGGCGCTCGATCTCACCGGTCGCACCGACCTCGGCACGTTTGCCGCGATCATACGCCGGCTCGATCTGCTGATTACCAACGACACCAGCGCCTCGCACGTGGCCGCCGCCATGGGCACGCGCAGCGTGGTGCTGTTCGGCCCAAGCCGCCCGCAACAATGGGCGCCGCTCGACCACGAACGCCATGTCGCGATCGATGCGCTCGCGGCCGATACCACGCACGAGGCCAGCAGGCTGGTGCAAAACCCCCTCTCCCCCCGGGAGAGGGTTGGGGTGAGGGGAGCGTATGCAGAAATTCCCGAACAACTGCTATCCCCTCATCCTGGCCTTCTCCCGGAGGGAGAAGGGAATCGAGTTTTGCATCACCCTGCCAGTGATCCCGATTCGAATGCCGCGTTGCGACGGCTGCCGCTGCCGCCGGTACTGGCGGCGGGTGGGCACATGCTGGCGCCGCTCACCGATTTTCGGCGATCCACGAACCCCGTGGCACACAACGACAACTACTCGCGGGAGCCACAATGAGGCGACTAAAGATTCTGGTCTGGCATGTACATGGCGGCTATCTCAGCGCCCTCACGCGCACCGAACACGACTGGTACGTGCCGATCAAGCGCGGGTGCCCGCCCGGTTACGTCGGACGCGGCCTGACGTTCGATCTGCCGGGCGAGGTACGCGAGGTGCCGGCCGAACAGGTGCGCGATCTGCGCCATCTCGATTTGATCCTGTGTCAGAGCCCGAAGAATTACTTCGAGGACCAACCGCATATCCTTAGCGCGGCCCAGCGCGCACTGCCGACGATATATCTGGAACACAATGCGCCGCGGCAACACCCGACCGACACGCGCCATCCGATCGACGATCCGAATGTGCTGCTGGTGCACGTCACGCGCTTTAACCGCCTGATGTGGGACAGCGGCGCCACGCCGACGGTCGTGATCGAGCACAGTGTCGCCGTGGACCCGGATGCCGTGTATCGCGGACGCATCGCGCAAGGCATCACGCTCGTGAACCACATTCAACGTCGCGCGCGGCTCGCGGGCTTCGATCTGTTTCAGCGCGCGCGCCAGGCGCTGCCGATCGAAGCGGTCGGCATGGGCACCAGCGAACTCGGCGGCCTCGGCGATATCCCGTACCGCGATCTGCATCGGCTGATGGCCGAGTATCGTTTTCTCTTCAGCCCCATGCGCTACAGCAGCATGCCGCTGTCGGTGGTCGAGGCAATGACGCTCGGTATGCCGGTGGTCGCGCTCGCCACCACCGACATGCCATCGCTGATTCAAAACGGGGTGAACGGTTATCTCTCGTGTGACATCGAAGAGCTGATCGAACGCATGCGCACGCTGTTGACCGATCCGGCGCTGGCGCAGCGTCTCGGCCACAACGCGCGCGCCGTGGCGCAGGAACGCTTCGGCCTCGAACGTTTCATTCGCGAATGGAACGATGCCTTCGAGCTGGCGCTGAGCCTGCACCCCGGTACGGCGTCTCACGACGTGCGCCCACGCGCGCGCGCCGATGTCTCCCGCCCCGCGCGGATGGATACAGCGCCATGACCGCGATCACCCGCGTCGCCTTCATCAGCGAACACGCGAGTCCGATTGCGCTGCTCGGCGGCCAGGACTCGGGCGGACAAAACGTCTACGTCGATGAAATGAGCCGCCATCTCGCGCACCTCGGTTTCGCCGTGGACGTGATCACGCGGCGCGATCGCACCGATGCGCACGACGTCGTCGACTGGGCGCCGGGTGTACGCGTGGTGAACCTGTCGGCCGGTCCGCCGCAGTTTGTGCCGAAAGACGAGCTGTGGCCGCGCATGCCGGAGTTTCGCGACGCGCTGCTGCGCTTCATGTTGCGTGACGGCGCGCGTTACGACGTGGTACACGGAAATTTCTGGATGTCGGGTTGGGTCGGCATGCAGCTGCGACGCCGGCTCGGCGTGCCGTTCGTGCAATTGTTTCATGCGCTCGGGAAGACCAAGCGCCGCCATCAGGGCCGCGCCGATACCAGCCCGGCCGGGCGCGTTCCGGTCGAGCTCGACATCGCGCGCGAGGCCGATCGGCTGATCGCGCAGTGCCCGACCGAACGCACCGAACTGATCGAGGAGTATCGCGCCGATCCGGAACGCATCGCACAGATTCCGGCCGCCGCAAATTGCATGCGCCTGCACCCGCTGCCGCGCGATGAAGCCAGGCGGCGCATCGGGCTGCCGGTCGACGGCTTCGTCGTGGTTTACGTCGGGCGCGTGTTGCCGCGCAAAGACATTCGCAACGTGGTGCGCGCGTTTGCGTTACTGGCGCGGCGCATGCGCGCTGCGCCGCAGGGTACGGGCGGAGAGTTCGCCGCGATGCGCCGCGCCGAACGCATCGCCGGGCTGCGAATGTTGATCGTCGGCGGTGAAAGCGATTCGCCCGACCCGTTCGATACGCCCGAGATCGGCGCGCTGCAAACGCTGTCTGCCGAACTCGGCGTCGCCGATCGCGTGACCTTCGCCGGCAAACACCAACCCGATGAGCTGTGCGCCTACTACGGTGCCGGCGACGTGGTGGTAACCACGCCGTGGTACGAACCCTTCGGTCTCACCCCGCTCGAGGCGATGGCCTGCGGACGCCCGGTGATCGGCTCGGCCGTCGGCGGGCTCACCTTCACCATCCTCGATGGCATCACCGGTTTCCTGGTCCCGCCGCGCGATCCGCATGCGCTCGCGCTGCGGCTGCAACAACTGCTGCTGCAACCGGAGCTTCGCATCGTCATGGGCCAGGCGGCGCGCCGGCGCGTGGAGGCCACGTTCACCTGGGACATTTCCGCGCGCCGCACCGCGGCGCTGTATGAATCGTTGCTGGCGGCGCGGCGGTCTTCTTTCCGCAGCAACACACCGACGACGATCGCTGCGCGCCACGTTTCAAACGACTGAACAACGAACTGAACAACATTGAAGGGAACGGCCATGTGGAATGTGACATTGCAAGACCGCGTCGTGTTGATCACCGGCGCTGGCAGCGGGCTCGGCGAAGCCGCGGCGCACGCCTTTTCGCGCGCCGGTTGCGCCGTGGCCTGCGTCGATATCAATCTCGATGCGGCACAACGTGTCAGCAAGGAAGTCGAGACCGACGACCTCGAAAGCAAGGCATGGCAATGCGACGTGAGCGATGCCGCGACCGTGGCGCAGACGTTAGACGCGGTCGGTGCACACTTCGGCCGCCTCGATATCGTCGTCAACAACGCCGCCATCGATTACACGCTGGCGGTCGAAGACATGACGGTCGAGCAGTGGGACCGCATCATCGCTGTCAATCTGCGCGGACCTTTTTTAATCGCCAAGAACGCCTTGCCGATCATGCGGCGTCAGCGCAGGGGCCACATCATCAATGTCGCCTCGACGGCGGCGACGCGCGCGTGGGCCAATGCCTCGGCCTATCACGCCTCGAAGTGGGGTCTGCTCGGGCTCGGACGCGGCCTCGGCGTCGAAGGCCGGCCCGACAACATTCGCGTCACGACCATTATTTCCGGCGGCATGCGCACGCATTTCTTCGATCGCTTCGCCGAGCTCGGGATACCGATGCCCGACGCCAACAATCTGCAGGACCCGGGCAACGTGGCGGAGGCGATGGTGTTTGCCGCGCGCATGCCGCCGCAATCGGTGGTGCAGGAAATGCTGGTCACGCCGCTGACGGAAACCAGTTGGCCCTAAGGAAGCTCAGATTTATTTATGTAGGGTGCGTTCCACGCACCGCCATTTTAGTAACCGGGGGTCGATTGGTGCGCACAGCGCACCCTACATTTTAAATTGATCAGAGGTTCCGTGGTTTATTAATTCGATTTAACTAGTTCTGACTTACGATTTTGCACGTACATCCTTCGACAGGCCCGGGATGGCCGGAAGGCAACGCCGCTTCTTAACACGAAGCAGGATTCAGGCAACACGTTTTACATGGAGCAGCACTATGAACAGAAGTGGAACGCAGCAATTCATACCGAACACCGAAGCACGGCACTATGCCGCCGCGCCCTCGTCACCGTTGTTCGAACGTATGGCCGAAGGAATCGTCGGCCGTCTCGCCGAGCTTTTGTACGCACGCGTCCGGCTGCTCGACCGGCACGAGGTCGTGGTTGCCAGCAGTGCGCCCATGAGCGCCGGCTATCCGGCACAAGCAACGGATCACGCCGATACCGACGCGGTACTGAGAATTCCGCTGCACCTCGATGGGCAAGCGAGTGTGCTCGTCGTCGGCGAATCGCTGAACGGCGAATCCGTTTCGTTGCGCCTGGTGCACGCGTTGGCACAACTGGTGGTGAACCAGGCGCACGGGCCGGATCGCACGCCGCAACAGCACGAACGCAAGAACGCGTTCATCTATAGCCTGCTGCAAGGCATGCTCACCGACGATGCCGCGGTCATGCAGGAGGCGGCGGCGCTGGAGCTCGATCTCGACACCCCACGTGCCGTGATACTGATCGACGCCGGCGAATACGTACTCAAGGCCGGCGACGACGATCGCGACGATGCGCAGATTCGCCGGCGGGCCCAGCTCGTCATCGGCAGCGTGGTGGCCTTTTTTCATTTACCGAACGACACCATCTGTTCGTATATCGGCAACGGCGAGATCGCGGTGCTGAAGGCCAGCAACACGCGCAACCTCGCGACGTGGGCCACGGCCAAGGACGCCGCCGAGGGCAGCCATTCGACGTGGGCCAATCTGGTGGCGCTAAAGCGTGCCGGCGAAACGCTGCTGGCGCATCTGCACAGCGACATCAGTGCCGCCATCGGCGTCGGCATCGGTCGTTACCATCCCGGTGTGCACGGCATCGCACGTTCCTATCAGGACGCGCGCGCGGCGCTTTCGCTCGGGCGCTGCTGTGTCGGCGAAGCCCGCGTCCATTGTCTGGACGGCCTCGGCACCGCGGCGTTTGTCGGCATCGCCGACGACCGGACCAAGACCGAACTGGCGGCACATCTTTTAAGTCCGCTCGATCACGAGCCCGAACTGCTCGAGACACTTAAAAAGTTCTTCGCCGAGAACTGCTGTCCGTCCAGCACCGCGCGCGAGCTTGCCATTCATCGCAACACCCTCGCCTACCGCATGCAGAAAATCGCCTCGCTCACCGGCCTCGACCCGCGACGCTTCGACGAAGCCACACAGATGCACCTGGCGCTGCTGTTGCGGTCGCTCGACCACCGCGCCTGAAGCAGGCGCGTCATGGCGGATGGCGCGGAATCGGACCGCTTCAATAAAGGGCGTCACGAAACGAAACCCTATGCACCAGTTGTCCCCTCTCCCTCCGGGAGAGGGCTAGGGTGAGGGGATCTTTTCGCCGCCTCGTAGCGACCTCCCTCACCCCAACCCTCTCCCCGAGGGAGAGCGAGTTAACGAGTCGGGCTCATTCCACATCGCGCAAGGTACAAGCCGTTGGCGGCTAGTTTGGGCGGCGCGTATAATTTCGCGCTCCAACGTCCCCACGCACTGGCGTCTGTTTCGCGCCGGCATGCCGGGGGCCTCGGTGAGCCGCCTGCGGGATGGCGTAAGTCGCGCGTCTAATTGCCAGAATCCAATACTCAAGGAGTTCATCAAATGAAGAAGCCCATGCGTGTCGCCGTCACTGGCGCCGCCGGACAAATCGGTTACAGCCTGCTTTTCCGTATCGCCAGCGGCGAGATGCTCGGAAAAGATCAGCCGGTGATTTTGCAGTTGCTCGAGATCCCGGATGAGAAAGCGCAGAAGGCGCTCACGGGCGTGATGATGGAACTCGACGACTGCGCGTTCCCGTTGCTGCAAGGCATGATCGGCACCGCTGATGCGATGGTCGCGTTCAAAGACGTCGACGTCGCGCTGCTCGTCGGTGCGCGTCCGCGCGGCCCGGGCATGGAACGCAAGGACCTGCTCGAAGCCAACGGCAAGATCTTCGTGCCGCAAGGCAAGGCGCTCGACGCCGTCGCCAGCCGCAATGTGAAAGTGCTCGTCGTCGGTAACCCGGCGAACACGAACGCCTTGATCGCAATGAAGGCCGCGCCGGGGCTGAACCCCAAGAACTTCACCGCCATGATGCGCCTCGATCACAACCGCGCGTTGACGCAGGTCGCGCAGAAGGCCGGCAAGCTCGTGACCTCGGTGAAGAAAATAACGGTGTGGGGCAATCACTCCGCCACGCAGTATCCGGACATCTTCAACGCCGAAGTCGACGGCAAGAACGCCGCGCAACTCATTAACGATCAAACCTGGCTCGAAGGCACCTTCATCCCGACGGTGCAGAAGCGCGGCGCCGCCATCATCGACGCGCGCCGCCTGTCCTCCGCCGCTTCGGCCGCCAACGCCGCCATCGAACACATCCGCGATTGGCAGCTCGGCACCCCGGCCGGCGACTGGGTCACGATGGGCATTCCGTCCGACGGCAGCTACGGCATCGCCGAAGGCATCATGTTCGGCTACCCCGTCACCTGTCAGAACGGTGAATACAAAATCGTGCAGGGCCTGCCGGTGAGCGAGTTCAGCATGTGCCGCATCGCCAACACGCAGAAGG
>OBEQ012037033.1_pt1 | contig 14430 bp, 13 predicted proteins | sample 1670901 | NCBI WGS metagenome assembly OBEQ01 (sample SAMEA104232315, study PRJEB22302) | groundwater metagenome | biome: forest; feature: aquifer; material: groundwater | place: USA | collected 2011-08-07 | depth 5.4 m
CAGGATGTGACCATAGATGAGATGAAATTTACAGATACCGATGACGCATAAAAGTAATTCTTGTCGTTTAGTTCACCCACATAATCTGAGGGGTGTGCAACCCCTTAAAAGAAGCTTAATTTAATAACACAATGAAACAGCAGGTATACAACCCAAAGCAGTGTTATAAGTTCGTGTATAAAGAAGTGGACAACCAACATCAACTTCCTTAATTTGCGTTTTATATATCACTTGAGGTGTTGGATCTGGCCTATTAACTAAAACTTCTATCTGAGCACTAGTAGAAGCAAGTTGTGATTTACAGGAAGAAATTTCCTCCTTGTTCTGAGTAACTAAGTTCTGATTTTTAACGATTTGGTCACTATATATTTTAGTTTGTTTTTCTTTACTGATAACCTGCGGCTGTATAAATAAATACATTACAAGCATTCCAAATACAAATCCCACAAAATACGGCCTATGAAGTTTTTTAATATTTTTTAAACCTTTAAACATATTAGAATTATAACAAAAGAGATTAAATTTTAGACATCAAAGTATAGTGTTCCCTTAGAATCTCATTCATATCGGGAGCCAGTATGACTCCTCCAAAACCTCCTACTGTATAGTATCCGTTTTTTCCACCATGGGTTAACGTCATTGATCTATTTGGTCTTAATCTCTTTAAAAATTTTAAACCCCTTACATTGTGACAATTAAGTATTGAATTATAAATTGTATATCCGATTACATCTGGGAGAAACAAGCTTGGGTATGTTTTTTCATCTCCCACAATCAAATCTTGGTAAAAATCTTTTCCATTTATCCTATTGACATCTCCTTTTTCTGAATACCTTTGAACTAATGGGTGTGATTTGTCCCATTCGTTAGGTGTATAAATGGAATAATTTGGATTTAGTTCATTAGTGGTAAGTCCAAGCATCTTTTTAAGTAAATCTTGAAATTTAGATGGTTCATTCTGGCTATCTAAAATAAAGTGAAGCTCCCACGAATCCCTTTTTAAATGAGTGTAGATATAATCAAAGTGAAAATACTGTTGCCAGGCTATAAAAACCTCTGTATATATAACAAATTTTGCATAATCCCCAATTTTATATTTACGAAGTTGATTTCTTAATAGCTCGAATTGTTGCTTTCCTTTAGGAGATAAATTCTTAAGGCCTCCAATTGCAGCCTCCAATTTTGTTAAACTTTTTTCAGCGTGTATTTTAACGGAGTCATCCCCACCAAAGCTTATATCGTATACTAGACTCGTATACTTTATTTCAGGCTTACTACTAATATATTTTAATACTTTTTCTCTTTCCGACTCAGATAGCATCCTCCCCTTGATCTCTCCATATCCCTTGGGAAAAATACTAAGCATAAATGAGTCAAATTTCCTCAGTTCACTATCGGTAATTGTTACCAAAGTCACCAATCCAAACCTTTTACTTTTTGGATCTTTAAAATCACCAGTTTCATCTAAAACTATAAACATAATTAAGAGTATTTTATCAGAACGGCTGTGTAGGAGATGAGATACATCGGTTACACTTTTTTACCCTTGCCAAAAGAGGGGTGCAACCCCTTTAGAAGAAGTTAAATAGCATTGACTATAGTCAAAGATTAAGCATATACTCAAGCTAAATTGAAAATATCTAAAAACTCACTAATTTTAATAGCTGGCGGTTTACTTCTTCTTTTTTTCTATAATCAAAGCACTGTTAATAAACGCTTAGAACAAGAAGCAGTGCTAAAGCAACAAGAAAATGAGCAGCAAAATATAAAGTATTGTCTTGATAAAATTGAACCCAAATTAAAAGAGGAAGAAAATAAATATAGGATTCCGAGAGATAGAGGATGTTTTCTTGAAGCTGGAGGCATGCCTGGAGTCATGGATCCTACTTATAAAGCAAAATTTGACCAGTATAATGACGCGTATTATAAGGATTGTCTAAATGGTCTGTATAAGGAAATAGAGGGAATAAGACCAAGTATAAAAAAAGACATGTTGAATGAATGTCTAAAGGACTTTCAGAAATAATTTCAATGGAAAAAATTAATTTGTTATACTCATAGTAATAGTGCAAATCCAGATTTCTACTGGCGATATTATATTTGTTGACTAAGTGTTTATTTAAGACTAGGATCAAGTGAAGGATTGTAAAATCAAGTATGAAAAAATTTAATGTTTTGAATAAAATAAGAATTCAATATGAAAGAGTCTTGTTGGAGACTTGGATGAGACTAGCTTTAGATTTCTATTTCTTGGTTGGAACATTTATTCATTATGCCTTGAACTCAAATCAAATCTTTGGGACAATATTCAATATTTTACTCCAGATATATATACTTAGGTTTCTTAAACATTCTAAAACTTTAAGCACTAAACGGATCATATTTTTGACCATACTTTTGTTATATTTTACTTTACCTATCCTATTAATTCCTGGCAGGTATAATGGGTATTTTAAGATTCAAAGCTTAATAGTTACTCTCACCTATATAGATTTGTTGCTTTATATATACAAATTCAGCAAGAAGTCTAAAACTAAATGACATATTTAGAGAGTGAAGATTTAATTTGATACTTGGTGTTCTATGATAAGTTTTAAAATTAAAGAAAATAAAAATAGAATATTTCTGATTCTACTAACCATTCTTCTAATCTCCGGTTGGTTCTATTGGTTTCAGTTTAGGCCTACACAGATAAAGCATGATTGCTCTTGGATTAAGCGACATATTGATGCAGTACCTGCACAAGAAGCTAAAACAAAAGAACAGAAAATTAAGGAGTTGGGAGATAGATATAACCCAAATAATCCATATATGATGGTAGGGTTATCAGACGAGCCTTATAGACCCGCACAACCAGCTAAGGATTGGTGGAAACCCGCAAGTCCACAAGAATACAGTTTTTGTTTACATGATAAAGGATTATAATTCCTTTGGTCTATTCAATTCTAAGTTTACTTCTTACTTCTAAAACTTTTTCAACACTAGCATTAAATTTGTTTTTATCAATTGCTCCTAACTCAATTGCTGACTGAATACCATTTACCAATTGGTCAATATCTATATGACGGACAGGTTCTTCTCCTAAATTATAGTCATTTACATATAGCAATATGTTGTTGCCAGCATTGATAGCTTGAATTGCATTTTTCACACCATCTTCATAAGCCGGATCATTTGATTTTTGTAACATTATCATGTCATCAGTGATTGCAATACCTTTAAATCCAGCCTCTGTCTGTAAAATATTATGCCATTTTGGAGATAATGAAGCAGGATTATTATCAATGTTTTTATAATTTAGGTGCCCAAACATTACAAATTCTGCATTGACATCAATTCCTGCTTTAAAGGGTAAGTAATCGGAGCTTTCCCATTCAGCCTCACTTATTAGTATCTGAGGTATTGTTAGATGAGAATTATCTATGGTTCTTCCATGTCCAGGAAAATGTTTAAGAGTAGAAAAGACATAAGGCTGTGAGCCCTGAACGGATGCTACTACATAATCTGAAACTTTTTTTGGGTCCCCACCAAATACACGGGGATATATAAAGGAATCCTCATTATTAGTAACATCTGCAACAGTCCCAAAATTTAGATTTATGCCTAAATTTTGAAGCATCCTTGCCCTTTTTTGAAATGCTAATTTTGTTTCACTAACTGGTAAATTTTTAAGTTGGTTGGCACATAAAAAATTATCAGATGCTATACGTTTGACTATACAACCCTCTTCATCAACTGCAATTAAGGAAGGATAGGGGGAAGAGGTTTGCTGGACAGCTGCTGTAAGCTCTTTTACTTGCTCAGTGTTATCATCCATCAAGATTATTCCAGCTGGGTGGTACTTTGAGATAAATGATGCAGCATCTTTTGGATTGCTACCAGGAGTATGAAGAATCATTATAGACAAAATCTTGTCATGTAGGCTCATCTTAGGAGTTTTGGGTTTATCGCTAGAATTTTTAACTTGTTGTGGAGAAATTGAAGCTGTTTTATCTTTTGGTAGAAAGCTGGAAAACTTCAGTATATAAATGATATAAAAGCAAGAGATAAGTGAGAAAAATATTAACGAAAATAATAAAAGTTTTCTCATTCCAATTAATGGGATTTATTGAACCTGTGAAATATTAGCACTATCGATTCTCCATATACCTTCTTGCTGCACCAGGGTATAGGTTCCTTCATATATTTTGTATGATACCTGACCATTAACATCATCAACTGATCCCAGTTTTATCTTTACAATATTGTCTGCAATATCGGATTTGCCAAGACTTAAAACAAATACATTTAAGGTGTTGTTGTAACCTACTATCCAACGATCATACCCTTGAACGTAATTTTGAAAATTTTGAGTTAACAAACCCCAAGCTAAATTTAATTGCCTAATAGAAATATAATCATAATAAAGCATCACAGTCGTTTCTGGTGATGATTGATCAGTATTGTTTTTTGTGGTTGCTTCTACTGTTTTTGGTCCTGTGGCAATTAAAGAATCAGACATAGATTTTGAGGTCTTAGAGGAAATAGCAAATTTAAGTCCTTCTGTACCACTAATACTCGCTGCTAATATACCGACCACATCACCACAGGTTGTTACAATCGGACTTCCACTATTTCCAGGATTTAAACTAGCATCAATTTGAATATATTCTACTCCCGTTTCATCCACATTCCTTCTCGCAGAATAAGAACCTTTGGTGACTGTTGCTTCCCCTGGTAATTCGCGGCCTAATGGGAATCCCACCCCTATAATAGCTTGACCCTGTGACAATTTATCAGAATCTCCAAAAGAAAGTGGTTTTAAATTATCTTTGCTAACTTTTATAACTGCTAGGTCTGTCTTTTCATCCCAGTTATAAACCTTGCCAATAATTTGTGTCTTATCTGAAAAAATAATTCTAGGAGAATCAATATCTTTAACAACATGGTAATTTGTAAGGATAAAATCAGGTTTAATAATGAATCCAGTTCCATCACCTTGATCAGTTGTAATTCTAACCACAGAATCTTTAGTGGCCTGGATGGTTTTTGATTCATCACAGGATTTAGGGGACATTTGCAAGGCTAAGGTGGATGCTTTATAAATAGATAAATTTTTGAAGAATGATGGATTGTTGTTGAATAAAAATACAATTATTCCACCCAAAATAACTAAACCAATTTTAAAAGCCCAACTATTAGTAAATTCATTTTCTGCCTTATTTGGCTTCATTTTGTTATTGGCAGTGGTAACTTTCAGTTTGAGTATATTCCCATGGGTTAACTATAGTCAAATGTCAGATCTCTACAACCAGTTAATTTTTAACTTCCCCATTGTTGATGGCAAGATTGTAGTCTAGCTGCATGATCACTTCTAGCTTGATCTGCTTGACCACTTGACCAAACTCCTCTTCTATTGAGATCGTCCATTTGAATTTCCCAGCTTCTATCTTCATTATTTAGACATATTTGTAAATCCAGGCTATGATCTACTGGTTGAGGTGTACTTACTGGCACAGAGCTTGGCTGAATATTTGATGAATTGTTGTTAGTGGAAGGAATTGCTCTATTGATAGTGGGGTAGTAGGTATTTGGGTAAATATATGTGCCCAAAGTTGAGCCAGTATTAGGTGAAGCCGAGTTATTAGTAGGTGCTGAGGCAGCCTGGGAGTTACTACCGGGGGTTATTCTCGGTTTATTCCAGGCACTATTAAAATCATCACATTGTTTTTGAGTCAGTCTGATAATTTTGCCATCTGGACCTGAACAGTCAATAAGGTTAGATATTGAGGGTGAAGTTGTCGTAGGTTTATCCAATGTGTTGGATGGTTGGGATACGGATTGCTGTGTAGGCTGCTCACTAGGACTTGCGGAGGGTGTAGACGCTTTTTCTACTTGAACCTCTTGTTTAGGAGATGGGGTTGGATAAGCTGCAGGTTTATTAAAAGGGAGAGCAACCATAGCTGTTGTTATAACAGCTAGAAATGTCGCTGCAAAAAAATGTTGAATACCGCTGATTAAATGCTCCATGAGCCATAGTATACGCTTAAGGTAGGCTTATAGCCAATTTTAACCTGAGCACTTAGGATTTCTTTAAATCTCTTAAAGGAAGATTATAAAAACTAACTGAATATTTTAGTAAGTCTACTTAACCGTTTACCATCAATCAACTTTTCTATTTCATTTACAACCTTATCAGCAAATTCGTCTAAGTGTTGATAATCTTTTAGCACAACCCTTTTAACTCCTCTTTGTCTTGCTTGCTCGTTATACTCAGGAACTGTAGAAATTGCAATAATCTTTTCTGGTCCAAATCTTTCTATATCTAAAACATGGAATGATCCACCTAGTTTGCAGTCCCTATCAAGTAAGATGATGTCAAAATCGGCCTTAGGATTGTTATTTATATAATCTTGCACCTGAGTATAATCTGACATAACCATGGTACAGAAATCGTATTCTTTATCTTCCTCCAAAACGGATAGTCTTTTTAGTATTTGAGATAAAGTTTTGAGATCATCTTCTAGAATTAATAATTTTTTACCAATAACCATAGAGGATTATCATTATAACAACTATTTAAGAAAATCTAGCAGAATGAGGCACAATCATTTAGATGTTAAATAATACAAACAAGGATTTCAACAAGAACAGTTATTAATCAATTAGTTTAGTATTGCTCCAATTAAAAATAAGATAGAGTAGAATAGCGTTATATTCTAAACAAAAATAAAGCAATCCAAGAGGAGAAATGTTACTTGCAAAAAAAATGATTAATTTATTAAGAAAACGTACAAAGAAGTATTTAGATATATCTCTAAAAGGACAAGAACTTTTTAACCACTTAATAGAAGAGGGTTATTTTCCAGAGGCATGGGTTCTACCTCCTTTCTTACAAGTTAAATTAGAAACCGCTGGGAATGGTGATATGACTACTCGTGAAAAAATAAGTTTGTTTGCACCTAAATCAAATATGCGATGGAGAGAATTTAGTTTACTGCACCCAAATAATTATCAAGACGTATGTCAAAAGTTAAGTAAAGATGAATATTTTAATATAGTATCTAAATTATCTAACGGATCAAAAATTTTTGGTTACTCTGTTCCTTTAGGATTCAAAGATAGAACGGAGAGGATTGAGAATCAGATAAGAGAGTGGAGCGAATTACAAGAAGATTTGATGAATTATACTAATGAGTATCCTTTTATACTGATTGCAGATATTAGCAATTGCTACCATTCAATGTATACGCATGCGATTGAATGGGCTTGTGAAAAAGCTGGGTATAAAACATATGGCACAGAATTAGATAAATCTATACGTCGTGGTATGAATAATAGAACTCATGGTTTGCCGGTGGGCCCAGCAATTACCGATTATGTTGCAGAAATAGTTTTGTATGCAATAGATCGAGAAATTGAAAAAGAATTAAAGGATAAAAATTATATTGCTGGAAGATTTAGAGACGATTATTTTTTTCTTTGTAAGACGAAGGCTGAAGCTGAGGATATACTTAAAGGGGTTGCAGTGTGTCTAAGGATTTATCATCAAAGTATTAATTCTGAAAAGACAAGAATCGTAGATAGTAATTTCTACTTCAATAATTTTTGGAGAATTGACTTCCAATTACTGGTACAACAATTTGGTTTTGAAAACTTAGATAAACGAACTGTTAAGGTTAACACTCGTAAGTTAGAGTCGTTTATAGGATTAGTTTTAAGATTATCTAACTCCTTGAATCATGAAAGAGCAGTTATCGACCTTGCTCTTGATTTATTATTAAAAATACGTCCAGATTCAAAAAAGGCTTATCCACGCTATTTTAATTTAGTCACAAGGATGTATCAAGGTAGGATACCAGCATTATCTAGGATTCTTTTGCTTTTATTTGAATTAGCGAATGAGAATCGAGAGTGTGATGTAAAGTTTAAACAATTTTTGCTAAATCGTTTTCGGGTAGCTAGCAATTTATATGATGAATTTGAGGTTTTATGGATTGTATACTTTATGTCACAAAAGCAATACAAATACAGAGATGGTAATGATATTTACAAAATACTAGACCGTAGTGGTTTTATTTTATCTAAAATAATAGTATCCTATTACAAGAACGCACTAAGTAATAGACGAAGAACCGGAGATTTAACGAATAAACTTTATAACGCAATAAATAATTCAAAAATGAATATAGTATATTCTGATGTAAAAGGTTTGGAGGAAACCGTAAAATTATTACATATAAAACTTTTCTATTAATTTTCTTAACAAATTATTTATGAATAAAATCTATTTAGATATAGAAACAATTCCTGCCCATGAGAATAATCATGACCTCCTGCGTGGAATCCACCTTAAAAATACAGAAAAAAATTCGAAGGTAGAAAAAGACTTTGAAAAATATTTAGCTCAAACTTCTTTTGACGGTGGATTTGGGCAAATTGCGTGTATCTCCTATGCTATAAATGATGAGCCGATTAAAACATTGAGCGGAGATGAGATTGAAATACTTAAAAAGTTTTGGGAAGTTGTGAAAGATATAGATTTATTTATTGGATTTAACCTTATGGAGTTTGATCTACGTTTTATTTACCAGCGCTCCATAGTTTTAAAGATAAAGCCTACGAGAGAATTAAACTTTGCAAGATATAGAAATAATCCTATCTATGACATTATGCATGAGTGGAAAAGATGGAACATGACAGCCTCTATTTCTCTTGATACGCTTGCAAAAATACTTGGTTTACCTACATCAAAAGATGGAGGAATTGAAGGCAAAGATGTAGCACAAGCTTTTAAAGATGGGCGTCTTAAAGAAATTTGCTCCTATTGCGAAAGGGATGTTGAGTTGACAAGAAAAATATACAAAAGAATGATTTTTGAGGAATAAAAAGTAATTCTAATTTTGATCTTGGTATTTACTCATAATTTCTTGTACCCTTACAATAGGGGAAGCGAGAACAACCGTAAAACTTACCCCTACGACCATTCCTTAATATCATAGGGGAATTACAGCGTGGACAGGTTGTATTGGTTAAGATAGGCCCAGTTTTTGGCGCAGTTGTTGTTTGATACAAATTAGTACCTTTACATTTATTACAAAATCTTCCGTAGCCAGTAATCAGAGTTGCGTCTTTGAAATCATATGTTGACCTTACCTCTTTGCATTTGGGACATTCTCGAATGTCTCCATTTTGCAATCCTTCAATTGTGCCGTGTATGTTTTCAAGGAGAGAATTAGCATTTTCTGGATTTTTGAGCAAGTCTTCAATTCTATTGTCAATACTCGCTATCGGGTTTTCTCCGCTATTGAACTTATTGATTCGTAAAAACTTATAGCCATAACTCTCTAATACTTTCTGGCGATATACGTCATCATCGGAATAATAGTCCTTATAGTTAAACTCATTTACTTCATCTACATTTTTGAAATGTTCTCGAAAACCATCGTATTCAATAATAATTTTGTGCTCTTTGTGCCGCTCATCGGTATAGATAAGAAGGAAATCAACCTTGTAGGCTGGGTGAGTATAGGTGCGATCTAGCTGTTTTAGATATTTTCCTATTTCAAATTGGGGCATAAACTCAATAGAGTCTTTATGCTCTTTCCAAAACTTAGTTTGATAAAACCAATTCAAAACTTCTGGTTCCATCTTGGACTTTCCATCAACTTCTGAAACGTCATGCTCTTTTCGAGCTTCCTCTAGCATATATTGGTAATGTCTCAATGCCTCTCCAGCAGAGCCGGTAAAGTCCTCAAGAGGCTTACTCAACACGAAATGAACACACTCCTTGGCACGACTAAAGCCAACGTTCAAACGTTGTGCTTTTATCTGACCATCTTCTTCAATATCTACATTGCCTAAATCTTTAATGAACACACCCCAGAGCTTGTCACTGTCGGTGGATGCTACCATTGAATAGTAGATAATGTCACGTTCTTCCCCTTGGCATGTATCAAATGTCATTATCTTGAGTTGCAACTTATCTTGGAAGTAGTCCCACTCTGACATTTTGCCTATCATTTCTACCAACAACTTCTGTTGATTTGTGTGCGGTGTAATGATGCCAATGCTTACTGCTTTATCCTCATCTTTTAGTCGTTTGAGTTCAGAGATAATAAATTCAACTTCTTTAGCATTGGTGTTAGGATAAAGCTCATCGGCCGAAGTGGCTTTAGCATAGGAGAATTTAATAACCTCATCTATAGGCTTCCCACGAATTTTCATTACCTGCAAACTATCTTGATAGAAGTATTTATTTGAATAGGAAATGATTTCTTTATAACCTCTAAAGTGTTTTAGTAATTGGATATTGTAATTACTGATAAACTCAAAAAACTCAAGTATAGAGGTTTTAATGTTGAACTTATGGAGTCTTTCCAGCTTTATCGCATCCGTGGAAATATTAGCTTTAAAACTTGCATTTAATCCATTAAGGTATTCACGATTGGTATCACCTCGTGCCTGTGCAGCCTTGATGTTGCTGAATTGCTTTTTGTCTCCTAAGATCAACACTTTCTTTGCCCGCAAGAGAGCAGGAAATGCCTGCGCTATGCTTACTTGCGACGCTTCATCAATCACTACCAAATCAAATAGTCCTGATTCTAGTGGTATGTATTCTGCATAGTCCCTAATACCTGCTAAGATACATGGGAAGGCTTCTTTCAGCTTTTTAAACTCGTCTCTTGGAAATCTCTGCTTATTCTTAATAATATTACGCAGTGTTTGGGCATCACTACGATTATGTTCGTAGAAATTTATTAATCGTCCATCAAGAAGGTACGTTGCTTGAGTAGTAACTAAATCTTCAATTTGCTTCATACGAGCTGCGTAATTTAACTCGTGGATATTAGAAAAATCCCTACTCACTTTCTGTTTCAAGTTCAAATACCTAATTTCCTTATCAAACTCCAATTCAACCGTATCTATTGCTGCGTTGCTTATTACTGTCGTGAACTGGTCTGTGTTGATACCAACTTTCTTTATTGTCTTTGGATATTTCTCAACAATCTCCTTGAGATATTTTAGGTCTTCATTCGAGGAAACTATTTCTTCGACTATAGGTATGAATGTTTTATCGATAAGGAGCTTATGAGCAAGCGTGGAGTAATCAAGACTTTGTCCGCTCTTTTCATTTATTTCGTCGCCAATTTTTTTGGCAAAACTCAGGATTTCATATACCTCCTTGAGTTCTTGAAGCTGGTCGTGAGGATTAGAAAACGTACTGTGAATAAAACTTTTCTTGAAACTAACATCTAGTTCTTCTGCTTGTTTCTTGCTAAATAGATAACCAATTGCCCAAAGCTTTAATTTTGAATATTCCTGAATGAAATGCTGTAGTTCCTGCAAGTCCTTTGAGGTAAGTTGTGTGAATTTTTTTATGGAAGCAACTTCGTTTGAGAATGATGTTTCTATCTCCCGTATTCCTTCAAGCGCTAGCATTAGGAATTGCAAGAAGCTTTCGTAATCATCAAGCGTTTTTATGTTCCTAGGATTTACTGAAAGAAGTTCAAATAATTTCTGTGTCCCATCAGATGTAAACGTACTTTTGATTTTCTGTAGAGAGCTTCGCAAATCTCCAATTTCAATGGCTGATTCATTTTGCTTTGCCAGCTCATCAAGGTCGAAGATTAAATCTTTCTCACTAAAATAAAGCTCTAAATCAAAAAACTCATGAATTTCTTTGATGTTTATATCACTGTAGGCGACAATCTCGGCTTCTATGTCTTCTCTTAAAGAATTACAAGACTTTATAATAGTTTCTTCTATCGAATCGTAGTCTTTTTTTACTGCGCGATGATGTGTTTTTATCCCTTCGATAGCACTTTGAGCGAGGATTGAGTTATAAGTATTGCCAGTTTTACCAAGTCTTAAAATAGGATTTTGAAAGTTCTTGTCGTAGCGAACCTTATTCATTGTTTGAGTAATCTTGTCTTCAACAACGTCCAAGGCCTCTTTTTTATCAGAAAGAACCAACACAGATTGATTCTTCAAGATAGCGTCGAATATTATTGCTGTAATTGTGTGACTTTTCCCAGTTCCTGGTGGTCCCGAAACTACCAGATAATTACAATTATCTTTGCGAATAGCGGATAGGATTTGTCGTTGTTCGCTATTAAGTGGGATTGGGCTTGGATACACAAGCCTATCTGGTGTCTCTGTGTTATCCCATTCATCTTCAACTTCTGGGTTGTATGGCTCAGGATTGTTTCGAATAAAGTCGTCTATCAACTTATTAAAGATTTCAGCGAGATCACCACCTTCTTGAGTTAACTGTTGCAAGATTTCTTCATAGTCATTGACTAAGGCTTCATCGGATTTATCAAATAGGCAAATATAGCTACTATTGGAAATTCGTACAGATGCACCTCGAGCGCTTGTGGGTTCACCACTTGAGAAGTCCACTATACCTTCAAGCTCAAAAAAATGGGAGAGTTCATTTAATATGCCATTGATGATTTCGGTAAAATCATCTTTATGTTGAGACAAATAGATAATGCGCTCCGATATTGTCTGTAAACTACCCTTTGTTCCTTTTTGAGCATTGTGTTCTTGTACGATAAACTCAAGCGCCTTTTTGTTTATATACACCTGAGAATCAAACTCTACATTTAGAGTATCTCCATCCCTTACGGTTGCAAAAGGGACATAAAAAATGGGGTATTTATTATTGTTGAAAGATATATCGCCAAAATAAAGATAAAAGTCCTGCTTATCTAAAATGGTTTTATTGCGCTCCATTTCAAATAATTCCAGAAACAAATCAGCCACTTGGAGGTTTTCAAAAAATGAGGTAAGGTTACCCTTTACATCTTGAGGTGCAAAAACCGATTTGAGCTCTTTTATGAGTTTAATCTCTTCTTGAGCAATGATGAGATTTAATACCTCTGAAATCTTATTCTCCAACAAACGAAGGATTACTGAGGTTAGCTCCTCTTCAATCAGGTATACGTTATCTTCGTCGCCGAGATTAAGATTTTGCAGAGGTTTTTCGATACTTTCTATAAATGGATGAACTAGTTCGATGCGAATAATTTTTGTAGCTTCTTCTACTGAATTGGTAAGCGCCACATCGTATTCCTTTGCATATAGAGTACCTGCTTTCTCTATTTCGCTCGCAACCTTTTCAGCAATGAAGTTAATTTCTGAATTGCTAATCTTGCTGACCTGAAGTTTGATTAAGTCTAGTAGGTTTTTAGGAAGATTTGTTTTATAGACTCCTTTTCCAACTTTACTCAAAATATCTTTCTCAAATCCTTTACTTATGAGTTTTGATGTTAAAGTGTTGAAAGAAGGATACTTTTGAAGATTTAGCCCAATAAGTAAATTGTCATTATTTCTAAATTTGATAGCACGACGCGGAAGTTTGTGTTTATGAAAATCCGTTTCTAGGAAATCCATAAAGTATTTAGCAACTTCTTTTATGAAGTTCAAGCCATTTTTTTCTTGTGAATTATTTTTAGAAGTTTCTTCTCTTTTTTTTGAATTATTCATATTTGATTACTTTTTTGATCCAGGGTGAGGTAATTAAAATTTTTTTGTTTGAGTTATCAACTGAATAAAGAATATTTTTCTCCTTGGATGGAGACAGTAATTGCATAGTATAAGTGTACTACAAACCTATTCAATATTTCCTGATTTAATGAGATTATGGAGTGGCTTTATAAAACTCTTCCCAATTATTAGCTATCTTTAGCTGTGCTTCTTGTAAAGATATACTTCCTGAACACACCTGAGCATGTAGATAATTTTCTACTTTATCTTTCTCGTGAAATCCAGGTACGGGTTGTGCTGCTTCCGGCCAAAGATTTGATATATCATTTGATCCTCCTAGTTCAAGTGAGATTAAATGATCAACTTCATATTCTCCTGTGGTACGGGAAGTAATACCGTATTCTAAATAAACCTGATTCTTTTCGCTCTCCGGAACATTTCTGACTGATTTAGAATATCCGGAAACGCATATCTGATCTTTGGTTGCCCCGTCTATGATTGCTCCAGGAGTACAGGCTTTATCCTCAAGTCCATTAACTGCCACACAACCTGAGGTTTTTGTTCTTTGGTCTAATGTTAGCGTTTGTGTTGAAGTTGGTGTAGCACTAGCACTTGGTGTAGCGCTTGAAGAAGCAGTCTGTGAATTAGATGTAACAGAAGGAGTAGGAAAAGGGGGTTGTTGAGCTTGAAAACTGCCTTGATTACCTTTAAATAGAAATAAACCTACAGTAAGTAATGCCAATAATCCTATTGCCCACCATGTTTTATTGTTAAGAGTTTTTCTCATTTCAATTGAGGGATATCTATAACCTGAATCTGATTTCGTGTCATCCATATGATTTGGACATCATCAAGGTGATTCTAGCAGAAAGCTCCATAACATTATAGTTATAATTGCCACGTCCGAGGGGGTGATATTTATAGCTATTAATACAATTACCAAAAAATTTAAGGATC
>OBEQ010756237.1_pt1 | contig 14428 bp, 12 predicted proteins | sample 1670901 | NCBI WGS metagenome assembly OBEQ01 (sample SAMEA104232315, study PRJEB22302) | groundwater metagenome | biome: forest; feature: aquifer; material: groundwater | place: USA | collected 2011-08-07 | depth 5.4 m
GGATCTTTACCCTTCGGGAAATTCTGTCGATATCTTGTTTGGTAATTCGCATCAGCGCGCCTCCTTTGTTGTTGTCGCCAAACAAGTTATCGACAAACGGAGGCGCGTTCTTATTTCATTTTAAATCCGGGAATTAGCAGGTAAGAAGAAATCAATTTGAGCAGAAAATGATTTCTTCTTACTTATTTATTAGAGGGAAGAAGCATAATAATGGAAGCGAGGCGGCCTGTCTGAATTCCTTCTCGGCGATAAGAAAAGAAATAATTTTTTTCGCAGGATGTACACAAATTAGATTGAATAATTTTCTCAGGCAAAATACCGTTTCGTTGAAGCTCTGAGACAATAAAACCGTTCAAATCGAAATAATATTGATTTTCTCTTTTTGATACATAAGAGTCAAACCGTTCCTTAAATTCAGGCCCCACGACGTAACAACACAGTTTGATAAGCGGCCCAATGAATATTTGAATATCTGACCGTCTCGATTGAAACTGTTCGGTAAACAACGCAACGGTGTTTTGGATAATTCCGCTTGAAGCGCCGCGCCAGCCCGCATGCACAATTCCGACAGCCCGTTTGACGGGATCAAAAAAGAAAACAGGCGCGCAGTCGGCCGTAAAGATCGCGATCGGAATTCCGCAAGATTTTGTCAGACCGCCGTCTGCTTTTAATAAATTTTCTGGTTTGCGTTTAACCCCGCAGCCAGCGAGTGACGGATCAATGTTCACAACTTCCCGGCCGTGAACTTGATCAAAATAAGCCAAATTACGAACGTCGATTTCAAGCGACTGACAAAAATCTTTCCTGCTTTCAAGAAATTTCTTTTCCTCTTGATTGCGGAAATTGAGATTCCACTTTCGAGTTGAACACGCGGCAATCACTCCCAATTTTAAAAATGGCAATACCACAAAACTGCCATTTTGCTCGCGAATCATTTCATTCACCGCATCTTTAATCATGGTTTCCCCGGCGAACTGGGCAGCTTGGCAATCGGACGGGCTTTCGGCTGGCGCTCGGTTCCGAGTTCTTCAAAAAACTTTTCTTCGCGCAAAAGCGGCTCTGCTTTTTTTGCAATTTCGTCGCTGTGGAATCGTTTTCGAATCGCGCCATTATTTAAATAATTATTGAGCGCCACAAAAATCATTCCCTGATCGAGCGACAAATATTTCCGCGCGACTTTACCAGTTTTGACATTCACGGCATCATAAAAACCATATTCGCCGTAAATGTCAAAGCGCTTAATTAATTCCCGGAGATTCTTGATAACTTGTTCGGGCGCATAATCAAGCGCTAAAATAGATGCGTGCGGTGTCACCGCACCGGCCGGATATCCTTTGCTTCCGAGCACACTCACGCCAAACTCCGAATAGCCGCCTTCGGGAACAGAGGACGGCGACATTCCCCAAACGGGAAACCCAAGATCTTCCAGTGTGTATTGAATGGTAATATCAACGTAACGTTTATCGTTCAATCCCAAACCTTGCGGCGCAAGCCCTTTCTCATCCAAAATCAGGCCGGGCATCAGCGCTTCAAATACCGATCCGCCCCAGCTTGGAATGAATCGTATTCCTTTCCATTCATAAAACCCATCTTCAAACGTAACGCCCAGCACTGTCTTTTGAACGCGCTGAATCGGAGGCTGGGTTTGCCAGCTGTAACTTTCAGGAAACGTCCTCACCATGCGAAACCAATGGTCGATCGGAACTTCTCCGCGGCCGATGGCCATAAAACTTGCCGCGCGCGGTTCGGTATAAAATGAACCGTAATGATAATCCGAATAAACCTGCAAGTGGTCGTAATAACCGTGATACATTTGCTCTTCAACTGGATCATAGAAAAATGCGAAGCTGTGCGACGAAAACATTTTCTCAGCGCGCTTTCCCAATTCTTCCGGATACGCGTGTTTCACAACATACAAACCCGCATCCAGCCAGCCGCTATCGACCAGCGACACAAAGAAACTCGTCCGTTCAATGGTCGTTGTGTCGTAGTAATTATATAGGAAGCCGCTTGAGTGTTTTTCAAGTTTGTCAATCGTATCAAACGTATTTGAAATCCGCTTCACCGCCTCTTCTTTCGTGATAAATCCAAGGTCATTTGCTGAAACGAGACACATGAGATAAAGTCCGATATTGGTCACATTCGTATAGTCCCCGATGAATCCTTCTTTGGCGATCGGCTCTTTTTCGCCCAGTTGAATGGTATCGAGCGGCAGCTGATGTTCATGGTCGACAACTTCATCGAAAAACCGCCAGGTGTCTTTTGCAATTTCCATCAAAAATTTTCGGTCATCCTCAGGAAATTTTTTTTTCACGACTACTTGTTTGGGATATCCTTGAAGCCTTTGCGCCAAAAACTTTGCAAAATCGACACCTTCCAAATGGACTTTTGTTTTTTCGCCTTTTCGCGGCGGAAAATCAACTGCGGTCGGCAGCTTTTTTCCGAGATTCACCAGTTTGAGATTATCGATATAAATGGTTCCCGATTTTTTTGACGCGCGGCGGCTTTCAAACACAATTACAAATTCGTCTAAATCTCTGCGGCCAATCGCGGGATTTTCCCAAACTTTAGGATCACCAAAATTAAGAAGCCCCGTCATTTTATTGAGCGGAATCTGGATCGTCTGCCATTCTGGTTTCACATTCTGGATAATGGAAATTCCTTTAATCTTTTCGATGCGTAACACATCTTTGTATTTCTTGAGTTCGATTTTAAACGTATCCGTAAAACCGGATTTTGAATCCCCTCGAATATCAAATTGCAAATGATCATATTTCGATGCGTCCAAGTTCTGAAGTTTGGTCCAGAATCCGTTTTGCGCACGGCCCGTAGGATCCACACGATAATCAATTTTGAGGACATTTCCTTTATCCGCCGCTGGATCTTTCACGATGGAAATATCGACCGATGAGTTCGGATCATCCGGATCGATGTTCCACGACCCGCTTTCACCGTCCAGATTGTTCTTTAAATTGCCGCCTTCAAAATCGGCAATCAAAATTTCCTTATCGCTTCCCAACGCCAGCGGTTTTTTGGCCGGTTCTTCCAAAGGTTTGATCCGGGAAGCAAATTGGCGGGACGTCTGATCCGCCGCCGGAAATAGAGAGGAAGGATTGAACAGGAAAAAAAGAAATATGACCGGTAAAACAGAAAAATCCCGATTCATTTTTGACATAAGGGCCATATTATATCAGTGAATATCTTGATTGAAAAAGGAAAATGCGGAAAGGATGAAGGTAAATGATCGGTTACAGGTAGTTCACCAATGCTTGCCAAGTGGAAGGCCCGACCACACCGTCCGGCTCTAAATGATGCGCCCGTTGAAACCGTTTGAGCGCACGTTTCGTGATTGAACCAAAGTAACCGGTCGGTTCCCGGTAGAAAAAGCCTGCGCGCTTGAGCGCCAACTGGATTTTCTTGATATCGTAGTGATTATAATAGGAAGCTCGATTGAATGATTTGTCTGTCGGCTTCCCGCCCGAACTCGCCAAGCCTCCTACACATTTATCCGCAACATATCGAATATCAGGCCATGTTTTTCGGCTTGCCAAAATCGCAATATAAACAGATTTGCTGCCGTTTCGGATTCGCCCCACAAAACAGTGTCCCGCGTTTCTTGTCCATCCGGTTTTTCCGACAATTTCCCTAACATCGCGCCAGAGCATTTTGTTGTGATTTTTTAATTTGATCCTTCGGCCGTCCAAGCTTGTAATCTGAGCATATTTTGTGCCAAGCGTCTTCATAATGAACGAACTTTCTTCTGCCGCCACAAAAATCTTCATCAAATCGTAAACGGTTGAATATTGATTTTCCGCCGGAAGCCCGTTTGCAGTTGTAAAATGAGAATTCTTTACGCCGAACTGCTTTGCTTTTTCATTCATTTTCAGCGTAAACTGATATTCAGAACCCGCCGCCGCAACCGCAAGTGCTTTCGCCGCATCGTTGGCGGAACTGATCAAAAGAGCGCGCAAAAGATCTCTCACATAAAAGCGTTCGCCGCTGCGTAGATCGATCCGGCTCCGCGGCGTCCCTTCCACAAATGAGCTAACCGTAATTATTTGATCAAGCCGTAACTCATCCATCGCCACCAAGGCCGTTAACATTTTGACGGTACTTGCCGGAGAACGTTTGACATGAACCGACCTTGAAAACAAAACTTTTCCGGTTGCCCGGCTGACCACAAGAATGGATTGAGCCGTTGGAAGATGGTGCGCAGATTCGGCCGCGAACGCAGCCATCGGTGTTAAAGCAATACCGGAAATACTTAAAACAGCAATTATTTTTTTCATTTTCAAACTCTCATTTAAAAACGGCCGGCGGAAAAAACACTTGAGGAATTTACGCGTAGGCATGCCAATCGACATTCGGAAAAATGTTATGCTTCAACTCCAATTCGTGCAGATAAATTTCATCGATCTTTTTTGATTGAATGGCTTCATATAATTTTGTGAAATTGAGCAAATGGCACTTGACCCGCTTGTGCGCATAGCTGACATTGGTTCCCGTTTTCATGATAAACGCCCAATCACTCGATTCGGCAAGCAGTAATTCGCGGGCAGCTTGCTTGAGCGCTCGATCTAGCGTTCCAGTCGCTTCCCCATTTGAAACTGCAAGTTCGTGCATGCGCAAACTCGCTTGATGCAAATGCGGATAAATCCAATCATTCGAACCTTCAAGCCAAAACTCACCGTAACCTTTGTAACCCCAGCTTGAAAATGACGGCTCAATCACCTGAATTTTTGAATTCTCTCGCAAATATTCAGGTGCCGTCGTTAATTTTAAAATCGGCGAATCATAATAAATCTTCCGAATTAAAAATTCTAAAAATTGCGGCCCTTCAAACCACCAATGGCCAAACAATTCGGCGTCATAAAGCGAAACGATCAACGGCATTTTGCCAAGCCGCTTTTCAAGATGTTCCGCTTGCCGTTCGCGGTTAAACATAAAATTTCCGGCATGTTCGGCAGCTTTGTCGCGTGCCCACTCAGGCCGATACGGCTCCTTATGATTCGTGGTACCGGTAATCCGGTAATATTTAATCCCAAGATTGGTCCGGACTCCGTCTCCGTGCAAATACGGCCGGATGTACTCGTAATCGAGGTCGTATCCGATGTCGCGGTAAAATTCTCGGTATACATGATCGCCAGGGTATCCTTCTTTGGAACTCCAGACTTGTCTCGAAGATTCAAGATCGCGGCCAAAAACCGTAACACCGGATTTACAAACAACCGGTGCAAACACTCCATACTTCGGCCGCGGACTTCCGTACAAAACCGCGTGCGCATCCGAGAAAAAATAGCGGATTCCATAATCATTTAAAATTTCATCATCGCCCGGAAAATAACCGCATTCGGGAAGCCAGATTCCAAGAGGACGTTTTCCAAAAAGTTGTTCGTGCAAATCACAGGCAACTTTGACCTGCGCGCGCACCGAACGGCGGTTTTCTTCCATGTTCGGAAGATATCCGTGCGTTGAGCCACAGGTTAAAATATCAATTTTCCCCGCATCCAAAAATGATTTAAAAGCCGAGATTAAATTTCTCTGATATCGATTTACAAACAAATCGCGCGCTTTCAGAAACCAGTTGTGGTACATCCATGCCAGCGCCTGAAATGCGGAATCACCCTTTGTACGCTCAATTTCTTTTCCGGACAATTCAATCAAACGATCGAGATGCATTACATAACGATTCTGCAGAAGTTCATCACACAACATGGAAGCCAGGGTCGGTGTTACTGTAAACGTCAGGCGGAAATCAACGTTATCATCCGCAAGGCGATTCATCATATCAATTAACGGAAGATAGGTTTCCGTAATGGCTTCAAAAAGCCAGTCCTCTTCAAGGAAACGATTGTACTCAGCATGACGCACAAACGGCAGATGCGCGTGAAGCACAATCAGAAAATTACTTTTTTTGGGATTCGACATGGAAACCTTTTGAAAATCCGGGAGGTTATGATTTATTTCGGGAGCTTGTTTCCCCGGAATTTCCTCGGAAAATCGTCTTCTGAGCCAAGTACCGCCGCTTGATTAATTTTTTAATCTCGCCGGAACTCAACCCAAATCCGAAGCCGCCGGAAAGAGCATAAATTTCGTCAAAATCAGAAATCATCCATTCTTCATCAATGACATCACTGGGTCCGTCTCGCGGGGTTTTCACCCGATTTCCCCGCGCGATCAAATAAAATTTTCCCGTACGATCCACAAGCGCCAGATCAAAAATCCAATCCCGGTCTGGCGCCAGATGGACATACCAATTTTTTGTTTCGAGCGAAATATCGATATCGTAAGACAAATGAGCGTTCCTGCCATTGAAGAGAATATCCGTAACATCGTAGACGCGCAGAACGGGGCGAAGATTTGAACCATGCTCCCGAAAAAGCATCTGAATCCAATTCCAGGTTTCACCGCTAAAATCCCAATAACAAAATACACAGTAAGGATCGCGGACCATTAAAACAAGTTTTGTCACGTTATAACTAAAAGGAAGCTCGCGTGAAGAAACTGTTTGCGGATACAGACCGCCTGAATGAGTCCTTGCCATTTGATTTGGAGGAGTCATGCGATTTTGAAATTGGATTTTTTCAAGTTTGGAATGAATTTTTACAAGACGGGTTTTAAATTCTACTTTTGCTTTTATTCTTCCGGCAGGTTTTTTAGGCTTGGAACTAGATTTTTTTTGTTGGGACCGATTTTTTTTTGAGCTGTTATCTTTTTTTTTCATATGTGTTACCCGCTTGCAGAGTAAACAGCTTCTAGTAGTTTAGTACTTAAAATATGAATTCTCCATATATTTTTTACCCGAATTTGCACATCGGCATAAAAAGAATGGCTCTAGAACAGCTTAATGAACAACTTGGCGGAGGCGCTGAATAAAGGCATCCCAAGGAAACAGCTTGCCGGGACATTCGGTGCTTTTTCCGGGGACACTCCCGTGGCGCAAGATATGATCGATCGGAATTTGATAATGTTTCATGAGCGTGCTCACAAGAAACACAAGTGAATCAAGCTGTTGATTGGAAACGCGGCTTTGGCTGAAATTGCCAACCAGCGCAATTCCGATTCCATTTTGATTCATTCCGGCTGCATTGCAGTGAGCGCCATCTTTTTGCTTGATCCAGCGGGGGCTGATTTCGATTTGTCCGTCCAATTTCCCAAGCGATCCGTTATCAATTAAGAAATGGTACCCCAGTCCATCCCAAAATCCGCGCTGATGGTGAGACTGATTGATTGAAGTTGCATTCCCGACTTCGGTGGCCGTGTGATGAACCACAAGGTAAGTCCATGAGCGCGTATGGTAAAGCGGAATCACCGGGCGAAGCCCGCGGGTGCCTGGAATTTCAAGTTTTTGGCCAACGTTAATTTGATTCGGATTTGAAATGTGATTGGCTTGCATGATGGCAGAAATATCAACGTCGTATTCTTTGGCGATACGCCAAAGGGTTTCCATGGGCCCTACTTCGTGATACACCGTTTGCGGTTCAGATACCAATGGAATGAAGGACGGCATGGCGAGTCCTCCCGAAGCACCGGTCGCACCCGCATGATGGATGTGCGGCGTGATTGGCGCGCAGCTCGCTAAAAATATCGCAGCACACATTAAGAGAACGGAACCGATCGCTGACTTTTGCGTGATAAACATCCGAACTTCATACAATATCCAAGCGCATTCGTCAATCATAAATTAAAAATGAAAACCACGGTTTTTCTCATCCACCTTGATTTTCCTCTTTACGAATCATCCCGATCATCGGAACGAAACTGACGGGAACGATCTTCTCTTGTTGAATTTTTCCGTGTACTTTGCGAATGACATACAACGTCTGATTCGGATGAGACCCGATTGGAATGACCATATTCCGGCCCTCCTTCAACTGCGCAAACAACGGTTCCGGAACACGTTCGGGAGCTGCCGTTAGAAGAATCCCGTCAAATGGCGCAGATTCCGGCCAACCTAAATAACCATCCCCTTCTTTAAAAGAAATATTTTTATAATTCAAGGATACCAAAATTTGCTTGGCACGTTCGGCAAGCAACGAAGAAATTTCGATGGTATAAACTTCCTTAGCAATTTCTGCCAGGACGGCGGTCTGGTAACCGGAACCGGTTCCAATTTCGAGAACCTTCGATTCACAGGAAAGTTCAAGTAACTCCGTCATCCATGCAACAATATACGGCTGCGAAATGGTCTGATTTTCCCCGATCGCAAGCGGCATGTCATCGTAAGCTTTGTTTGACAAATCGAGCGGCACAAATTCATGGCGGGGAATTTTTCTCAAAGCATCCAAAACGTTGCTGTTTTTGATTCCGCGTGCGCGGATTTGTGCTTCAACCATGTCGCGGCGGCGTTCTTCAAATAAATTGAAATGCGGTTCTGAAAAAATAGGATTCTCCGATCGCTCAAACCTCTTAAAACAAAACCGGATGCCAAAAGTAATTCAGCATCCGGTTTCTCAATGAAATTCGCAATTCAGCCGATTAATCTTTTTTCAAACAGATTTTACAAGGCTGATAGCCGGCTGTCTCGGCTTTTTTTTCGCTCGAGAACCCCACCAAATTTTCCGGCTTTATTTTCTTTGCCCACATACAAGAAGCTAAATGATATGTCTTTGATTCGCTAGACGCGACATACTTTGGAGCTTTTTCAGTTGCTTTTTCCGCCGATTTTACTTCTTTCTTGACCGCTGGCATTGCTTGAGCCGTTACTTTAGGTGCCGTCACTTCAACTTGCTTGGCACCCCCCGCCGTTTCGGCTGCATTGATTCGCGCGGCAAACAGCAGCGCAATAACCGCAACATAACAAAAACCCAATGAACCAGCCCACAAACGTTTTAATTTCATACCTAAGTCTCCTTTTTTCTATTTTTGTTTGGTTTATGTTTTACTTTAGAATTTATTTCTTTTTTTTGTCTTTCTGCCCCGCTTTTTCTTCTTTAATTTTCTTAACGCCATCTTTGATGGCGGATCTAATTTGATCCGTGGAAGTCTGATTGGTATCATACGTCACCTCAATATCTTTCTCAACCACCGTGACGGCGAAGACACCCTTCAATTTATACACTTCGCTCACAATTTTCATAGGACAATCGGGACATTCCATTCCATCAACAGCTATTTTTTCTTTTTTAAAAGCCGCGGCCGATTTTTTCTCTGCAGCGCGGGCAGTTGGTGCCCCCATCAGCATGACACATTCAATACCGATTATAAAAATAATGAGAGAAAGACCAAACCATCCATTTTTTTGAGTCAAACGCCCGTATCGTTTCATGGCAAGATTCCTTTTTGTCATTTGGATTCCAGTAAAAGAACTCCTTTGCTGGAACTACTATATCAAAAAGAAGTGGCTGTTTTCAACTACTACAATTAACGTTTAAAATTCGCCAAGCGCGCCATTCTTGATTCCCGACTACAGCAAAACATCATCCCAAAAGATATTGACATTAAAAAGAGGAAGCGTATACTTCCTGCTTTATGCCGAATCCACAACCGTGGAGCGGGGGACCCGAGCAGTCCGGGGCAAACTATCTGAAAAGATAGCAGGTTTTTTCTCTTTATCTGAGCCCGTCAGCTAACCTCGCAGGCAACAAGGAGGAGAATAAATGAAATCTAAGAAGCTGAAGCCTACCCTGCCCCAATCGCTTGCAGCGAAAATTAAAAAAACATTTTTGGGTTCCGCACGAAATCTGCACGATCCACAGATTGGTCATAAACTCTCCCTCATTGCTTTTCTCGCTTGGGTTGGCCTTGGCGCTGACGGCCTTTCGTCATCTGCTTACGGTCCCGAAGAAGCCTATCGGACGTTAGGCCAGCACACTTATTTGGCCGTTCTGCTGGTCATCGCAACAGCGCTAACGGTATTCATTATTTCATACGCCTACAGCCGAATTATTGAACACTTTCCGCTGGGAGGCGGAGGCTACATTGTCGCAACCAAACTTCTTGGAAAATCAGCAGGCGTTGTTTCCGGCTGTGCGCTTTTTGTCGATTACATCCTGACCATTACTGTTTCAATTGCGGGCGGCGGCGACGCACTTTTCAGTCTTTTTCCGTTGTCTTTCCAACCCTACAAATTGCCCGTCGAATTCGGTGCCATTCTTTTTTTGATGGTGATGAACTTGAGAGGGGTCAAAGAATCCGTCTCGGCGCTCATTCCTATTTTTCTTACCTTCGTGGTGACCCATTTTATCTTAATCTTGGGAGGAATTTTAATTCACCTGCCGCAAGCACACGTGATCACTCAAAATGTTCATTCCGGTTTTCAAAGCGGAGTCACACAACTTGGCGGATGGGGACTTTTCTTTTTGTTCCTCCGCGCCTATTCACTCGGCGGCGGAACTTACACGGGGATTGAAGCGGTTTCAAACGGTGTCGGAATTTTGCGGGATCCCAAAGTCGAAACCGGCAAGAAGACCATGCTTTACATGGCAACCTCACTCGCACTGACCGCCGGCGGACTTCTTCTCTGCTACATGCTTGCCAATGTCCATCCAACCGAAGGACAAACCTTGAACACCGTTCTGGCAAATCAATTGATGGGCGGACTTCATATCGGCCGGCTTTCAATTGGAACCTGGCTCGTACTCGTCACGATCGGTTCTGAGGCGGTCCTTTTGCTTGTCGCTGCTCAAACGGGTTTCATCGATGGGCCGCGCGTGATGGCCAATATGGCGCAGGATTCCTGGCTGCCGCGCCGGTTTGCCGCTTTGTCTGACCGCTTAACCATGCAAAATGGAATTTTACTGATCGGCATTGCCGCGATGGCTACGCTCGCTTATACACGGGGGCACCTTGGAATCATTGTGGTGATGTACAGCGTAAACGTATTTCTCACTTTCTCCCTTTCAGAACTCGGAATGATCCGGTTTTGGATTACCCACCAGAAAACGGAACCAACCTGGAAACGTGACATTTTAATTCACGCAACCGGATTCGTGATGTGCTTTTCCATTCTTTGCGTCATGATTGTTGAGAAATTCCGCGAAGGCGCCTGGGTTACCGCGGTCATCACGTTTGTCTGTATCGGAATTTGCTTTCTCATTCGAAATCACTATTATGGTGTTGCCAAACGAATTCTTGAAATTGACCGCGCCTTCGACCATTTGCCCGAAACGAAGAAAATAGCACAAAATGAAGATTTTGATCCCGAAAACCCAACGGCAGTCATTTTGGTCGGCGGCTACAGCGGACTCGGAATTCATATTCTATTAAATATTTTTCGGCTTTTCGGGCAATCATTCAAAAATGTGGTTTTCTTAAGCGTCGGAATGATCGATTCGGACTTTTTTAAAAACGAAGATCAAGTGAAAACAATCACTGAAAAAACCAAGGGCGCGCTGGAACGCTACGTTGATTTTTCAAAACGGATGGGAATTCCCGCACGTTCTGAATTTACGCTCGGAACCGAAGTGGTGCAATCTGTTGCAGAGCTTTGCATTGCAACTTCAAACCAATATCCGCGCACCGTATTTTTTGCCGGCGAACTTGTTTTTGAAAAACCGCAGTGGTATCAGCGCTTGCTTCACAATGAAACTTCTTATGCGATTCAGCGCCGGATTCGTTTCTCAGGGTTGCCGATGGTGATTCTTCCGATTCGAATCCGCTTGAGCAGTTGATTTCTTCGCGGCACGAAGTTTGAATTGCACGCATGTTCTTAATTTTCAAAAATCGTCGAAACGTTCTTAAAACAACGAAACGCTTGGTACTGAACTGCAAAAATTTTGGCAAGTCCGGTTACAAATTGATCGGAATTTAAACCAAACAAAACCGATAACCAATTCCCGATTCGGTTTTGATTCGCTTGGGCTTGTCCGGATTGAATTCGATTTTTTGGCGGAGGTGTGTGATGTAAACGCGAAGATAATGCGTTTTTTCTTCAGAATTTGGCGGTGAGTTAAAACTTTTCCCGTGTAATGAATTAATAATTTTAAAAGAGAGTATTTAGTTTCTAGCGGTTACAAGGTGGAAAGCTAATTAAAAGGCGGGCTTAAAACATAAAAAAATATTAAATTCAGAAATGACGTTTAGTGAAGAGCCAGCTCAATGGGAATGGTTTCGCCGTCTAATGCAACTCGGGCGTTCCAACCCAATTTTTCGTGTATCTCGCGGGCCAAATGTTCGGCAACGCTCTCTTCCCCATGAACCAAATAAACTTTGCGGGGAGCTTTCTTAAATCCGGAAAGCCATTTCATGATTTCATTCTTATCCGCATGCGCAGACATTCCACTTAAAACTTCAATTTTTGCATTCACCGGAACAGTTTCGCCATGAATTTTTACGGTTTTGGCGCCATCTTGCAGCAATCTCCCCCGCGTTCCGGCTGCCTGGTAACCTACCAAAAGAACCGTTGTTTTAGAATCCGGCAGCCTTCTTTTTAAATGATGAAGAACCCGGCCGCCGGTTGCCATTCCGCTTGAAGAAAGAATAATCATCGGGCCGGGTAAATCATTCAACTGTTTTGATTCTTGAGGCGTGCGTACAAAATGATTATTTTTAGGATTTAAAGGACATTTCTCCGCATCCATTAACATTTTCATGTCCAAATCGTGATCCTCCGGATGATGGCAATAAATATCGGAAACACTGATGGCCATCGGACTATCGACATAAACCGGAAGGGACGGAATTTGGTTGCTCTCCTCGAGTTTTCGAATGGTCCATGTGAGTTCTTGGATGCGTCCAACCGCAAAAGCAGGAATGATCAACGCGCCGCCTTTTTGGGCAGTTTCATTAATGATACGCGCAAGTTCTTTGTCGGAATCAGGCGGATGAATCCGGTCACCATAAGTAGATTCAAGCAATAAAATATCGGCCTCAGGAACCAACTCGGGATCGCGAAGAATAGGCCGGTTCCAGCGCCCAAGATCTCCTGAAAAAACAAATCGAACGGGATTTGGACTGCCAATCTGCAACTGAACAATTGCAGAACCCAAAATGTGTCCGGCACGATAGAAAAAACCAGAGATGCTTTTTGTCACCATGAAAGACTCGTGGTAATCAACTGCTTTAAGATAGGTTAATGTTTTTTCTGCATCTTCGACTGTGTACAACGGACGCGCGGGCGCATGTTTCGTATAACCATAACGGTTTGCCGTTTCTGCTTCTTCTTCCTGTAAACGCGCGGAATCGAGAAGTAATACCCGAAGCAAATCTTTCGTTCCGGAGGTGCAGAAAATTTTCCCGCGGAAACCAAGGCGAACGACCAAAGGCAAATAACCTGTGTGATCCATATGCGCATGGCTGAGCACAATAGCATCTATCCCGGAAGAATTAAAAGGCGGCGGCGCCCAATTCCGAAGGCGCAATTCTTTAAGCCCCTGAAACAAACCACAATCGAGCAGAATTTGTTCGCTGCCTGAGCGGATTAAATATTTGGAACCAGTCACCGTTTGAGCGGCACCCAAAAAAGTGAGCGTTGAATTATCTGTCATTTTCTTGGAAGCTTCGAACATTGGATTGGTTTTTTACCGAAGCGGCTATGACGCACCATTTCTGGTCTTGGATTTTTTGTGGAATTTTTGGTGGGCGCTAATTGAAAACGGGAAGGATGTTTATAATAGACCTTCTGATACGCTTGAATCAGTTTGTAAATTAACTTTTTGGGATCTTTTGAATAAATGACGTGAGCGCTTGTATTTTTTTTGCAGGCGGCAAGAATCGTTTTTACCATATCACTGATACCGCCCGTTCCGGTCAAGACGCCAATCAATTTGCCTTCGTCATAAGCAATGGAAAGTTCCCCAAGCGTTCCGCTTCTTCCGCCAATAATCACCACCATGTCGGAACTGCGGATGTTCACAACTTCCCTTCCCATCAAACCGCTTCCGGTATAAATCAAAACATTATGAAAGTCGGTGGGTGATTTATATTGATAGACATGTTCGTTCAAACTGAGAGCCGGTGAAATTCCAACCACCAATCCGTTTGAATGATAAGCACCTCGGGCAGCTGCGAGCGGAAGCCCGGGACAAGCGCCCGTTACTAAAACGCATCCGTGCTCCGCAATTTGTTTGCCAGCTTCATGGGCACGCTCAAGCTGATCTTTCGTAAAAGTTCCGCTCGCCCCTCCCATCACACCAATTTTCATGGGCATTCCCCTGAGAAGCGGTGTTTGTTTGGGAGATCTCGGATTGTTTTTGGTTGATCGATCAAATTTTTCTGGTATTTTCATTTCTATAGAATACGCTTCCAAAATCTCAAACGCAATTCTTTTTAGCAAATTTGTCCGGAATTGAAATGGCCGCTCGAACGGAAGCGCTGTTCTTATTCTGACGTATGATGACAAACCGTCACTGCTAATTCCCGGATTTAAAATGAAATAAGAACGCGCCTCCGTTTGTCGATAACTTGTTTGGCGACAACAACAAAGGAGGCGCGCTGATGCGAATTACCAAACAAGATATCGACAGAATTTCCCGAAGGGTAAAGATCC
>OBEQ011698791.1_pt1 | contig 14427 bp, 20 predicted proteins | sample 1670901 | NCBI WGS metagenome assembly OBEQ01 (sample SAMEA104232315, study PRJEB22302) | groundwater metagenome | biome: forest; feature: aquifer; material: groundwater | place: USA | collected 2011-08-07 | depth 5.4 m
AGCTGCCGCTCACCTTTTTCAAATCCTCGTTCCACTAGAAAAACAAGCGACGTAACAACTAGTAGATAAGTGAAAGCATTCATGGCAAAGACCTGTTCTTAGGTTTTTATTAACTTATAGAATAAGTGGCCCGAATGCTTTTGCATGGCCAATGAAGTAAGCTAAAGCTAGCAATCAACTGTAATAGTTTCTGAGTTGCGCTAGCCTTCATGGTTCTATTAGAAGACTAAGCCTTAAATAAAAACTTATGCTTACAACTTGTTGTTGCTATTATGAAAAAACTAAAAACCCGCCGCGGTGTGTTTGCTGTTGTTGTTGACAAAAAACAAAACTTGCTTGTGTTGCATCGCGTGCATAACTGGAGTGGCTGGGAAGTTCCCAAAGGCGGCATTGATGGCAAATATTCAGAAAGGAAGTGCTTGGAAGAAGAGCTGTGGGAAGAACTCGGTTTACGGAAGAAGGATTACACTGTGCTCGGAAAGACAAACGTCTTCCAGGAGTACAAATACCCCGCGCATTATCAAAAGAAGTGGAAAGTCGGCGCTGCAAAATTCCACGGCTGGGCAGTGAAGACAAACAAAACCCGAATCTCTTTCAAAAATAACCCAGTTAAGGAACACGATGGTTACAAGTGGTTGCCGCTGGCAAAAGCACTGAAATTACTTTCGTATTCAAACCAGCGGAAGGCAGTTAAAAGCGTCTGCAAGCAGTTCGGATTATAAAGCTTAAACTCCTGAAATATATCTAGAGAAAATTATAAGGTATACTTGATATGGGTTCACGTCCACGTAAATGGAAAAAAGCCGGCCGAATGCGCTGGAAATGGATAAAAAAGCGCCGCAAACGCATGAAGCGCAAGCAGAAACGCAGAGTCGGAGAACTTTAAGTTCTTCACTCCGCGTCAAATCACTTACAATGTGCCTAGCTTTGGCTTTAAAAACTTCTTTGTCAAAAACATTTTATTATGTTACGGGGGCAAGTGAGGGAAGCTGTTCTACATGGGAGCCACAGTGGGGCAAATGCAGTTCTGGTTAGCGAGCTAAACTTCAAAAGCAAAGAAGAAGTAAGGGAAGTTGCAGAGGTTTTTAGAAAAGCGTTTAGCCCAGAGTTGCCGGAAAAACCAGCGCTCTATGCCTGGCTAGATACAGTTGAGTCTTATAAAACTGCAAAGGCGCAAAATGGAAGCGCGTTTGTTTGCCGTAGAAATGGAAGAATAATAGGTGCGGCGTTTGGAAAGCTACATGACCCACTTGAACACTCGCTAGAAGCTTGCAAAAAACTTGGCCCAGGGAAACATTACTACTTAGTTGGGCTGGCTGTTGACCCCGCGTTTCAAAGGCAAAAAATTGCAACTATGCTTACAAGGAAGCGCCTCGCACATGCACGTAAGCTTGGCTGCGCCGCAGTTTACAGCTACACATATGCAGAAAGAAAACCAAAAGTGGCGCAGTTTGAAAAAGAGGGGTTTACGCGATTCCACACTGAACCTACAAAAGAAGGGACGCGCGTTTACTACAAAAAAACGCTATGACAAAACCAGCATCGCCGCTCCTGCGATCATGATGAGTGAAACAAGTGTTTTTTGCAGGATGTTATGCTCGTGGAACAACCTGCCAGCCATAAGGGTGGCAAATAGAGAGCTTAGTTTCTTCACTGCAACTGCTAAGCTGACAAAAGCGCCTTGGATTGCAAACGCGAGGGAAAGCCGCTGCACTACGGAAAGCAGCGAAACTACGAAGACTGTTTTTGCATCTTGTGAGAATAGCTGTTTCAAGTCTTTTTTAAACTCGTGGTCAAGAAAAGCCATTATTAGCAGACTGTTTACCGCGATGAAAAAGTGGGCGATTAAAATATACGTAAATGGGTTAAGGGCGGAAAGCGCGGTTTTGTCAACAATTGCGGTTATAGCGTAGAGGAAGCCGCCAATTAGGGTAAGCACGAGATACTTGTCGCGAAGCAAGTCGGACAAGCGAAAGAGTTTAGAGTTATGCTGGAAGAACTCCAGGCAAACTACACCTGCAAAAATTAGGAGAACACCAGCGGCTTGCTGTAATGAAAGCCTCTCGCCAAGGAAGAAAAACGCGAGGAACGGGATAAACGCTAGGTTAGTTACAGTCAACGGACTTGAAACTGACATTTCTAAGTGCTTTACCCCGCGGGCGGTTAGCCAAAACGCTGCAGCTGCGGCGAACATGCCGAAGTACATCATAACTAGGATAAACGGCGTCACTTTGGAAAAATCTGCAAAGAACAACAGCGGCAGCGTAAGCAACAAGGCAAGCAAAGCATGGCCAGCTGAAAACGTCAACGTATGCTCGTGCTGCAAGAGCCGCTTTTCCATAACTGCAATTACTGCGGTTACAACTGCGCTTGCAAGAGCAAAGAGAAACCACTGCTGGGAACCTAATTGTGCAAGGTTATTGAGTATTTGTAATAGTTCAACGTTAAAATTCAATTCAAAAAACACATTCGTCATCCGACTAAAATTTAAATGCGTCACACATTTTATATTGTATGCCTGAAGAAATCAAAATTGAACCACTTAATTATAAAAGCGAAGCGGACAAGTTAGCGGCAATGCAAGTAATGCACGAAGCTTTTGCCAGGTTTCACGCTAGTCGCGGTGATCTACAAAACTTAACTCCAATGAGTGAAAGGTTAAGCTACTTAGAAGAACAGAGAAAACTTGAAGAGCAGAATAAATGCAAAACAGTAGTTGCAAGAATTAACGGGAGAATAGTTGGCTGTGGCTTTGGAAATGCAATAACTAAGGAAAACTTGCCAAGGGAAATAAGGCCGCTGTTAACTTCTGAAAACTACTATTTTCTTGTGCTAATGGCGGTTCACCCTGATTTTGAAAACCGGGGAGTTGGAAAGGCATTAACTGAAGCAAGAATAGCCCATGCAAGACAACTTGGAATTAAAAACGTGCTTACTTCAGCTCGGTTGGATAACCAGAGACAATTAGATCGGTTGAAAAAAATAGGGTTTGAAGAAATTTATAGGGATGAAAAAGCAAAGGAACCAGCGGCGTATTTTAGGAAAAGCCTCACGTAACGGATCAACGTTCAACATATCTAGCTCTGGATTGTATTTCTGCAACTTGGGTTAATAGCTTTTGCGTTTCTTTTTCCCCTCTTTCTTTGCCGTATCCAGCAACGAATTGCTCGAACTGATGTGGCGAAACGCTTTTGGAAAAAAGGAGGAGGTCAATTGCTTGTTCTTCAAACGACGCATCGAATTGGGATAAGCCAAAGTCAAAAATGGCAACTGCACCGCCACTGCCTAGTACCATGAAGTTAGAAGTTGTGCTGTCGCCGTGGCTTATTCCAGATAAATGCAGACGGGCAAGTTGTTTGCCAGCCACGTGTAAAGTTGTTGCGCTATTTGAATGCTTGGCAAGGTAGTCAACTAGCTTTTCTCCGCTTAAGCGGGTTTGAATTATTTCACACTTATCTAAATCGACGTTCAACACAAGCGGACACAACGTGCCAGTTGACTTGGCGCGGTGCATTACCCTCGCTTCAAGCTTAGTGCGTTCCCTGCGTAGTTTAGAGTCAAGCTGGTGAACGCGGTAAGCTTTTGGAAGCCGCTGTTTTGCAACAGCTGGCGTAGAGAAGAAGTTACAATCGACAACAATCGCTTCTGCACCGTGCATTTAAGTTCCCCTCAACATTATGCGCGCATTCCTCTTTTCCACCGTATAAATTTTATTCAGCTGAAGCTGATATAGTTGCAACAACTCGGGTGATCTCTTCAAAAGGAACCGGCCCTTGCCTTACAAGCACTGGGTGTTCGCTGCGGATGTCAACAACAGTCGACGGCATTACCAGCGGCAAATCGCCAGAACTAACAATAGAATCAACTTTGGTGTCAAACAAGCTTTGCAATTCACGCAGTGAATACACTGGCTTATTTGGAAGAATAGCGACAGTTATAGGTTTGCCTAACTCGCTGGCAAGCGCACGTGTAAAGATGTTTGAAGAGATGCGAAACGAAGCGCCAGATGGGAACAGTTTAGGTGCAAATTTTGAACTTGGCAACAAGTCAACTACCAACGTAACTGGCCCAGGCATAAAAGCGTTGCAGATCTTTTCAGCAGACTCATTTACAGCCATGTACTCCCTCGCCATGCGCAAGTCGCTTACAATAACTGGGTTAGTTAAACCTGGCAAAACACCCAAGGCAAGGAGCTTTTCCATCGCATCTGCATTTGTAGCGTCAATTGCAATTGAATAGCAAGTTTCAGTCGGAATTATAACCACGCCGCCTTTTTCAAGAATTGCAGCAGCTTGCTCAAGCACTTTAGCGGTTTTTTCACGTTCTTTTAAAATAAACGAGTATAATTTAGTCTTCATATCAATGTTTCCACCTTGCGCCTTTTTTATTGCGTTTTTTATCGCGATACTTCTACGAGCTAAAAATTACTTTGATGTCTCACTAACGTTTCCTACACGCGTAAGTAAACATGGCGAAAAAGAGAATAAAAAGCTTTGTTATTGTGATCCCACTAGATTTTGAAAGCGCCTTTGCGAAGCACAACCGGCTTTCCAGCAACGCAATTCACAATTGTAGACGGCTTCCACTTTTTTAAATTTCCCGCATCAACAATCAACTCAACCTTGCCTCCGAATAATCGCTTCACTTCAGCAGCGGAAAACACAGCTTCTTTTCCGGAGATGTTAGCGCTGGTTGAAGTAATTGGCCTGCCTAAGCGGTGGGAAACGTCGCGGCAAAACTTGTTCTTTGGAACGCGAAATGCAACTGTTCCATCAGCGGAGATATTACTTGATAGTTTTCCTTGTTTTTGCTTGACAACTAAAGTTAGCGGAGCAGGATAAACCTTGCAAAGTACTAAGGCTGCTTTGTTTAAGTTGAAGAACTTCTTCGCCATTGCTACACTTGCTACGATTACTGGCATGAACTTGCTGCCGCTTCTTTTTTTCAAGCGGTAAACTTTAGCCACTGCAGCTGCATTAGTTGCGTCAACAGCAATTCCATAGGAACTTTCGGTTGGTAGGATAACCACGCCGCCGCTACGTAGGACAGCGACAGATACATCTAGAGCTTTCTTGCTGGATAATTTCAATATTTTTGTCTTGTTTTTCATTGTTTCTTTTTTCACCAGCAAATGCAGCTTGCATCGGTGCGGAAGCGTTGGCGCGGGGCAGTGCTTTTCAAATCTGGACATTTCGCTTCAAGCATCTTTATTCCGGTTAACGCGATCATAGCGGCTTGGTCACCTGAGTGTTCAAACGAAGTTACAGCGAAATCTACGCGGTGCTCTTTGCACATTAGTTGAAGCATCTCTTGCAATCGAACATTGCGTGCGTTGCCACCGCATAGCAGCACTTCTTTTTTGTTCGTATGGCAAAGCGCTCGCTCAACTGCTTCGCAAAGCATTGCAAAAGCAGTCTCTTGAGCTGAAAACGCCACGTCGTCAACGGAGTATTTTCCGTTTGCAACTTCTGGAAGCACTTTTTTATCAATGTAAGTCTGCAAGCCTGAAAAGGCGAGGTTCATGCCGCGAATAGTATAAGGTAAGTCTATGAATTGCTTTCCTTTTGCCGCCGCTTTAACAACCCCAACCGCATCAGGTGGAGTTAATTTCAACGTCCTTCCAAGGACGTCAACGAAGTTACCAATGCCGATATCAATTGTTTCGCCGTAAACGTGGTAACGCTTTGCCTTGCGGTCCAGCGTCATGATCTGCGTGTTGCCGCCAGAAACATAAACAACCAGTGGGTCGCTCGACGGCGACTTACAATGTAGTTCCTTGCCAATTTCAATGTGTGCAACACTGTGGTTAACTGGTACAAGTGGAACACCAAGCGCTGAAGATAAAGTTTTGGCAGCTACAAAACCCACATGCAAACAATGTCCGATGCCGCTTCCCTGCGAATACGCAACTGCGTCAATATCGTTCAGCGAAACTCCGCTTTTTGAAACCGCCTCTTGAAGCAGCTTTGAAAAAACCTCAGCGTGGTGGTCAGCTAACTTGCGCGGGATATAACCTTCCAAGGTGGATGGAAATTTGTCAGATGCATTGGACAATATCGATATTTTCTCCCCTTTTTTTCTCCTCTCCGCTATTGCAATTGAAAAAGTATGCGCTGTGCTTTCAATGCCGAGTAGTATCATTTTACAATTACCACCAGCAACACGCTGACGAAGTTGTACAACGCGTGGGCAATTATAACTGGCCAAAGCGAAGAGTTGCGGTACTTAACCCAGTATCCAAACACCAACGCAGCGGTAAATGCGCCGATTATCTCAGTAACTGAACCAAACGCGTAGTGCAAACCAGCAAAAATAAGTGCAGATATGAAAACGCCGAGGTACTTCTGCAAAAAGCCGCGGAAGAAAAGCTCCTCTGCAAATGGACCAAGCGTAGCTGACACGACGATTATAAGAATGGAAAATTGAGAAATTGAAACCGCCACTTTAGCCGAGTCGTCTAAATTAAAAACCGACAACAACGTAGATTCAAGAGTGAGGATGAATAGGACAACGAAGAAAACCGCAAGGGCGTCAAATGCGATTCGCTTCCACTCACCCCGCTTATAAGTGAGGCCTAGAAAAGCAAGTACGGTTTTCCAATCCCGACCCTTGGTGCGAAGCTTCGGATGCATCGCAGAATGCCGCTTTTCGCCGCTGCTGTTCAGTAGATGTTTTGGAAACGGCAACGTCTTTGCAACTAGAAAAGTAAACGCAACTAGAAAAATGTAGAATAGCAAAGCTCCAATTTCAAACATAAGTATTAGAATAGAGGAAAATAGAAGCAGTTATTTGTTTTGGCTATTCAGACTAATGGCAGTTTAAAGCCTACTTAACGCTTTTTGACTCGCTGTACCCGCATTTGCCGCACGAGAAGCGGTCCTTGTGGCTCGCTAGTCGGTTTCCAGGCCCGCACTTTAGGCAGTTCTTGCCGCTGGAATATGCTTTTGGTTTACTTTTCTTATCTTTTGCCATAAATTTTTCAACTCATCAACTTCCCATTACGCAGGTACAGCCGCTGCTTTTGGCTTCCCACGTTGGAAGATGTACTCACGCTCTGCTTTTTTCGCAACTTCTGGAGAAGAATATACAAACGCGTTTACTTTAACTGCTTTTGAGCCAAAAGGCTGGTGAATTTCGCGCAGTACAAGCGCCTCTGCGGCGCATTTAAGCTCGCTGCATAATAGCGGGGCAACTTCTTGCCGCGAAGGGGTTGACTTAAACCCAGTAATTGAAGCAACTACTTCTGTCCTTTCAAACAAGTGATTTTGTTTTTTTGAAATTATTTTTACGTCCATAAATTTTATCACATTGGTTCCCGTGGTCGAAGTCGCGACGCCGAAGGCGTTCGGCTTGACTTCGACGCCAGGTCTCGAGCCGCGGTGGGGGCGCCTTTTACTTTATCTTAAGCGCGTATTTTCCAGGTGTTTTTGCACCAATTGCAGTTGCAACTTCTGAACCTTCTGGGTTAACTATCATGATGTGCCCTTCCCATACTTTGGTCAAGTAATCCGCAGTGTTGCACAATGGGCAAATCTGCCCGTCAACTATTATCCTACAACTCCTGCAAGCACGTTCAGTCATAAATTATAACGCCCACTCTATTACTTCTCTTTGTCCTTGTTTAGCCCTTCTGTTCTCATTGTCAACGCAATTTTGCTGTTTGGAATAGTGTCCTTTAAGCTTATAGTGGCTATTTTGCCCCTAATTAACTCGCCTTTTTTCACTGTTCTCTTTGAATTCTTCCCAACTAACACGCCGGTTTTCTTATCGTAGGAAAAGTAATCGTTTGCAATTTGCGAAACATGGACAAGCCCATCAATTGGACCAAGCCGCACAAATGCCCCAAATTCAACTATTTCCGACACTCGACCTTCAGCAACTTCGTTGACAACAGGGGTGAATACAAGCGCATCGAATTCAACGTCGCAGAACACTGCACCGTCACCGTGGATCACTTTGCCCTTTGACATAACTCGTGCGTCATGGAGGGTGACAATGATGCCGTGTTGTTTTGAAACAGTCCGCTCGTACTGCTCGCGGAGTAAGTCAAGCGCACCATGCGACACTTTTTTGCCAAATGAAATTGGCGGTATCCTAACAACTTCTTTGAACGTAACTAGCCTATACATAGTTTAAAGTAAAACCTCGAGAAATGAGCATCGAGCAAAGCTCGATGACTCAGACACAAACCAGCGGGTTTGTGCTGATTAGTAAACAAATTAAGACATAACATAGTTAAAAAACCATTACTTTTGACATTAGAATGGCCAATTTATTTACGCCTGCGCCAAATGCCCCTTGTCGCGGAGGAAAATAACCCTTATCCCAAGCCCCTTGGCTTTTCGCCGAAGCGCAGCGTCTAAAGTGCACAGCACCGCGCCTTTAGCTTTGCAATATGAAAGCAACGCGTTATCCGGAAGGCCAGGAAACCCCTTTTCAACAATGAACCCAGCTTTGGAAATGAAGGAAACCGCAGCACGTGCAGCTGGTGAAAAACGGCGTTGTTTCGACCCCATTTCCTTCAACTCGTCAAGGCACTGGCCAAGCACAACAAAAAAATGAGGCTCTTCAAGCAACACCTCTATTCCAGCTTCAACGTCGATTTGGCGCTGAAAAGGGAGCAAAAGGAAGTTAGTGTCAAGAACAACAGCAAGGGACATGAGAAGCATATGGTAGGCTCAAATTTATATTTACATTCACACCGAACACATATGCACGGGCTCGTAGCTCAGCTTGGCTAGAGCATCTGGCTTTTAACTCTTTCAACTAATGTTAGCAATGTAGTTGGCAGAGGAACGAAACCAGAGGGTCGTGGGTTCGAAAACCAGGCCTTTCTTTTAAAAAAAGAAAGGCCAGGTGTGGCCAAAGAAAAAAAATAGTTTTGATTTTCTTTTTGGCGCCACGCCTGGCACCTTTTTCTTTTAGCGAAAAGAAAAAGGGGCATGGCGCTGGAAATCCCACCGAGCCCGCTTATTTTTTACGCACATAAAGTTAAACACTTGATTTAGGGAAACTGTGAAATAAATGATAATGATTTTATTTGGCGCGCCTGGAGTCGGCAAGGGAACTTTAGCGCAGCGCTTGCAAGAAGCTAGAGTTGGCACACAGGTTTCAACTGGTGACTTGTTCAGAAAAGAAATCGCGGCAAATACCGAAATAGGTCAAGCTGCACGGAAGTACATTGATAATGGCCAATGGGTGCCTGACGATGTGACTAGGAACCTTGTCGAGGGTCAAATACTTCAAAACGAAAGCTTAATTCTCGATGGCTATCCGCGAACTGTAAAGCAGATCAGCGACCTTGACGACATGCTTACAAAGCAAGGGCGGAAGATAAGCCTTGTTGTAAATGTAAGTGCAGATGAAGCGGTTGTAATTGACCGCATTATCAATAGGGTCGTTTGTTCCGAGTGCCATGCGATTTACAACTTAAAATACGCCCCGCCAAAAATCCCCGGCAAATGTGACAAATGCGGCGAAAGTGTCGTGCATCGAAGTGACGACAGTGAAGAAATTGTAAAAAAACGGTTTGAAGAACACAACAAAAAGACGAAGCCCCTGCTTGACATTTACAAACAACGCGGTTTAGTTGTAGAGGTAAACTCAGAGGATAAAGACGCTGTTGAAAAAGTTAAGAAGATGCTGGCACTTTAACTGCAGAGCTATTTGTCAAGTCCCAGTAAGTTATCCCAGGAACAGTGTTGAAATTGCGAAATATAAACACACCATCCGGTTCAACTGAGCCAATTGCACCCCACGCTTTTTTCAATGCGAAGTAAACACTTGCTTCTTTTGACAAGAGTAGAGTCGGCACTTTAGTTACGTTGTACTTCTCCACAAGCGCTTGGCCCTCAAGCGAAGCGGCATCGACGTAAGTTTCGTTTGCAATGTAAACATTGTAGTTCCGCATTGCCGCTTTATGGACAGAGACGTTGTAGCAAGTTGCACAGCTCCCGTAAGTTACATATGTAGCAGTTACAAGCCCTTCTGTTTTGCTATTTGACAGGTTAACATATGGAGGCAAGGGTTGGCGCATTACTAAGTAGTCGTCATTTTCAACTGACCCCAAAATGCTCCACGATGCTTTAAACTGCGGATATTCTAGCAAATCCCTTGAAAATATAAACGCGGGCAAAAAAGTTAAGTTGTACTTTGCAATTAATTCCATTGCCTTCGCTGAATCCGCAGCTAGCTCTTGGTTTTGAATAGCGACTTTGTTACTTTTCACTTCATTAATAAAATCGCTGGCTTTGACACAATGGACGCAATTTGCAGAAGAAGAGATGGAAAACGAGGTTACTTTGCCTTTTACTTCGCCAGATGCCACTTCGAAGTAAGGCGGAACTGGTGATTCCAGTATAAGTGCATCTTGCCGGCTTACAAGCAGCGGCTTGATTTGCGGGTCTTGAGCTTTGCTGGCGTCAAAAATTATAAGTGCTGGCAGCTTGGCAATTGAATACTTAGCCGCTAAGTCTTTTCCTTTTTGGTCGGCATACGAAACGTTTTCAAAACGGTTGGGAAAAAGCGCAGTTGCAACTTGGTCAAGCGAAAAGCACTCTGTGCAAGTTGAAGCGGTTAAGAGGATAGCGCCAAGAGTTTGGTTTGAGCCACTAGAAGTAAACTGCGGAGGCCGGCTGGCTAAACTTGGAGATAGTAAGACGTACACGTTGTAAGCGATGAAAACCGCAACCAGCGCAAGCACAGCTAGGAAAACCGGCGGAATAGAAGGCTTGTCAGAGTTTCTCACTATCATTAGGTGAAAAGTTGAAAACACTGAAGTTTTTAATATCAACACAATCCAGCAGAATTGAGACTGCGAGCATAATGCCGCGGCATTATGTTGCGTCTTCGGGCGCTGCCCGAAGCCAGAGTCATCGAGCTTCAGCATTTTGGCAGCAGCCAAAATGACTGAGTCACAAAGCTTCGCTTTGTGCTCATCGCTCGATGCTCACGATGGCAAGAAAAGCCGTCAACACCCACCACCAGTTTATTATATTTCACCCGCGCTTTATTTTTGATGGCAAGTGTAACTTGGCTTGGACACGCTAGTTTTGAAGTGAACCTCGACGGCACGGTCATTTATCTCGACCCTTGGTTTGACAAAAAGCCAAGGCAAATGAACAGGCTAGTACAGTCAGCTGTGCAAAACGTTGACGACATCAAAAAAGCGGATGTCATTATGGTTAGCCACGAGCATTTTGACCACTGTGACCCGTACGACGTTACGCGCATGTGTCAGCGTACTTTTGCAACTATAGTTGGGCCTGATGAGTCGCTGGCAAACTTCAAGGACATCCTACCCCGCAGGAAAATGGCAGTAGAGCAAGGAGAATCATTCATGGTGCAAGGTTTACAAATCACAGTTACACCAGCCCGCCACCCGCAGAGCATCAACCCAGTTGGCTACATTTTGGAAAAAGGCGGCAAAAGCGTTTACTTTGCTGGCGACACGTATGAATTTCCAGAGATGAATAACATCGACGTCGACGTTGCTCTTTTGCCAATTGGCGGGAGCTACACAATGGACACACTTGGTGCAGTAAGTGCAGTGAAACGCATGCAGACTAGTTTTGCAATTCCAATGCACTTCAACACGTTTGACCGAATAACAGTTGACCCAGATGACTTTCGTAAGCGGCTAAAAGACACGAAAACAGTTGCCAAAGTGCTGCAAATCGGCCAGACGTTTGAGTTCTAAACGCCGGTTGAGAGGTTTTAAAAACCTGAATTGCCCTAAAAAATAACGATAAATCTTCTTTTTGAGAAGAGGTGTTTTTACAATATATGATTACCGGTGGAACTGTTAAGAAAGTAAGCGCAGAGCGGCTTAGTGAACAAGTTGGGCTACAAGTTGGAATGGATATGAATATCCAGATTAAGGAAGCTAAGTTTGAAAAAACTAAAGCAACTATAAAGTACTCATATGAGATTAACTACAAGCCTAACTTAGCTTTGATGATTATAGAGGGAGAGATTTACTTCGAGGACAGCGAAAAAGAGGTAAAGGCATGGAAGGAAATGTGGGAGAAGAAGAACATGCTTCCTGAAGCAACTGCAACTGACTTGCTTACTGCTTTGACTTACACTTGCTCTGCAATTGGGACACTATTGGCATTTGCAATTAATGTAAACGCACCTATAAACGTGCCACGGCCAAGGATAAGCCAAGCACCTCCAGAAGCAAAGCCAGCTGCTTAAAGAAACAGAAAAGGCAAAAATTTCGACTCCACTATTCTTCGCCAAGCTTTTCATGTAGGAACCGTTTTACTTTTGGTCCGAGTTTAACAGCGCTTTGGCCAAGTCGCTGTTTGCGTATTTGGTCACGTGACATTTTGCCAATTAGTTCCACTGCTCTTCGTTCAATTGCGCGTTTTACTGCCGCGTCGCGTGTAAGCGCGGTGTTGTTTGAAACTTTTCTACCGTGAACATGCATTGAAAACTCCGCCATTGTAGGCATACCAGTAAAACGGTTTATGTGTTCGACCATTAACCTACGGCGGTGAGCCACTACTTGTGGCAGATCTGCAACTAGCCTAAAAGTCTTGCCGTCTAAAAGCTCTTGCAGCGAAAGTTTTTTAGCTTCTGCGATGCGTTTCTTGTCAAAAGCTCGCCGCACGTCCGGCTTTTCAAAAAGAAAGTCACGCACATCTTCCTTTAGCTTAAGCCGCTGTCCAATCACTTGAATCGACGGAATTCCCCTATGCTGTTGAATGGCGCGGATAACTAAATGTAGGTCTGGTGGTTGCCTTACTCTTAGCATAGTTGCGTCAAGCGCTTGCCAATTTCTAACTATAGGGGATAAATCAACCATAGAAAAAGATTAACATAGGGTAAATAGAAATAGTTATCGCTTTTGAAGAGATTATGGTCGATTGCAGGGGGTTAAGCAGCTTTGTCGGTTTAAACAACTTGACGGTTAAAGCGGTGGTCGAGATATGCCCTAATATCAGGGTGGACTTTCCTATCTAGCCGCTGTTTTCGAATTTCTTCTATTGACATCTTTCCAAGAAGGAAGATCAACCGCCTAACAGCTGCACTTTGGATTAATGGGTGGCTGGTTATGAGCTTTGGGCCGGAACTAATGGGAGTTAGGTAGTTAGCTAAGTGTTTGAAAGTTGGTCTGCCGTTGTAGCTTTTTATTTTGTTAACTATAACTTTTCTACGGTGGTCACCTGCTTCTTTGAGCGTTAGACAAATTGAAGTTAGGCTATCACTAAGCAGCTCTGCTAGAGAAAGCGTCTTTACAACTTGGACTGTTTTTCTATCCCAAGCTTTTTTTATTCTATAGTTAGCTCTCCTTGCTTGGGTGATTTGTTTTGGCTTCATGCCCCTTACACGTTTGGCTATTGATTCTGGGGTTGGCAACTCGCGGTGTTTTGCAATTGCTGCAATTATTTGCGTCTCCGCTTCGCTGGTTGGAACAAAACTAGTTAACCCGCCAGTTTTAGAAAACCGTCCAGTTTGAGATAAGCCAAAAGCACCTTCAGTCATAGTGAATAATAGAAGTAAAGGCGGTAAAGTTAAAAACAGCTGCCATAGTATAAACCATTTATTTGCGTTTGAAACGTTGATCTAAGTATTTCTTCACTTCACCTTCAGCGTTTCGGTCAAGCCGCTGTGCCCTGATCGTTTTGTCTGGCATTTGTCTAAGAAGTGAGATTAACTTAGCTATTGCTAGCCGTTCAACTTCTGGGTCGCCCCTTAGGATTTCAGTGTTCCCGCCACCAGTAACGTACCGCACCAAGTGGCTTAAGCTTGGCCGCTTTTTGTAACTAGCTATTCGACAAAGCATTAACTCCCGCTTTCGGGCCATTGCAGCTGGAATTTTTGAAAGAATCGGAGCAACTTCTTTTCTAACCATACGCGATAAAGACATTGTTTGCACAAGTTCAATTGTCTTAGCTTCCCAAGCCGCTTTTATCCGGAGGTTGGATTTCTTAGCGTCGAGAACTTGCTTTGGACTTAAACCGCGTGCAAGGCTAGCCACTGACCCACTTGTCGGTATGTCCCTGTGCCTGGCAAGGGCGGCAATTATCCTATCTTCTGCTGTTCCCATGCGGGTAGAGCTGGCGCTTTTCCTGGAGGAAAGCGGCGACCGGCGCATAGGTGATGAAGCAAAACTTGTTGACATGATATATAGTAAAAACAACGGCAAAACTTAAAAATAGCTGTTCAAAGTAGTGGATCTTTTTCTTGGACGTTGACGGTAATGCCTGCAGCGGCGAGTTTGTCCATTGCAAATCTTTTCAACTTATCGCTTATCTTAGCCGCGTCTCTGTGAAGCGCCCTGCGTTTTATCTCGTGGGGTTTAGTGAAGGTAAGTATTTCTAGGAACCTAGCTTCCACCGCTTTGCGGAGCGCTGGGTCTTTTGCCAGTAGAAGGTTAGCTTCTTTGTGTTTTGCCTGGGCAACGTGGCGTGCAACTTC
>OBEQ012539394.1_pt1 | contig 14426 bp, 11 predicted proteins | sample 1670901 | NCBI WGS metagenome assembly OBEQ01 (sample SAMEA104232315, study PRJEB22302) | groundwater metagenome | biome: forest; feature: aquifer; material: groundwater | place: USA | collected 2011-08-07 | depth 5.4 m
AAAATTAAAAAATATTTTAAGCCGGTTGATTCCGGCGGCGCTGGTGATGGCGTTGCTGGAATTGGCGGAAATAGATGGCGAAACACCCAATCATAGTGTGCGCCACGAAGAACGAATAAAATTGGTCGCGCTTTTTAAATCTATCCCGCTCAATGTGAAAGGTTTGCTCGGCAAAGACAAGGCAGTTGTTTCTTCGGGTGGCGTGGCTCCGGAAGAAGTAAATTTCAAAACTATGCAGTCGCGTCTGGTGCCAAACTTATATATCATCGGTGATGTTTTAAATATAGATCGTCCTTCCGGCGGGTATAGCCTCCAGCTTTCTTGGACAACCGGCTTTGTGTCCGGGAGCAGTGTTTAAGTTATTCTATCTTCACAATTTTGTATTCAACTTCTTTGTTGTTTAATTTTATTTTTATTGTCTCGCCAATTTTACTTCCCATTAACGCCGCGCCGATAGGGGAGTTGTGAGAAATAATTCCTTGGTGCGGATCTGTTTCCACCGAGCCGAGGATTTGAAACGAAGCTTGTCCTTTCTCGTTTTCAATTGTTACTGTATTTCCCAATTCAACCTTGCCGGTTTGATTTTGCGCAGGAATCACCACTGCATTTTTTAATTGGTTTTCTATTTTTGTAATATTATCATTTATTCCCCGCAATTTTCCTTTGGCCAGTTGATACTCCACATTTTCCGAAAAGTCTCCCAGTTCGGCCAGCCGTTTTACTTCTTCCGCGCCCCGTGGCCGGCTGATATTTTTTAGTCTATCCAGTTTATTTTTTAATTCCAAAATTTTCCCTTCGGTAAGAAGTGGATCAGATTTCATCTGGCTATATTTCCCCGGTTTTCTATATGGGACTTGCATCTGGTGATTGTAATCTATTTTTGGTGTTTTAACAAGGCCAACCAATTGACTCAGGTTATCAATCATGATAGTTTAATCTTGGACTCAACAAGGGGAAAAGAAAATGGAAATTTTCGGCGTAATCTGTTTTTTCGCAATGCTCTTGGGATGGATGGTGCTTACGCTCAGCACAAGACGTAATAGTAGTCTCGGCGCTATAATCGGGTTGGTGTTGCTTTTAGGAGGGGTGATTGGTTGTATTTTAAGTCTTTTCATTATCGATGAAAATCGGCAGGACTCCGCAATTGACCGAGCGCGCAGAACAACCGTTGTCACCGGTGTGATTACCGAGGAACATCAGATTACCCTGTCAGGCAACAGTGGTAGCGCCTGTAAAGAAAGCATCGTGCTGGAAAACTCACCCTACACCTTTGAGGCGTATTGCTCTCTATTTGTTGACGAGGGATTTGCCCACGCTCCCGCGTTGGATGATGTGGTGAAGGTCACGTTCATTGCGCCCAAACAGCCAGGGGACAAGCCCGAGGTGTTAGAGGTCTACAATCTCACTCAAGAGAGTATGCGAGTGCGTTCTGTTCCGCCGCTTCCGGCAGAAACCCCTATCGACTAACTAATCCAGTATGTGCTGCTCGACACCTTTCGAGCATATTCAAAAGTCCCGATTCAATCGGGATTTTTGTTTGGCCGTTCATTGACTTTTGCTTGTGGTTATGATAGTTTAGCCTCAACCTTACAAGGAGAAATGCGTATGACAACGGCAGCGGTGATTGGGCTAATTTTAGTTATTATCGCAGTATTGTTGGCTATCGTATTTTTGGGAGAAGCCGTCGAGAAGTTCGGCAAAAGGAAGAATATCGGGTTTGTTCGTGTGCTTGGAGTATCGTTGCGTTTTTGCGGACAAGCTCTTCTCGTTATCCTTTTTATTGGAGTGGTAGCCCACTCTTGCCCGGGTTCAGACGGCTTAACGGTGACTCCTCCGGTTTATACCAGGTAGATTTGGAGGGACCGCCTTAACTCAGGTTTCGTAGTAGTGCGTTCTGCAATCGCGGAGCGCACTTCATTTATTATATATTATAGCCTTGATTGACACTTTGCGTATTTTCTTTTATAATGAAAGAACTTTATAATCAGTATTTACCACTACATGAACGTCTCCGAACTAGCCAGACAACTAAAAATTCACCCTTCAAAACTTTTGCAAATCTTGCCTGAGTTTGGTTTTGATATCGGCGCCAAGGCGATAAAAGTAGATGATCGCATCGCCCAACAGATCATCCGCCAATGGAAGCGTATCAAATTCATGATAGAAGAAAGAGAAATAAAAGAAAAAGAAAAGCAAAAAGAACTGGAAAAAGAAGCGCGCAAAAGCAGCGGCCTTACCGTTTCTATTCCCAATAAACTCAGCGTGCGGGAATTGGCCGATTTATTACAAGTGCCGGTTACCAGGCTCATCATGGAATTCATGAAGAATGGTATTTTGGCTACTCAAAACGAAAATGTAGACCACGACACCGCCGCGCTGGTAGCCCAAGATTTGGGTTATGCCATTGCAGAAACGCAAACAGAAACCAAAGAAGAAGAACCAACTCAGCATGTAGAAAATCTGGAAAGTATTTTAACTTCTGATGCCACCGCTGCCCGCCCACCAATTATTGTGGTAATGGGTCACGTAGATCATGGTAAAACCAAATTATTGGATTCTATCCGTAGTGCAAATGTAATGGGCCAAGAAGCCGGCGGCATTACCCAGCATATCGGCGCTTACCAAGTTATCTGGACAAATCCAAAAACAAAAGAAAAATCTCCTCTTACTTTTATTGATACTCCGGGTCACGAAGCTTTTACAGTTATGCGCGGTCGTGGCGCCAAAGTTGCCGATATTGCCATATTGGTGGTGGCCGCCGACGATAGTGTCAAACCGCAAACCATAGAAGCGATAAAAATTATTAAAGCTGTAAAGCTGCCGGTAGTGGTGGCGATAAACAAAATAGATAAAGAAGGCGCCGATGTAAAAAAAGTTCGCGCCGATTTGTCTCAATACGATATAGTAGCCGAAGAATGGGGTGGAGATACGCCAATGGTAGAAATTTCGGCCAAGGAAAATTTAAATATAGATAAACTTTTGGATGTTTTGCTTTTGGTAGCCGATGTGCACGCCGATGAAATAAAATCCAACCCAGACAGAGCCGCCGCCGGTACAGTTATTGAAGCGCACGTAGACAAAGGCGAAGGTCCTGTGGCTACAATTTTGGTACAAACCGGAACCTTAAAATTAAATGATCCGTTGGTAGTCAATGGCGAAATTTACGGCAAAGTACGCGCCATGAAAAATTACAAAGGCGAAAATCTGCAAGAAGCGCCGCCAAGTTGCCCGGTCAGAATTTTGGGTTTTAAAGTTGCCCCGCAAGTCGGAGATATTTTGGATGTGGGTAGTGTCGCTACAGCCAGCGATATTAATTTAAAAGAAAAAAGAAATAAACAATCCGGCGCGGAGAAAAAAGTAGTTTCTGTTACCGCCGATGTTGAAGAAGAAGAAAAAAAGAAAGTTTTAAATCTGGTTATTAAAGCCGACACCCTTGGGTCGCTAGAAGCGATTATTGGTTCTTTGGAAAAAATAAAAAATGACGAAGTGGGTGTGCGGATTATCGGCAAAGGTTTGGGAAATATTATGGCCGACGATGTGGCCAAAGCCGAAACCGCCGGGGCAATTATTTGCGGTTTCAATGTTACACCGGCTCTTACCGCTCAGCATATGATCCAAGATAAAAATATACAATTTTTGCAATTTAGTGTAATCTATAATCTCCTGGATTTTGTTAAAGCCGAACTAAAGAAACTTCTTAATCCGGAAAAGATTGTGATAGAGCTGGGCAAGCTGCGTGTGGCCGCTATTTTCCGTACTGCCAAGGGTAGTATGATTGTGGGCGGTAGAGTAGAGGCGGGGAAATTAAAGAAAGACGCCCGTGTACGCGTACGCCGAGCCGGAGAAGTAGTTGGATTGGGTAAATTAGGCCAGTTGCAATCTGGCAAACAAACAGTCAATGAATTACCGGAAGGAAACGAAGGCGGTCTGCAATTTGATGGAAAATTAAAATTAGAAGTTGGCGATGTGTTAGAGGCTTTCACCGAAGAAGAAAAAGAGAAGAAGTTGATTTTAGAATAATTTTATTTAGTTTTGTCATTCTGAACAAAGTGAAGAATCCCTGTCCCAACCGATAAACCGACAGAGATCCTTCGTTACACTCAGGATGACAGTTAACAATACAAAAACATATGGAGCATACGTTCACCGAAGCAAATTTTAATGAAGAAGTTTTAAAATCAAGCACACCGGTGTTTGTTGATTTTTGGGCGGCTTGGTGTGGCCCGTGCCAGATGATGGGTCCGATTGTAGACGAAATGGCAACGAAATACGAAGGTAAAAATATAAAAATCGGTAAACTCAATGTGGATGAAAACGGAGAGATAGCTTCCAAATACAATGTAATGAGCATTCCTTCTTTTATGGTATTTAAAAATGGCGAAGTGGTAGATCAGATAGTTGGTGGTGTGCAGAAAGAAAAATTACAGGCGATGATTGAGAAGCAGTTTTAAGATAAAAGTTATAATTAGTTAAAACAGACTGCTTTTGGCAGTCTGTTTTTTTTATCTTGATTATTTATCTCATTTTAGGTAAGATAGTTAGGTGTTTTTTATAAGCGAGATGAGTGAGTGAAATATTTAGCTTGCTAAAATATTTGTGAGCGAATGAGTTTATTTACAAGCGAAGTGAATAAAGAGAGTGTTTACACGCTCTTTTGAACGAGCGTGGTAAATATGTTTATCTATATATCTGTAGATATGAAAAAATACGACCCAAAGAAAATAGAAAAGAAATGGCAAAAGTATTGGGAGGCCAATAAGACTTTTGAAGTTAAAGAAGATAAATCTAAAGAGAAGTTTTATTCCCTTATTGAATTTCCGTACCCGAGCGGCGAGGGTTTGCATGTTGGCCATCCGCGACCATTTACCGCAATGGATGTAATTTCTCGTAAAAAAAGAATGGAAGGCAAAAATGTTTTGTTTCCCATTGGTTTTGATTCCTTTGGTTTGCCAACCGAAAATTATGCTATCAAAACCGGCAAGCCGCCGGCCGAAGTTACCAAGAAAAATATTGCCAATTTTACGCGCCAGTTAAAAATGTTGGGATACAGTTTTGATTGGTCAAGACAGGTAGATACCTCTCATCCAAAATACTACAAATGGACCCAGTGGTTATTTTTACAGTTTTTTAAACACGGCCTAGCTTACAAAAAAAATCAGCCTATCAACTGGTGTCCGAAAGATAAAATCGGTTTGGCCAACGAAGAAGTGGTTAATGGCTGTTGTGAACGCTGTGGCACACCGGTAGAAAAAAGAAATAAAGAACAATGGATGTTGGCCATTACCAAATATGCCGACAAACTTTTGGCTGGATTAAAAAATGTAGATTATATAGAACGCGCGCGTGTGCAGCAGGAAAATTGGATTGGACGCAGCGAGGGAGCGGAGGTAGTTTTTCCTTTGCGGATGATTCCGGGTCAGGCAGACGACAAGCACAGTGTTACCGTCTTCACCACCCGTCCCGATACAATTTTCGGCGCAACTTTTGTGGCTATTTCTGCCGAGCTGGCCAAAAAATGGCTGGAAGTTGGTTGGCAGGCAAACGATGAAGTAAAACAATATATAGAAGAAACTATTGCGCAGCGCGCGGCCGCCACTACCAGAGAAGAAATGGCCAAGACCGGTATTGATGCGGGAATTAAAGCTGTAAATCCGGCCACAAAAAAAGAAGTTCCGGTTTGGATTACCAATTATGTGATGGGAGAAGTTGGCAGCGGCGCTATTATGGGTGTGCCGGCGCACGATGAGCGTGATTTTGAGTTTGCGAAAAAGTTTGGTTTGCCGGTTGTGGAAGTAGTAAAATCAAAAGAACAGAAGGCGAAGTATTTAATTTTTGATTTTGACGGAGTGATTGGGGATACGTATGATATTTGCGTTAAGTCCAACATGATGTTGGATAATTTAACGCAGGCAGAAGCGGTTGAGCATACAATTAGATATTTTAATAATAAACCGGATCATTCCAAAGGGCATAGTTTATCAGAGGAAGAGATTAAATCTAAATTAGATTGGATTCGCCGGTACGGCGAGATTATGGCCAAGATGGAGTATTCTTTATTTGACGAGTTTAACAAAGCGATAAAAAATTTATCAAACACTAAAATTGCTATTATTTCGGCCGGTTCATCTTTGTATATCAATAAGCGCATTCCCGAGACCGGTCTGAATCCTACCCACGTTCTGACTTACGAGGACCATCATTCCAAAGAAGAAAAAATTGAACAGGTTTGTAAGGATTGGGGCGTGTCTATGCGGGATATTTATTATTTCACTGATACCAAGGCCGATGTTTATGAATTGGAAAATTGTTTGGATCGTAAAAAAATAATTGGCTGCGCCTGGGGTTACTGCGGTTATGATTTGTTGCGGGAATTATTACCTGAAGAGCAGGTTTTAAAAGAAGCGAATGATGTTAATAAAATTTTTGGCACAGAAGTTTATACCGAGGCGGGAGAGTTAGTAAATTCCGGAAAGTTTAGCGGTATGAGTTCGGAGCAGGTAAAATGGGAAATTGCCGAGTCTGTTGGCGGTAAACGCCAAATACAATACAAATTACGTGATTGGGTATTTTCTCGGCAGCGTTATTGGGGTGAGCCAATTCCTTTGGTAAATTGCGAACCCTGTGGCGGTTGGGTGCCGTTGCCGGAAAGCCAACTACCCTTGGAATTACCAAAAGTAAAAAAATATCAACCTACCGATACTGGAGAATCACCTTTGGCTGCCATGGAAAAATGGGTAAATACCAAATGTCCGCAGTGTGGTGGTCCGGCCAAACGTGAAACAGACACCATGCCGAATTGGGCCGGATCCAGTTGGTATTCTTTGCGCTATACCGATCCGCACAACGATAAAGAATTTGCTTCAGCGGAAAAATTAAAGTATTGGATGCCGGTAGATTGGTACAATGGGGGAATGGAGCATGTTGTTTTACATCTCTTGTATTCCCGTTTTTGGAATATATTTTTGCACGACATTGGTTTGGTGCCGGTATCCGAACCGTACCAAAAACGCACGGCGCACGGAATGATTTTGGCCAAAGGCGGAGAAAAGATGAGTAAGTCCAAAGGCAATGTGGTAAATCCGGATGAGATGGTAGAAAAATTCGGCGCCGATGCCTTGCGTACGTATATTATGTTTATGGGTCCGTTTGATCAGGCTGTGGAGTGGGATACCAATGGAATGGTGGGGGTGCGCAGATTTTTGGATAAAGTTTGGAATTTACAGGAAAAAGTGACGCCAAAAATAGAAAAAATAAATTTAAAACTACAAACGTTGTTACATCAAACAATTCAAAAAGTTGGGGAAGATATCGAAGCGATGCGATTTAATACAGCCATTGCCAAGATGATGGGGCTGGTTAACGAAATGTCCGGAGAGGATAAAATACTCGTCACACACTACTCTTTACTCCTTAAAATACTTTCCCCATTTGCGCCGCATCTTTGTGAAGAGCTGTGGAGTGTGTTGGGAAATAAAAAAACATTGGTTTATGAATCTTGGCCGGTGTATAACCCGGAGTTAATTAAGGAAAACGAGATTACCTTAGCTATACAAATTAACGGCAAATTACGTGATACCTTAATTGTATCGGCAGAAATTTCCGAAGATGAAGCAAAGAAGCTGGCTTTGGCCGGCGAAAAAGTACAAAAATGGCTGGAAGGCAAAGAGCCAAAGAAAGTTATTTATGTAAAAGGAAAACTGGTAAGCATAGTTGTTTAAATTATGCCGGGGGCGCTAGTCAAAATAATAAATTCAAAAAGCAAAACGTTTCTCGCGTTTTGTTTTTGTTTTATTGCCGGTGCGGGCTTGTTTTCTTTTTTAGGGAGCGGTAAGTTTTTATTTTATTCGTACATATCTCTGTTTTTAATTTTATTTTTTATAATTATATTGTGGCACAAGAGATTAGAAAGATTTCTACTACTATGTCTGTTAGTTTTTGTTTTTGGTGGTATGCGGTTTTTAATTAGTATTCCCAGTCATGATTTTTCCAGGATTGAATATTACAATGGAAATAAGATTATTCTACAAGGTTGGGTTTCAGCAGAGCCGGATATCAGAATAAGCGAGGCCAGGTATACCGTTAGTGTTTTATGTAAAGGAAATCCTTGTGAAAAAGTAAACGGTAAGGTGATTATCAAAACTTTGCTTTATCCGCAATATAGCTATGGAGACAAATTAGAAATAAATTGTTCTTTGCAAGAACCAGAAAATTTTGTCACCGCCCCGAGGCGGGACCCCGCCGTGGCGGTGGCCGATAGTAATTTTAATTATAAAAAATATTTGGCTAAGCAAGGTGTTTGGTCTGTTTGTCTTAATCCCAAAGTTGTGTCACTCGGTGAAAATCAAGGAAATTTTTTATTCAAAGCAATGTTCCGGATGAAGTCAGCCATACAAAATCAAATGTCCCGTCTCTGGCCCGAGCCGGCAAATAGCCTGATGGCCGGGGTGCTTTATGGGAGTAGGAGCGGTATGCCCCAAGATTTATTAGATAATTTTACGCGCACCGGTGTTAGCCATATCGTGGCTGTTTCCGGGTACAACGTAAGTATTATCGTAATGGTTTTAAATGTTTGCTTAATTTATATCGGCTTGTCGCGTCGGAAGTCATTTTGGTTTTTATCTTTCCTTATTCTGGCCTTCGTATTTTTTAGCGGCGCCACCGCTTCAGTGGTGCGGGCGGGAGTAATGGCGGCGATAGTTCTTGTTGCCCAGCATGTTGGCAGGTTGTCTGCGGCAGGCAGGACTTTGGTCTATGCGGCTGTTATTATGCTGTTGTTTAATCCGTATGTTTTAATCTGGGATGCCGGTTTTCAGCTTTCATTTTTATCTACTTTCGGTTTAGTTTACCTCTCGCCAATTTTGGAAAGTTTTGTTTTGAGGAAAGTGAAGGTTTCGTCAAAGTTAGCTCCGTTGGTAGAGATTTTAATCACCACAATTTCGGCAATTGTCGCCACTTTGCCGCTTATCCTTTTTCAGTTTGGCAGATTATCCGTAGTAGCGCCGCTAGTAAATGTTTTGGTTCTATGGCTCGTGCCGTGGTTAATGTTGTTCGGTTTTTTGGCGTTAATTATTAGTTGGCTATTTTTTCCTTTGGGGCAAGCAGTGGCCTGGGTGGCCGGTTTAGGGTTAAATTATGTTATAATTATCGTGGATTGGTTTGGTGGTAAGTCTTGGAGCGCGGCAGATATCCAGATTCCGGTTTTGGCGATGTTGGTGATGTATTCATTAATAATAATTTTTGTAATCAGAAATTCGTATGTCCAAAAAAGTTAAAGTTTTATCGTCTGAAGCGGGCTATAATTTAGCCGCTGCTGTGTATGATGAAAATGAAAATTATTTAAATAGTTTTGAACAGGGCGAGCTTATTCCTCTATTGGGCGCTCTGGCCGGCAAAAAAGTTTTGGATGTCGGGGCCGGCACCGGTCGTCTGTCTTTGCCCATGGCAAATAGAGACGCGCATGTTACTGCTTTGGATGTTTCGCCCAAAATGTTGGAGTTGGTTAAACGTAAAAACTCTAAAATACAAATCATAGTGGGTGACGCGGAAAGCCTGCCCTTTGAGGATAATTCATTTGATATTGTGACGGCCGCATTTTTGATTGTACACCTTAAAGACCCGACCAGATTTTTTGATGAAGCGTATAGAGTCTTAAAAGACGGAGGAATTTTGGCGGTGACCAATATCAACCAGAAAGATCCGCCGCAAGTAAAAACAAAAGAAGGGCAAATTATTATAGAGTCTTTTTATCATCGTCCGGAAAAAATTAAAGAGATTTTAGAGTCGCTAGCCTTTAATATCCAAGAAGAAGTATTTGTGAAGGAAAAAGATTTGTGGGTGGACCAGATTCTATTGGCAAAGAAGTGAGAGAAAAGGTCGTTTACGAACTTTTCCGAACGTTGCCAATATATCTTAATATTTTAGCAAGGAAGTAGTGTGAAAAAACTAATAATAATTATTTCGCTTACAATAATTTTAATTACCGGTCTTTTTTTATACAGCAAATTAAATAATTCACAAAAACATTTTCAGGTTACATTTTTTGATATTGGCCAAGGCGATGCGGCTTTAATTCAGTTTAATGACGGTAAAAAAATGTTGGTAGATTGCGGCAAGGACAGAAATATTTTGGCTAAACTCGGACAGGCGCTGCCTTTTTATGACCGCACCATAGATTATGTTTTGGCCACTCATCCCGATCTGGATCATTATGGCGGCTGTGTGGATGTATTAAAAAATTACAAGGTAAAAGAAATTATCATTAATGGTCGTAAAAAAGAATATGATCCTTATTGGCGAGAATGGGACAAAACCATAAAGAACGAGCCGGGGGCTACGATAAAAATTGTTGACTCTCCTCAAGAATGGATTATCTCCAGCTCTACCCTGCAATTTTTGTCTCCGGACGCCGCTTTGGATTTGGATGTCGAGGCAGACGACAGTAATAATTTTTCCATAGTTTTTAAACTAACAAACGCTAGTACAACTTTTTTGTTCACCGGTGATATGGAGGAACCTTTAGAAAAAGCGCTTGTACACAAATACTGTTCGGTTTCTTCTACCACCTGTCCGGCGCTCCAAGCCGATGTGTTGAAAGTCGGTCACCATGGCAGCGACAGCTCTTCCGGCGAAGATTTTTTAAATATAGTTCATCCGCAAATTGCCACAGTTTCTGTAGGCAAAAATAATCATTACGGCCATCCGTCGTTGCGCGTATTAAAGAAATTACAAAGAGTCGGGGCGGAAATTTTGAGAACAGACAAGATGGGGAATATTGCCTTGTAAAAATCAAGCAATAGAGGTATTCTATTAAATATGTCTGAGCATACTAAGGTATTTTTCACACACACTCGGAAATTAAAACAAGCTTTACTTTCTCTCGCTTTGTATGGAAAATAAAAAACAATTCTCGTTTGAAGTAAGGCCGAAGATGGAACAAAGGCCATTTGAAAATCCGACGGTGCGGTCATTTTTTGATGCCTGGTGCAAAGTTAATGATTCTATTCGTCCACAGATAATTCCGCGCGAAGAATGGGAGCAAAAAAGTGCCGGCGGGCTTTTGCAACCCAGACCGGATGGAATGCAGAACCTGCTTATCCCCGAAGATTTACAGTTGTGGGAAATGGTAGAAATTATGGAAGCGGTGGATGTCGATACCTTTGCCGATAATCCGAAAAAACAACAAGAAAAAGCGGCGGAAATGCGCAAGTTGGGCCAAACTTTTAGTGACGTCGGTATTTATATCGCCCAAAGGTTGGATGCCATTCCAAACGGTAAACAAATAGCCGGTGCTTTGGCTCATGAGTTTTATGATTATGGCCAATCTTTGGCGAGCGGCAAGCAACCGGTCGAAATAGTGAGTTTAGAAGATATTTCTCTGCAATTATTGAGTCTACAAGAAATTACCGAAGTAGATAAATTTTTGGCGGGAGATAAATTATATGCCGCCCGTCAAGCTAGAGCCGAAAAATCTGCCGAGAAAAATCCGGATAAAAAAGACGAAATCTATGAAGCCGAACGCCGTAAAACTTTGGCGCAATTTTTCCGGGTAGCGGAAAAAGCGTTTTTGTTACAGAAAAAATCGGGCGAATTATCAAAGTTTGATGAGCGTCTAAAACCGTGGCAATCCCAAGAGTCTGCTCATGCCGCTTTTTTAAGTAAAGTAGAAAGAGGAATGGAAAAACAGATAGAAATGCCAAAGACCGAATTGACTGCGTCTGTTTTTCGCAGAGGAATGGAGTTGTTGCGAACAAATATGCTTTTTGATCAGCTCCCTAACTTACCGCCCGGTATTAAAGAAAAAATTTTTTATTGGGAAAACGGAGAAACAACGCTGCGGGAAGCTTTGGGTATAGACCGGCTTAAAAATGAGCTTGAAACGATCAGGCAAACGAACGATCTTGTCGCTATTAGTGACAAAGAGCGAGAAATAGCCGATCTGGTTCAGGCTGCGGTAAGTGGCTTTGCGTATGAATCACACGCAAACAACCCTTCTGAAATGATTGCAACCCAATCTATTAATTGTGTTGGCGCTTCTATGCTCGGCGGGGCTTTTTTGTCCGAACTCGGAATTAAATATATGGTTGGGTCTTTGCCCCAACATTCAATTTTAGTGTTGGTAACAAGTGACGGTAAATTAGAATGGAGAGATATGCTTGTTCCAACAGCTAACGATGAGATAACCGATGATGTAGTAGGTGGGAAGTCAAAAACAGGAAAATCGATTACAGCTAAAGATGTTGTTGCTTATGCAAACAATCCTTTGTCTGAAGGGTTTGTGTTTGGTGTTAAAAGAGGAAAATTTACGCAAAAGCTCGGTTTGTCCGAAGAAGAAGCGAGACAATTTTTAACTATTTTTTCTCCGGAAGTAGGGCATAAGATTCAAGTGTTAAACAATCTGGGTGGCGTTCTTGCCTCTAAAGATAGCGCGTTTAAAGAAGAAGCTGTGGAAGCATACCAACAAGCCATTGCAGTTAGTTCTAATTTTTTAAACCTCTATAATGGCCTTGGTGATGTTCTTTATGATTTGGGCCGCAAAAAGGAGGCGATTGAAGCTTATAAAAAAGGCGTGGCTATTGACCCTGATTACGCGAAGCCTTATTTCGTTCTTGGTCAGGCGTTCTCTGCCACAGGTCATAAAAAAGAAGCAATTGAATCATTTGAAAAATTTATCTTACTTACGGAGAGTCAGCCGCCAAAAAAACAAGGTGATGACATGCTGACAAAAGCTAGAATACGGATTGAAAACTTAAAAAAGTTGACAAGGCAGGCTTGACAAAAACAAACCGGCGTGTTATCATATAAACACTAAAGAGCTTCCATATTGGAATGCTCTTTTTTGTTAGCAATTTTTGTGCTACCATATCATTTAATTAACTAACAAGCTGAAAAGCTAATAAGCTACAAGCTAATAAAAGTATGTCTGAAATTACAAAAGCGATACAATTTCTGTGCGACGAAAAAAATCTTCCTTACGAATCTGTAATGGAAGCGATTGAGTTTGCTTTGGCCGCCGCCTACCGCAAAGATTTTGGCAATAAGCAGCAAAACATCAAAGTAAAATTTGACCCGGAAACCGGCGATATGAAAGCCTGGGACATAAAGACCGTGGTAGAAGATATCTCCGAGGAAGCTTTGGAAGCCGCTCAAGACGAACTGGCCAAGAGACGTGAAAAGGCCAAAGACGAAGGCCGAGAACTAACCGAAGAAGAAACGACTGATTTACCGCATTTCAATCCAAAAATGGAATTAATGCTTACTGCCGCCAAAGAAATTAACAAGAAAGCCAAAGTGGGGGAAGTGATGGAAATTCTTTTGGATATTCCAAGCGAATTTGGTCGCATGGCCGCCCAAACTGCCAAGCAGGTTATTATCCAAAAAATTCGTGAAGCCGAAAGAGGTATCATGTTCAATGACTTTAAAGGACAAGAAGGACAGTTGATGATGGGTACAATTCAGCGAGCCGAAGCGCGAAAAGTTTTGGTAGATTTTGGAAAAGTTACTGGTGTCTTGTTGGCAGATCAACAAAACAGCCGTGATCATTACCGCCCAAACGCGCGCATGAAATTTTTGTTGTTAGCTGTGCAAATGACTCCTCGCGGTCCGGAAATACTTTTATCACGCAGCGATGTTGGTATGGTACGAGAAGTTTTCAAACAAGAAATTCCAGAAATTAACGACGGCTTAATAGAAATAAAAGGTATTGCCCGCGAACCAGGTTTCCGTTCCAAAGTAGCGGTATCAACCACCGATGAATCCATCGATCCAATCGGTTCTTGTATCGGCCAACGCGGTAGCCGTATAAATACTATCATCGAAGAATTAGGCGGAGAAAAAATAGATATTATTCAATATAGCGAAGATGCCAGAGAATATATTTCTCACGCTTTATCTCCGGCCAAAGTTTTGGGCGTAAAATTAGACGAAGCAAACAAAATAGCCGAAGTTACTGTTGCTTCAGATCAATTTTCTCTAGCTATCGGCCGCAACGGACAAAATGTTCGTTTGGCCGCTCAGCTTACCGGTTGGAAAATAAATGTGGTAGAAGAAGGCGGAAAAACAGTAGTTTCTAGTGATGAAGTAAAATCCGAAGAACCTGTCACAGAAGAAGTTGTTGAAGAAAAAATAGAGGAATAAAAATTTAACTCATTAATAAATTCCATGCTATCTCTTTTCCATGTTGTATTATATCAACCGATATTTAACGTTTTTGTCTTTTTGTACAATGTTATTCCTGGCCATGATATTGGTTTGGTAATTTTGTCCATCACTATTTTGGTGCGTTTGGTGTTGTATCCGCTCACCGGTTCATCCATCAAATCTCAGCGCGCTCTGCAAGAATTACAACCAAAAATGGAAGCGGTAAAAAAACAGTTTGCCGACGATAAGCAAAAGCAAACTCAAGCGATAATGGAGTTGTACAAAACCAA
>OBEQ012732202.1_pt1 | contig 14426 bp, 10 predicted proteins | sample 1670901 | NCBI WGS metagenome assembly OBEQ01 (sample SAMEA104232315, study PRJEB22302) | groundwater metagenome | biome: forest; feature: aquifer; material: groundwater | place: USA | collected 2011-08-07 | depth 5.4 m
AACCTCTAAATAACTACATTGGTTTGTTTTATTCAATCAACATTACGAAAATTAAATTGTAAGGCGTATCGGTTTATTTATACGCTATGAAATCCGTATAATACTCCTTCTTGGTTTCCAATATATTGAGAGACTCAGGTAGATATAGGGTTACGTTGAGCTTCATGCTTTTTAAGAGGTTGATATACTCTTGTGGATTGACTCCCGCTTTTCTCAACCCGTATGGCCAAAATTCTCCAATTATGGCGATTTCCTTTTGCCGCCGGATCAGTTGACTTGCGCCTTTAGTTGCAAAGTAATCAAATCCTTGAATGTCACTCTTAATAAAATCTATGTGTTCACTTGAACCGAAAAATTTGTCTAGGCTTACAGATTTGATCTTTTTTGTTGTTCTTGCTTCTTCGTTTTTATAAGTATGATGATCTGTATTAAATTTGTCGGAAAGATATAGGTCAATTATACCGTTGCGGTCACCTACTGCCGATTTTTGCAGGATCACATTTTTTCTGTCCCCAACATTATTCTCAAGATACCGGAAGTTTGCCTCATCAGGCTCAAAGGAATAGACTTTTCCCCTATCGCCAACAATATCAGAAAGCAGTTCGGTGTAAAAACCTATGTTCGCTCCAATATCGACAGCAACCATCCCTTTATTTAAATAACCCTTCATCCATGAAATCAGCCGTCTGTCGGAGATGCGCTTATAATTATAGTAAAGTGGTTTATATAAAGGGTATGCGTTTAGGAAAAGCCAATTAATCATCCTAGCCAAATATTTCTTTTGAATTATAACATAATGAGCTATTTATGCTTGTAAACATAAACAAGATCAGCTCCATCGGCCTTTTCGGTATAAACAATTTTATAGTCTTTTTTAAGAACATTTTCATCAAAGCCTATTCTAGTTACAGCATAAGCATTTAGGACTACGAATTCATATTTATGATGCGGAGTAAATGTTTCATATCTTAAATTGCCACTCTTATATAAAGTGTTACCCGGATTGAGTGCTAAGCCGATAGATGCATTTTTTGAAGCACGTCTTGCAATATACATCCCGGGGGCTTTTAATCCCTCTCCCCACCATCCAAGGAAAAATAAATGCTTATCATACACTGTCTTTGCTCCGCCGACTAACTCATTATAATAATCGAAATAATAAGGAGTTATTTTTAACAGGATAAATAGAAGATATGCAAAGAGAGGGACAATCATAAAGTATTTTATATATTTATTTTTAGTAAAGAATTTTATAAGGTATTCAAATCCCATCGCTGATAAGAGAGCTAAAGGAGCATAGAATTCAATAATATATCTGACCATATGCTGGCGGATATGGAAAAAAGACATAAGAAAAGGAACAATAAACCATATAAGAACTGCCGAGTAAATCCAGTTCTTCTTTTTTTGAAGAGAAACTTTAATGCCTAGAAAAGTTAATAGTAGGATTATCAATGGTGTTGTAACAAAAAAGGCAATAATATAATAAAACCATCTGGCGCCCATAAGTCTTCCAAATATTAATTCGGGAATAAGTCCATTATTTTTAAGCCATGTCTCAGAAGTATAGTTGATGTATGCTGGCAGATGGAGCCAAGGCATAGGGTAGACTATAAAAGAGGCGAGGAGGGTAATAATACCGAGAATAACAAAATGAGAAAGAGTAATAGTCTTTTTTTTAGTAATCTTTTTCCAAGCATAAAATGTGGTAACATAGAAAATCACGAGGAGGATGTTGGGTTGTTTAATTTCTATAGCTAAACCAGTTAATATTCCCGTAAAAATCAAAAAAAACTTTTTACCTGTTTCAAGATAAAGTAAATAACAAAATACGCAAGCAGTAAAAGAAAGCATAACCCAACTTTCTAACTCAACTAATTGGGAGTAGCCAAGAAAGTGAGGCATTATAGCGAGAATTATAGATGACACAATTCCTATAAACGTTGAAAAATATCTAGCGCCGATGAGAAAAACCAGAAGTACAGCAAGCGATGAAACAACTACAGAAACCAACCGGCCATACGTTACGTCATAATGAAAAACAGGAGCGCCTTTAGAATTTGGAGAAAATGCCGAAAGTGCATTTGGGTCATATTTAATTAAATCGGCATAAGAAGCCACTCCAAAAAAGTAAAAAGCAAAAGGAGGGTGATCGGCGCCGTCTTTATACCAGAATGAGTTTGAAAAGTCGCCTTTTTTTATTAGTTCTGTCAAAATATATCCTTTTTCGAGCAAGGACTGCTCGTCCCAGACTCGTCCCATCATATTTAAATTCCATAAACGAATAGTGAGAGCAAATAAAAAGACACAAAGCGCTATTAGAAATAATTTCATTTATTGTTATAATTAATACATGGGTTTACTTCGCTTTCTTCTTGCGTTAAGTGTAATAACCGCGCACACCGGGCCAATATTCGGATCATATCTTGTTGGAGGGAAAATAGCCGTACAGTCATTTTTTATTATATCAGGTTTTTATATGTCGTTAATTATAAGTCAGAAATATAGCGGAAAGAAAAACTCATATAAACTTTTTATAACAAATCGTATACTTAGAATTTATCCTACCTATCTAATAGTTTTGTTTCTATCAATAATCCTCTCTTTTTTCTTTTTAATGAAAGGCATGGGCGGAACATTTTCATTATATAAACAATATAACCAGGTTTTAAACCCAATTACCCTTGCCTATTTGATTATTTCTAATATTTTTATAGTTGGTATGGATTTAGTTATGTTTTTGGGAATAGATATAACCCATAAAACCTTTTATTTTACAAGTAACTATTTAAGTACGAACCCACAACTCTATTATTTTTTACTTATACCTCAGGCTTGGACGCTCAGTCTTGAATTAATGTTTTATTTCATTGCTCCATTTTTTGTCAAGAGAAAATTTTGGGTTCTTTTTGTCCTAATTATAATCAGCTTAAGTCTGCGTTTTTATATTTACCATATTGGTCTACATCAAGAGCCATGGACTAATAGATTTTTCCCGACAGAACTGTTTTTTTTCTCTTAGGAATATTATCTTACAAATTATATTCTATTATTAATATTAAAAACAAACAATACAAATTTTTTTCATTTGCTCTTTTTTTAACGCTAATAATTTTTACACTGTTGTACTATTTTATTGGTCAAGGGCCTAACGACTCTAAACCGATTGATACCGCCCAATTAGTGTACTTTTTATTATTGATGACCAGCATACCGTTTATTTTTAAATTTACTAAAGACAATATTATTGACAAAATATTGGGTACTCTTTCTTACCCTCTATATATTTCCCATATTTTCGTAATAGATCTATTAAGGTATTTGGGGCTGATTCAATCAAAATTATTCGCTGTAGAAACGGTTCTGCTAGCAATTTTAGTATCAACTGTTTTAATAATTTTTATTGAAAAACCGGTAGACCGATTTAGACAGAAGAGGCTTACGTAAAAAGTGTTGCTAAAGAATATCTTAATTCACTTAATTTATAACCTCTACTTTAGGAATCGGTACAACAAAAGTAATTTTTTTGTGTGTCTTTTCAAACATCTTCCTAACTTTATTAATAATTTCTTCTTTATAATTCCAGGCTAGAATCAGGATAATATCGGGAATATCAGTCAATAGCTCGGACTCAGGTTTAATGGGTATATGAGTCCCGGGAGAATACTTGCCTTGTTTATAAGGTGTCCCATCCGCGATATAATCTATAATTCCTCTATCTAATCCGCAATAATATAAGAGAACCATGCCTTTTGCAGCGGCTCCGAAAGCAACTATCTTTTTACCTTTTTTCTTTTCCGATTTTAAAAAAGTATTAAGTTCCTGTTTAATTCTTTTGGCATTTTGTATAAACGGCTTAAGAAGGTTTGAACGCCGTTTGACGTAGATACACATACTACCTCCGTGTATTTCAGAATTTTCAATATTAAATATCTCAAAAGGAGTGTTTATAAATAAATGATTCAAGGGTTCATGTGTAAAGTACGAGAGATGCTCGTGGTATATAGTGTCAAATTGATTTTCTTTAAAAAGATTTCTTACATCAGGAAACTGGGCAAAAAATACACCGTCATCATCAAGTAGGATATCTAGGCTTTTTATAAATTCATCTAAATCATGTATGTGTGCAAAAACATTAGTAGCTGTTGCTAGTTTTGCTTTGCCGAATTTCTTAACAACAAACCTCGCTGTTTCCTTATTAAAATACTTATTTACTTTGAATACACTGCTTTTAATGTTCTTAGCCGGTTCTATATTGACTACTTTCATTCGTTTTTTTTCAAAAAAGCGAAGGAGAGAGCCGTCTGATCCGCCAATGTCTACTACAAGACTATCTTTTTTAAGATTTAGATTATTTATTAGCGAGGTAGATATTTGATCGAAATGCTCAAGATATGTTTTGGCTAAGGATGGAATATAGAAATAATTATCGAACATTTTTTCTTTTGAAACTACAAAGCTAAGCTGAATAAGACCACAGTATTGACATTGGACGAGTTCGAGCGGGTACTTTTTATCGTCATCTTTTGTGGAGGATAAAAGATTGTTGGCAAGTGGTTGCTTCCCTAAAGAAAAAATAAGTTTAAGGTGCGTGTTTTTACAAATTCTGCATTTTTTAAGTTTCATAATTATATATAAGTCAGTTTATTTGAGCTTATTAAAAAGCCAGCGCAGCCAAAATGAAAATATATACGTCTGAATTAGCAGAGCCCATTTTATAAGCTGATACCATTTACCAGTTAGACTTGATACCCCCACTCTCTTTCTAAAGTTGATTGGTATTTCTATAAACTTCAAGTTTTGGCTTACCGTTAAGAGTAAAAGTTCAGTTGCAAATAGAGAATTGGTAGTACGCCAATGCTGTGAAAGCTTATTCAGCGCAGATTTTTTGAATAGTTTGTATGTACAGCCTACGTCTGTTAAGGAGTTGGTATTGAATAATACTTCAATAGTTTTTGCCTCAATAACATTTGCCCACTTTCTAAAAAAATCCATATCTGCTCCGGAAAGCGGCCCTATTTGATCTGTTCTTGAACCAAGAACAACGTCAAAATTATCTTTTGCGTAGATTAGTAATTTTTCTATGTCAGAACCTATGTACGTGCCATCAGGTTCACAAAGAACTATATAATCTCCTTTCGCGTGCTTAATCCCTGCTTGATACGCGTAACCATATCCTTGTCTCTTTTCGTGAATTAACTTTGCTTTAGTTTTTTTTACCTCCTCGTCAGTCCCCTCTTGCGCATTATTATTAACTACTATAATTTCGTCCACAAAGCCTGTATCAAAAAAACTATCAATAACACTTTTAATAGAATTCTTTTCTCTATAAGTTCCAAATACTACCGAAACAGACTTATTAACGTACATAAAAATGTGGTTTTGTATTTGAAATAATTATAACTTAAAAATTAGCCTATGCAAACAGGAGAAAGGTTTCTAATTCTTTTGTGTTTTTATCCCATGTCCAATTTTCTTCCACATGCTTACGTGAATTCTCTCCCATACGTAACCTGACTTTTTCATTTTTAAGTAAATAATCAAGTTTTTGCTCCACAAGCTTGGCATCTCTTGCAACAAGAAATCCAGTTCTGCCATCGACAATTGTCTCTTTATATCCTCCTTCATTTACAGCAACAACTGGCACTCCGCAAGCCATTGCTTCAAGAGGTATCAGTCCAAATGGTTCATTGTAGGCAAGACAAATAACTATTTTTGCACTATTGTATTTTTTTGCTAGCATCTGGTCACTAAGGGAAAATTTGCTATTCTTTCTGGAAATGATTTTTGTAATTAGTTTTTTTGTGAAAAGCTTTTCAATTTCGAACAATAGACCATACCCTTCATCATCTGTCTTATCGCCGACAAAAAGTATATCATATTTTTTGTGAAGTTTCTGAGGGTGAAACATTTCAAGATCTACGCCCGGATAGCAAACAATGGCTTTTCTGCCATATGCTTTCTTAATATTATTTGCTGTGTAGTTTGAAATAGCAAGAATGAAATCTGCAGCAATAACATTTCTTTTATCTACAGCTTTTCTTATTTTCCTTGTTACGACTTCATACAATTTTTTAAAAAAAACTACCTCTTCCTTAAACTCAAACTGTGATTCATAAACTATTCTTAGCCATTCAAGACAATAGTAAATATTTTTAGTTTTAAGATATCGTAGCAAGAAAGGTGCTTGTGTATATTTATCAGGATGGACGATAATAAAATCGTAATTCTTTTTATCAATATCCTCCGCGATTTTTTTGTGCAACAAAGCTAGAGTAAAGAAATTATTAAAATCTTTTTTTAATCTTACTATGGCAGAAGGCCACCTCGTGTCTAATGAAAAATTGTAAGTATAGATATTGCTAACAAATTTTTCAAAAGGAAATAATTGATCAGTTTTGTCTATCTGATATAAATCAACTTCATGCTTTGCAGAAAGATATTTTATTTGTTCAAAAACAACTCTTTTTGCTCCGCCAGGAGGAAGATTATGAAAAAATGCTATTTTCATTTTTTGTTTATAAGTATTGAGAAAAAATCGCTTCCGAATATAATATTTAGTGGAAATTTACGGGAAATAGGGTCTAAAAAAACAATAAAATTAAAGAGAATATCTTGAAAGCTCAAGGGAGGTTTTTTTGCCGTTATATTGGTACTGTCTATTGTACCGTGAAAGCCATATTTTTTGTATAATTTTCTTAAAGAAAAGTATCTAGGCTCATTTACGTGCATAATGGCATGCGAATCTGTACGTAGTTCTTCAGGTTTTGCAATATTTGGATAATTCTTTTTGAATAGTGAGTTCCAAATAAATACTAAGGCTGTACTAATAGGATATGAATAATATTTATAGCCAAAATCATTAAACCATCTATTTGGCGCGGTATGAATAACTATCTTTCCGCCATTTTTTAAAATCCTTTTTATCTCTTTAAATACCAATTTTAACTCTTCAGGGTAGAGATGCTCTACCACATCTGTCAGAATTATTAGATCAAAAAAAGAATCTTGGAATTTCAATTTTTTGGCATCCATTGTATAAAAGTTCATCCTTTGCTTAATTCTGTCGATCTGTCTTGATCTGACTAGCTTAGCGAGTCGTATTGCATCTTCCGCATAGTCTATGCCAATGGCAGTTGCGCCTTTTTTTGCGCAAAAAAGTATCATTTCTCCTCTTCCGCACCCAATATCCAAGATCCTCATCCCGTAGGACACATTAAAATGTTTAACAATCTCCTTAAATCGAATCTCCAATTGTTCTCCAAGACTTTCTTTAAACTCTTTATGACCTGTGCAATCGGTTAAATAATATTTTTCTGTATAAACTTTTGGATCAACTCTTTTCATCAAATTTGTTAAAAACTTTCCAACTGTAATAAGCCGTAAACGGTACGGCAACAACAGAGCCTATTAAAGCAGAAAGCGCAGCTCCCATCATACCGAAACGCAATACAAGAGGAACAATTGGAATAATAAGTCCTGCTATGCTTACAAGAGTAACAACAGTCACATATTCTTGTTTTCCTACAGCTAAAAATAGAGCAGAAGTCGAACCAGATATCGCTCTTACCGCTCCGAAAATACCAAGGATTGGAAGTATTGAAACAACAGCAAGCCATTTTTCACCTAAAATCAAGCCTACAATCTGCCCTGGGAAAATATAGAGAATTAAACCAACAGGTAAAGCAAGAATTGTAATAACAAGTGTTATCTTTAAAAATGCTTTAAGTAAACGATCTTTATCGTTGGCAATTTTAGTGTAAACAGGGAAAGTTACGCGTGAAAATACATCTGAAATTTCAGTAATCGGAAGAATCGCAAATGAGTAACCCATTTGATAAATACCAAGTAATGTTGTACCTAGAAAGCGTCCAACGATAATATTGTCGGCGTTATGGAAAAGGTAATTAAATACCCCACTTGCTGTTACCCATTTGCCACGGTGAATAATTTTTGATAAATATTTACGCTGCAGAGCAAAAACTGGAGTCGGTTTTACAAGAATATAGGAAAATACTACTTCAATAATGACTCCAGCGATAAGTCCTGCGACAATACCAATAGGACTATGAGTAACAAGAGCTACAGTAATTCCGACAGAAGTATCGATGACAAAAATAAAAAATCTGTACCAAAATTCATTATTGAAATTGAGTTCTTTTTGAAATTTTACAATTGACGGATTTATAAAACCTCGTAAAAAAGGTACTATGCTTATGAAATAGAGTAAAACTGCGGAGTCAGGTGAATTAAAAAAGATTACAATAACCGGAGTCAGCAGGATAATAATAAGTGAAATAATAATTCCTCGTATTATTGAAACTATCCAGGCAGAATTAACATAATTATCAATGTTTTTCTCTTGTATTAGAATAACATTTACGCCAGTCTCTGTCATTACTTCCAAAAAACCCATAGCTAAAAGAGCAACTCCATACGCGCCAAATTGAGGAGGGATAAGGATCCTGGCGAGGATGACCGTTTTTATAAAAGCAAGCGCTCGCGTAGCAAGGCGAAGAACAGCTATCCATGAAACTCCTTTTACGGCTTCTTTTGTATATCCCACACTTTGCATTATAACAGTATAGCTACTTTCTATAAATAGAAATCGTCAACGGCGCTGCAAGAAGGCCTGAAAAATAGTAATCTTTATCATTTACCATAATTTTAGAATAGGTAAAATCAGGGGAAAAAATAACCACTTTCCTATACTTTTCTTGCTCAATTTTCCTTAATAATTTTTTTTGCAGAGATAGTTTTAGTATTTTATCATTTATTTCCGCATTGGTTAAAACAATCGTTGAGGGAAGTTTATTACTTTTTTCATCAATAACTTGATATGTATATAACATATCTTGTTTAATATGAGCTTGGTCGTAATAAAATTCTTTTTCTATAATGTCCGGCAGCTCTTGATATATTGGTATGTTTTCAATACCGATTATTTCTCCCTTAATAATATTTTTTTGTATCCATCTGGACGAGACTTCTTGAGGACTTTTAACCGTCTTCATGTAAAACCAAGCAAGAGACTCATATACTTGAATTACAGACATAAAAACAATAAGGATTAACCATAGCTTTGCTTGATGTTGGGACGTTAATTTAGAATGAGATAAAGCAATAATTAAAACCATAAAGGGGAGTAGAACAAGACTCCTATTGCCCGCTGCCCATATCTGCAATGGCAAGAGGCTGATAGCAAAAATAATGAGGGAGAAAAAAATAAATAATATTATTTTATAATTGTCATTGCCAGCGACTGATAAGGAGCGCGGCAATCCAGTTGTTGATAAAGATTGCTTCGTCGTTCCTCCTCGCAATGACATGCGTTCAGTGATAAACTTTTTGTTTAAAATGTAAAACCAAAATAAGCATGAAACAATAAAGAGTATAAATAAGCCATGACCGAAAATAATTGGATAATGACGTATAAGTAAAAATAGATAAGGGTTTATGTTTGTTTGAAAATTTGATGTAGTACCCGGACTTTGAATGATATTTTCATATAAATAAAGAAGTATGTTCCCTTTTCCGAACAATGTGTCAGGCATACCAAAAAGAATAATACAGCCAATATAGACTCCTACCCCGAGTAATAAATATTTAAAGCTTTTCTTCCAAGAAGGATGAAACCAAAAATAAGAAAAAGCATAGATAACTAAAAGCGGGATAGCGCTTACTTTGACCGAGAATGCTAAAGCTGAAGGGATAGATGCTAAAACAAAGGTTTGATTTGTTGGATTTTTTGCGAAACGGAAAAAGAAATGCAATGAAAGAAGTATCCAAAAAATGAGGGCTATATCATATTTGAAGTAACCGCTTAACATGAGCAAAATTGGTGTAAACGTAAACAAAAATATTGATAATTTCTTTGAAGCATTAAGAGCACCTGAAATTTTATAGAGTAAAAAAATAGACAAACTTCCCCATAAAATAGTATTTAATCTTAAAATCTCAAAAAATCTCTCCCTCATAAATGAATTATCGATATGAAGAGAAAAAGGGTCAATTATTTTTACTAAAATAAAAGGGATAAGATAAAAACCTGTGAGTAGAAAATGCAGCATTGTGCCATTGGCTGCCCCGGCATTGTTGGGACTGCCATAACGGAACGTATTTGCCACAGCTCCAAATTGATGCCACTCATCCATATGATACGGAAAAGGATGATCCTGATTGGGTATCCCCCACGTAAGAGTTTGAAGCAAAAGTCTTACATAAACTGCTAAGACAAAAAATAAGAATTTATTTTGCTTTATATACAAAAAGTAATTCTTTTGCTTTACTTTTTTTAATAAACCAAATGTTGTGCCAAATAAAACTGCTGCGTCTGAGGTAAATTGCAGCAACGGAAGTATCCTGAATGCCTCATTCTCACGGACATATTTATAATTTTTTTTAATAGCCCAACCAACATAAAAAATAACTGAAATTAAAATAAGAACAAGAGGAATAAATGATTTGTAGAGTAATGTCAGAAAAATAAAATACAGACCTAGAAAATATCGCGCAAAAAGAATCAGTACATTTGTTCTCAAAATTCCCGTTTCCGCATCGCCAAATGCGAACCGAAAAAACATAATAAACGCCTCTTTATATGTATTTCGCGGAATCCAATTTACAATAGCATCTTTGGCGAAAACGATTTTTGCGTCTATTTCTTTTAACCGACGCGCAAACGCATAATCTTCATTGTGTGATAATTTTTCATCAAATCCTCCTGCCTTTTCCCAAATAGATTTTTTAAATGCTACAGAACGCGTAGCAGGAAGAAAATTTTCAGTATCAACTTTATCCGGCATTACTAAGGCATAAGGAACTAAGCATTTTTGAAATACATTTTTAGGTAGTCCTTTATAATATCCTGCTACAACATCCACCTCTATGCCCCCTCTACTCTTAGGAGAGGGTTGGGGTGAGGTTTGGAAAGGGTGAGTAATGTTCTCAATCCATTTTCTGTGCAAAATATTTCCTGCATCAGAACATACAATTATATCTCCACTCGCTTTCTTAATCGCCTCATTCCTCCCAGCCGACCGATTGCCATTTTTAACAAAAACTTTATTAGTTATTATTGTTCGAGCTTGTCGAGAACTCTTGCTTCTCGACTTCACTTCCGTTTCGCTCGAAGAATATAATGTAAGGTATTTTTTGATTTTTTCGAGTGTATTGTCTGTGCTTCCGCCATCTACAATAATAATCTCATCAGGAAGTCTAGTTTGAGAAAATAGAGACTCCAATAATTTGCCTATGATTTTCTCTTCATTAAGAACAGTGGTTATAAATGAAATCTCCATATGTTTACCAGAAATCTGAGTCGTTAGTTATTTTAAAAAAGCTAATATATTTTAATTGATTCGAGCTATCTGTTGACAAGCTTTCTATTTGACGATTTTTATAAAACAAGGGTAAACGAGATATATTTATTATACAAGGCATATTTTCACATTGTCTGAAAGTAATTTTTGTTTCCAGATCGTTTTTTACTTTTATTGTAAGTGATGCTTTTTTATTTTTTAAACTTTTTTTGAATTCAATTATAATAAATAATTTATCTGAGTCAATGTTTTTTGTGATTAAATAATTATTTATGCTTTTAAAAGTGGTTGTTGTTATTAATAGCTTGTTATTTTTTGCATTGAGATATTTGTTTTTATATATTCCTTCACTTCTTGGAATGTTTTCAAAATCAGCTCGTAATAGATATTGCTTAAAGCTACTTAACTCATTAATGACTTTGTTTTGGAAAAAATCCATCTTTTTCTGGTTTTTTTTCAAAATAAGAAAGTTATTTACTCTTTTGGTTATAGAATAATTACTTAAAATAAACTCATGTAAAATAGGCGACCTTATGTAATTTGGTACTTCGTCTTGGATTGCTTGATTTTTATAGTTATAAATAATGAAGTTTATGTTGTTATCGCGAATGTACTCAATCATTTTATTTTGACCTGAAATTGAGGATGCTTCATAGATTGTTGGATAATATGGCATTGGTTGTTTAAATACCATATACAAAATTGTATCTCCCGGGAAACTGAAAATTTTCCCTTTAAAATCCGGTATTTTTTCAACTATTTTTTTTATATTCGCATATTTTCGATCGTTATATGCGTAAGAAGTGGTATTCTCCTTACAATAGACAGTATTTTTAATCGATCCTTCAGGTTGAAAAGGAATAATAAACAAAAGTAAAATCATCAAAAAAGTATAATATAAAAAAATACTTAACTCTGAAATTTTGTTCTTTTTCAATATCTTTTTAAATTCGTAAAAAAGTAATATTAATAACAAAACTGCAATAAAAGTTAATTGAGTATCAATTGACCTTATTATATTTTTCTGTTCCAGCAAGATAAGGGAAATTGATATACTTATCTGTAAATAATTGTTAAGTGAAGGTTTTGCATTTGTGTAAATTAATTTATACGACAGAAATGTCAGAGTAATAAATATTAAAATGAATACAAATATATTATCTACCGTGGAAATGGAATGAATGAAAGGAATTTTTGCGAATTGAGACAAATCTAAAAGGTCGGAAAATGAATGTATAAATTGAGGAAATGAATGCTGTTTTAGAAGAAATAGCATAAGTGGAACAATTGCACATATAAAACCAGTGAAGAAAATATATGTATGCACTAAAGTTGAATATAAAGATGCTAATTGTGTTTTAAACTGCTTTTTTAACGCAAGATCGATGAATAGAAAGAATAAATATAAAGCTGTTGAATATATCCCTATATCGTTATAAAGTATAAAAATTATTCCCGCTGTAAGTCCTAGTAAAAATATTTTTTTCTTATAATTTGTTTTTTGATAATAAAAAAGTAATGCACAAATACAGCCAAAAACTATTAGTGTTCCATATCTACTAAATGTCTCAAAACCCGTGAATCTTAAAATAAATAAAAACAATACTAAAAGAGATGTATAAGAATATAATCTATTATTAAAAACTTTACTTATAAATATAAATAACAACGTAAATAAAACAGGAGCGATAAAATAATATATAATTGAAAAAAATAAGTTAGAGCTTTTATAAAAGCTCAAAAACCCGTATGGGTAAAAGATGTCTCTGTAAGGCAAAAGACCAATCAACGCGGAGTGCTCCCAAGTATAAATAATTTGATAGTCGTAATTTAGATCAATATAGTTTTTGCATAAGTTTATAATATTTTGATAAGACAATATAGATATAAAAGCAAATAGTATTAATAGTATTAAGTGTTCTCTTTTCATTTTTTGAAAAATTTGGCCAAAAGAAAAAACATTATCGGGTAGAAAATAAAAATTAGAAAAATAACTATGTCTAGGAATGAAGGGTATCCAAAATATTGCGTATAACCTACTATCTTAGTTTGATTTATTTCAGGAGGGGGTAATGAGTCCCTCATTTTCCTAAAAGAAAATGTAAATACTATCGCGAACAATGTTAAAAAAATTATTTGTAAAAAAAATAGATTTCTTTTTTTTGAGAAGACTTCTTTCATATATTATTTAACTTTTGTTTTAAGGAGGGAAATAGCAGTGCTGTAATTATTGCCATGTAATAGAACACAAGTGGAGCTAAATGCATTAATAACCTCTCAATCGAGGCTTCCGGATTACTCCCCTTGGCAAATAGAAACATACCCATATATACACCTAACTGTGAAAGAATAATAACGTTGAGTATGATTAAATCATTGTTCTTCTTAAAAGCAAAAAGGGAATAAAAGTATATGATCCAAAGAAGATTCCAACTTTTTACATTTACTAACTCTTTAAATGTTCCCCAAAAAGCATCAAGAGTTTTATTAACAGTTACCTCAAAGACATGTACAGAAAAGTAAGTATCCTTGAGATGATATATTCTTTGATATATCTCCCAGTCAACAATAGGAACAATCCAGAAGAATGCAATAGATAGTTGTTTGTATAGTTTATAGCTATGTATATGATGAAATGAGAAAAATGCAATAGCAATTGCCACCGCAATTCCATCAAATTTAACAATCCCTGTAATTCCTAGAAATATATTTAGAAGTAAAAAAACCTTACTGCTATTTTTCTTGAAATATTCAAATAATAAAATTACGGAGCAAAATGAATAATATCCTAACGGAAGATCAGCCAGGCCGGCTTCTAGTCTTCCTCCATGCCTTACAAAATTTTGGGTTGTAACCAATAAAAAAGTAAAAAGAAGGGAGTAAGTTGATCCATATTTTTTTTTAAGTACGGCAAATAAAAGTATTGCGGTAAATATATAAAATGCAGATGATGTAAGAAGAACAGCAGTGTCATCAACACTTCCTATCATAATATAAACAAATGTTCCCAATAAATTTATAACCAGTGGATAATTTACTTTTATATAATTTAAAACCTCAGGGCTTATTTTTCCATCCATGAAAAATACTTTTGATTTCAATAGC
>OBEQ010492452.1_pt1 | contig 14420 bp, 16 predicted proteins | sample 1670901 | NCBI WGS metagenome assembly OBEQ01 (sample SAMEA104232315, study PRJEB22302) | groundwater metagenome | biome: forest; feature: aquifer; material: groundwater | place: USA | collected 2011-08-07 | depth 5.4 m
CGGGTGAACGCGCTGCGCCTCGGCAGCACCGCGACGATCACGGCGCGATCCTCTTCCGCCCGCTGCCGCACGACCACCCAGTCGCCGACGGCGGGCAGCTCCGCGCGATTTTTCGCGCGATGTTTCACACGGCCGGCGGTGACCGCGTCCAGCTCGCCGCCGTCGATGCAGATGCGGAAGATCTGGTTGAACTCGATCGCCACGCGGCCGGGACGCACATCTTTCTTCCCTGCCCACGGCGCATACTCCGCCGCGAAACGATCGGTCCACCCGAGATCAGCGAGCGGCATCGAACGCTAGAATACCAATACGTGCGGCCGCTGCTCTCGTTCCCGTCCATCTATTCCGCGTTCCAGGATCGGCTGGCGGTGCGCAACGCGCGGGCCTTCGTGATGGAGCGCTACGGGAAGGTGCGGCGCGGCGATTCCGTGCTCGACGTCGGTTGCGGTCCTGCCGACATCCTCCGCTACCTGCCCGAGGTCGAGTACCTCGGGATCGATCACAGCGGCAAGTACCTGCCCGCCGCGCGCGAGCGGTATCGCGATTACGCAGGCCGCGCGACCTTCATCCAGATGGACGTCAACGCGCTCGGCGCCGAATGGGAAAGGCGCTTCGATGTCGTCCTCGCGCTCGGGCTGCTGCATCACCTCTCGGACGAGGAGGCGGTTCCCCTGCTCTCGACGATTGCCAGGCTGCTGCGCCCGGGGGGCCGCCTCGTCACCACCGACCCGGCATTCACGGATCGTCAGCATTGGCTCGCGCGGCTGCTGTTGCGTGCAGACCGGGGCGGATTCATCCGTCATGTCGATCGATACCGCGCGCTTGCCGCCACGGCGTTCCCGCGGACAGACGTCCACGTCCATCACGACCTGCTTCGCCTGCCCTACACGCACGTGATCATGGAGTGCCACGGGGTCTCACCCGCCCGCTGACCTGCGGCGAGGGTCAGCGCGGCTGCATCGCGAGGACGTCCTGGAGAAGCTCGACGACCACGGATGGGGCGTTCGCATCCATTCCAACCCACAGCGGCAGGCGGATGAGGCGACTGGCCACGTCATCGGTCGCCTCCATCGAGGTGGCGACGCGTCCGAAGCGGCGGCCTGCGGGAGACGAATGGAGCGGCACGTAATGAAAGACCGCGTTGACTCCGCGCGCGTTGATGGCGGCGAGCACGGCGGCGCGATCGATGCCAGGCGACAGCAGGACATAGAACATGTGCGCGTTGTGACGGCACGCGTCGGGGACGGACGGCCGACGGATGAATCCAAGCTCCGTCGACAGCCGCTCGCATCGCGCGAAGTAGTCATCCCACAGCTCCAGCCGGGTTCGCGTAATGTCGGCCTCGTCTTCGAGCTGCGCGAGCAGGAATGCGGCTGTGATTTCGCTTGGAAGGAATGACGAGCCCACGTCGACCCAGGTATAGCGATCGACCTCGCCCCTGAAGAAACCGCCGCGGTTCGTCCCCTTCTCCCACAGGATCTCGGCGCGCGCGTAAAACCGCTCGTCGTTGACGACGAGCGCGCCTCCCTCCCCCGCCATGATGTTCTTCGTCTCGTGGAAACTGATGGCCGCCAGGTGGCCGATGCTCCCGAGCGGGCGCCCGCGATACGCCGATCCGAGCGCCTGTGCGGCATCCTCGACGACGAAGAGACCATGCCGCGAGGCGACCTCGACAATCGCGTCCATGTCGCAGGCGACCCCGGCGTAATGCACCGGCACGATGGCGCGCGTGCGCGGAGTAATCGCGCGCTCGACGAGCCGCGCATCGAGGGTGAGCGTGTCGGGACGGATATCGACGAACACCGGGACCGCGCCGCGCAGGACGAACGCGTTCGCCGTCGACACGAACGTGAAGGACGGGACGATGACCTCGTCGCCGGGCTGCAGGTCGAGCAGGAGCGCCGCCATCTCGAGCGCCCCGGTGCATGAATGCGTCAGCAGCACGCGCCGGGCGCCGAGCTGTCGTTCGAGGCGCGCGTGGCACGCCTTCGTGAATGCCCCGTTGCCCGACAGCTGCCCGCTGCGTACCGCCTTGTCGATGTATTCGAATTCGCGCCCGGTCAGGTGCGGGCGGTTGAACGGGATCATCGCCGCGATGGTATCACCCGGCCTCTTCCCAGACGGCGAGTCCGACGCCGCTGCGGCCGTAGTCGTTGCCGTTGTACAACAGATAAGTCCGGCCGCGCTCCTCGAGGATCCACGGGTACTCGACCATCTCTGATTCCCACTCGCCCGCGCCGGCGGCGAGTCCCCCGTCGCGATCGCGCCGCGTCCACGTGAGACCGTCGCGCGACTCGGCGTAGCCGATCGCGTAGCGATCGCCGCGAAACGCGAACCACATGCGATACAGAGCGCCGTCCTTCATCACGAACGGGCGGGCGAAGGCGTGCTCCGTGTCGTTCGCGTAGTCGATGCACACGTGGCCGTCGCGATCCCAGTGCACCCCGTCGCGCGATTCGGCGTACTTGATGTGGTAGTGATGCCGCGGCTGTCCGTGGTGCATCGTCCAGCCGGTGCCGCTGACGTACCACATACGCCACATGCCGTTGTCGACGAGCACGAACGGCGAGGCGGTGAGATACGGATCGACGCCGTTGCGCTCGAGGATCGGCGCGCCGCTGACGCGGGAGAACGACCGCCCGTCACCGTCGCTGATGGCGAGGCCCGCGAAGAGATAGAACGGCACGGTCACCCCGCGGGTCCAGCCGGTGTAGTACAGGTAACGCCGCCCGGCATGGCCGAGGATGCACGACATGGTCACGCCGCTGTCGTCGAAGGCGCCCATGGCGCCGAGGTCCAGGACGGGAGACGGATCGAGGGGCCCGAGGACGGCCGGCTCCATCGTGAGCGCGCAGCAGCCGATCCGCGCGCGACCCTGCTCATCGCGCGTGCTCACGTAGAGACGCCAGCCGCGTCCGAGACGCTCGGCCGCCGGAAGCGCCGCATGTGAGTGCGCCCACGGCGCGCCTCCAGCGACACCGCCCAGCAGCCCGGTCCTCCGCCAGCGGCCCGCTTGCATCTACGGCTCGATCTGATCGCTGGATTTCTTGAACAGCTCGGCGCGGCCTGCCAGGTAGACGCCCTTCTCGCGCGTGTTCTTCATGATGACGGCACCGGCGCCGATGAGGCTTCCCTCGGCGATCTCGATCGAGTTCCGCAGCGTCGCGTTCACGCCGATGAAGCAGTAGGACCGCACGCGGACGTGGCCCGAGATGACGACGTGCGAGGCGATGAAGCAGTGATCCTCGATGGTCGAGTCGTGGCCGATGTGGTTGCCGCTCCAGAGCGTGACGTCGTTGCCGATCGTGACGAACGGCTGGATCGTGTTGTCCTCCAGGATGAAGCAATTATCGCCGGGCGGCTGCTCGGACAGATAGGTGGATCGGGAGCTGACGTACGTCACGAGCGAGTAGCCGGCCTCCTTCATCTGCCGGTACTTGTCCGCCCTGGTGCGGTTCATCCGCGCATAGCTCAGCGCGACGAACATCGCGTGCCCGCCCGGCGGGTAGTCGCGCGCGAGCGCAGTCGTGGCGACCAGCGGCAAGCCGTCGAAGGTGTCGGCGGTCCGGTACTCGGGATCCACCACGAAGGCAGCGACCTGATGGGGACTGTCGGTGCGGAAGTAGACATGTGCGAGCCGCGCGATGTCGCCGGCGCCGAAGATGAGGAGGCGCGCCATGTCCGCTACAGCCTGACCAGCATCGTGAACTCGTAGAGGGGCGTGTCCTGCAGCAGCGAGACGAACCTCGAGACGTGCCGCGTGCAGTGATCGAAGAGGTCGCGCGGGTCGGCATAGTACAGGTCCGGCCGCCTCCGCTCCGGATCCGAGTAGCTGGTGAGCGCGTTGAACGCGAAGCCCCGCGTGCTGATGGACGCCAGATCCGCGATGGTGTCGAGGACGTGGCGCCGCCATTCCTCGTCGGTGGCGTTCTGCTTCACGTTGAAGATGCCGCTGGCGACCGTGTACGCCGCGGGCTCGACCGCCGAACGGGCGGCGACGAACGTGCAGTCCGCAAGTCCCGCACAATGCTGCCGCGCCGCCTCGATCATCGCGGCGCTGATGTCGAAGCCGCAATAGGCGCCGGCGTGCCCGATCTCCCGCACGTACGCCGCGAACGCCCCGTAGCCGCACCCGTAGTCGTTGATGTCCGCGCCGGGATCGCCTTCGCACACGCGCGCCAGCTCACGGAACCGCAGGCGCTGCGACTCCGCGGAATTCCAGTCGACGCCCCTCGGCGTCGGACCGTGATCGGCGAGCTTACCGTCGTAGTACCGACGAACCTGCTGGATGATCTGCTGGCTGGTCATGCGGTGCCTGCGCGCCGTATTCCGCGCGTACCACGGTATAGGGCCGATCCTTGATCTCGGTGAACACCTTCGCCAGGTAGATGCCGATGATCCCGAGGCAGAAAATAGTGAGGCCACCGAGGAACCAGACGGAGACCATCACCGACGCGAAGCCGGGAACGCCGATGTGGTTGCTGAGGCTCCACCAGACGAGCGCCGTCCCGAACGCCATCGAGAGCAGCATGACGGCGATGCCGATGTGGAAGATGTAGATGAGCGGGCGGTTGCTGAACGACGTCACCGCGTTGACGAGGGCGGACACGCGTCGCCGCATCGTGTACGTCGAGCCTTGCCGGCGTCCCTTGACGATCTCCATCGACCGCTGGTCGAAGCCGGTGATCACCCACAATCCCGCAATGCAGATTTCGCGGTCGCGGTGCTGCACGAGCGCCTCGACGTACCGGCGCGTCATGAGCCGCGCCGTCACCACGTTCATCGGGATCGGCTCCGCGAGCAGGCGGTTGAAGACGCGGTAGAACAGCGCGGCCGACGCGCGGAGCAGCGCGCTGTCGTTCCTGGACGCCTGCACGCCGTAGACGACGTCGGCCCGCGAGCGCACCATCGCCTCGTGGAAGCGCAGCAGCCATTCAGGCTCCTCCTCGAGATCGCAGTCGACCAGGTACATCAGATCGCCGCGCGCGTACATGAGTCCGGTCATCAACGCCTTGTGGTGGCCGAAGTTGCGCGAGAGATCGATGATCCGCACGCGCGGATCGCGCTCGCGCAGCTTCAGCGCAATCGCCAGCGAGTCGTCCGGCGAGCCGTCGTTGACGAGGACGATTTCGTACGACGAGGTGAGCGCCGACACCGCGATGACACAGCGGCGATAGAACTCCTCGAGGAACGCCGCCGATCGGAACATCGACGTGACGATCGACACGCGCACCGGCTGCTGGTCGTCGATCAACTCAGAAGTCCTTCATGTAACGGACGGCCTCCGGGCCCGTGGCAAAGAGGAGGTCCAGCACCGTGACGTGGTGCTCGAAGGGCGGGTGGGGTTGCGGGTACTCGGGATACCCGGAGTAGTCGACGAACCGCACGGTCACGCCCGCGTCGGCGAACATCGCCTCATCGAGGTATCCGCGCGCACTCGGGCCCGACAGGTACTCGGTCGCGCGCGCCTTGTGGCAGAGATCGAGGAGCCGTTCGCTCTTCCCCGAGACCGCCGCATAGTCGGACGACCAGGTAATCGGGGTCGTGATGCCGAGCGTGCGGCACGCGGCGGAAATGAGGTGGTGATTGATCGCGCTGAGCCGTTCTTCGTGGTCCAGATCCCGGTACAGCGATTCGAGCTCCGCGGCGTACGCGTCGAAGAACGGCGTGCGCGCGTAGCTGGCGCGAAGCGCCGCCCAGTGCTTCCCGGCCCAGGCGCGATCGGCCACGCACGTCTCCTCGATCGTCTGCAGGTAGCGTCCCTTGTTGCGCACCGGGATGGTCAGCCACATCACGCCCTGGCGCGTCTTGATCCGGTTGCGGCTGCGCCAGTCGCGCCGCGTGAACTGCACGTCATCGAGCAGGATGAACTCGTCAACGGCGCGAATCAGGTCGAAGTAGCCCTTCCAGGGGATGTAGCTGGATTGAACGATCGCGACGCGCTTACCTCTCATGCGGCACTGCCGCGCGGGTCAAAGGTCCGTCGCACCGCAGGGCTAAGTGTATCATGCAGCCCGATGAGGCTTTGTCCGATCTGCGGCGCGTCGGCATGGGATCCGCTGCCGAACCCGCAGGGCCGTCGCGCGATGATCAGCGACCTGCGCGTCATCGACGAGCCGCTGGACAAATGGATCTGCCGGACGTGCGGCCTCGTCTCCCGTCGCGAGCCTCCGCCACACGAGTTGTACACCTCCGGCTACGCGCTCTATGCGCACGCCCCCGGCGCGCCCAGGGAGGCCGCCCGGCAGCGCGCGTACGCCGCCTGGATTGCGTCGCAGTCCGGCGCGCCTCCGCGCAGGGTGCTGGACGTCGGATGCGGCAATGGATCGCTCCTGACCGCCTTGATGCGCGAGTGGCCGGCGACGCAGATGTCCGGCGTCGACCCGTCGCCCGAGAGCATCGCGCACGCGCGGGCTGCCGGCATCGATGCACGCGCCGGACGCCGCGGGGACGTAGCGGCCTCGGTCGACATGGTGATCAGCGTGAACGTCATCGAGCACACGCCCGATCCCGCGGCCTTCATCGAGGATGCTCTGGCGGCGCTCGTCGAGGACGGCGAGCTGGTACTGATCTGCCCGGATGCACAGCACCCGTGGACCGAGCTGCTGATCGCCGATCATGTCTGGTCGTTTGGTCCGCGGCACCTCATACGTCTTCTCGAGAACGCGGACCTCGCCGTGGTCTCGACCTCGTCTGCGCCCGCGGAGCTCGGACCGCTCATAATGGTTCGAGCGGCCCGCCGCCAGCGCGCGAAGGAGAGGATGCCGTCGGCTCCGTCCGCGGCAGACGGCGCAGGCGAGAAATGCCGGTACCTGGACGCCTGGCGTCGCATGGATGCGACGCTGCGCGAGCGGGCGCCCGAGGGAACGCTGATCTGCTTCGGCATCGGCGAAGCGGCGGCGCTGCTGCGCGCGTATACGCCGGACACCTGGTCTCGCGTCGACTGGTGCACCGCCGACGATCCGGAGCGGCCAACCTTCGGCGATCTGCCGGTGGAGACGTACCCGGGCATGGCACCCTCCCACATCCTGCTCGGCGTCCGGCCGCCGGCACAGGCGTCGGTCGCCGCGCGGCTGCTCGGGGACGGACACTCCGTGATCCGGTGGGATGATCTGGTGGCGGCGTAGAGGGCGCGAGTGACGAATCAACAGGCGGGCTACGGCATCTCAGAGCAGCTCGGAGCATGCACGAGCGCCGAGGAGCACGCGGAACGCATCCGGCTTGCGGGCTTCACGGTGATCACGAGCCGCCTCGGCGGCGACGACCTTCGCGATCTCTCCCAGCGCGTCGACGCGCTGCTCGCGCAGCAGGCGCGAGAGGCCGGCGGCGTGCAGCGGCTCGCGGAGATCGGCGAAGAGGACACGGCCCGCTGCTGCCTGGCCTACGACGACGCCTTCCTGCGCCTGGTCATCGATCCGATCGTCACCGAGGTCTGCCGTCTGCTGCTCGGCGACTATTTCATCGTGATGCAGCAGAACGCCGTCGTGAACCCGCCGGCCCGCAGCCACACCCAGCGCGCCTACCACCGCGACCTGCCGTACCAGCATTTCGTCTCGAGCCGCCCGCTGGCGATCAGCGCGCTCTTCTGCGTGGATGCGTTCACGCGCGACAACGGCGCCACGATGGCGCTGCCGGGCTCGCACAAGATCGAGCAGTTTCCGTCCGAGTCGGTGGTGGCGGACCTCGAATCGATCATCGAGGCGCCGGCCGGATCGTTCATCGTCTTCGATTCGATGGTCTTTCATCGCGCCGGAACGAACGCGTCGGAGGCGCCGCGCCGCGCCGTCAACCAGGTCTACTCGCTTCCCTTCATCGCGCAGCAGGTGTCGCTCCCGTCGATGCTCCAGGGGCGGTATGCGGATGACGCGGCTCTCGCCCGGCTGCTTGGCTACGGCACAGGTCCGGTGCCGTCGGTCGCCGCGTGGTGGGAGCGGCGCCGCACCCGCCGGTCGTGATCCGGCTCCCCCGTCGGGCGCGGCTTGCCGTCGTGGGCGGCATCGCCCTCCTTCTCTTCGCGCTGACGTTCGTCTACCGCTTCGCCGCGATGGGCGGTTCGCTCGGCGGGTTCGAGAACGATGAGTTCGTCACGCTGTCCCTGGCCCAGCAGGTTGTGCTGGGCGAACGGCCGCTCCGCGACTTCGTCGAGGTGGCGGCGCCGCTGAGCGTCGAGCTGTCCGTCTGGGCGCTGCGCGCGGTCGGGCACACGCTGTTTGCGGAAGCCGTCCTGACGATGGGGATGCTGGGACTCTGCGCCGCGATCCTGTTCCTGCTCGCGTGGAGGGCGTCGGGGTCGATCCTCATCGCGCTGGCGGTCGCGCTCGTCCAGGTCGCCATGGCGCCGCGGTTCTACAACTATCCCAAGCTGCTCGCCTACGGCCTCGCCATCCCGGCGCTCTGGGCGTACCTCGCCCGGCCGACGCGCGTGCGATTGTTCCTCATCGCGCTGGCGGGCGTTGTCGCATTCCTGTTGCGGCTCGATCATGGCGCGTACGTCGCGGCGGCCGCGCTCATCACGGTCGCGGCGGCGCACTGGCCACACCCTCGAAAGGCCCTCACAGAGGTCGCCGTGCTGGGGCTCATGGCGCTGCTGGTCGTCTCGCCGTACCTCGTCACGGTGCAGCGCGAGATGGGCGTCGCCCGGTATATCCGTTCGTTCGTCGCCACCGCGCAGCAGGCCGCCGGCCGCACGAATTTCACGCGTCCGTCGTTTTCGTTCGACCTGTGGCAACCCATCGTGATGCGCGTCCGCCGCCCGCCTGAGCCACCCCGGATCAACGTGCGATGGGCGCCGGCGACCGACGCGCGCGCGCGTGCACAGCGGGAGCAATCGCTCGGACTCCAGCCGCGCGAACAGCTTGCCCCCGACGTCTGGAACTATGCGCTCGCCGATTGGTCGTCTGCGCGTCTCGCCGCGATCGTCCACGATCCGCTCGTGGCGGATACACAGGGCATCGACCGCGTTCTGTTCACGCTCAACGATCCCGCGTTCCTGCGGACACCGTCGCGCCTCGAGCGGCTGCTCTCCGCCGTGCGCGGCATCCGCGTGCTGCCGGGAGTCGTGCGCGAGTCGAACGCCGCACCGTTCCTCTACTACCTGATGGCGCTCATTCCGCTCGCGGCGCTTGCCGTGGTGCTCTGGCCGCGTGACGCGTCTGCGCTGCCGACGCCGATGGGCGGCGCGGCGATAGGTGTCGTGGCGGTCCTGGCGCTGCTCATCAACTGGGGTTTCCTGCGCGGCAACCTGCCGTCGCGGCTCGCCGATGTCAGCGAGGTTGTCGGGGTGCTGGCCGCGTGGCTGGCTGCCACCGTTCTCGCGCGCCGGTCGCGGCCTGCGCGGATCGCCGCCTCCGTCGCCGTGGCCATCGTGCTCGTGCTGACGTCGCTGAGCGTGCAGGCGCTCGAGAAGGTCACCTCACAAGTCCAGCAGGCCGGGATCGGCGCCGGCCTGCGCGGCGTCCGGGCGCGCACACGCAGCGTGCACGGGCTGCTGACCGCGTCGCCGCCCGTGGCCGCCTGGAGTCGCGACGATCCGGGGATGGAGCGGCTCCCGCGGGACGGCCACGAGTGCACGGCGCCAGGCGACCGCGTGCTGACCGTGTCGTATGCACCCGAGCTGTTTTTCATGGCCGCGCGCGGCTTCGCGGCGGGGCAGATCTGGATCGAGCCGGGGTTCTACACGAGCGTACAGGACCAGCAGTTGATGATTGCGCGCATCGAGGCCCGGCGCGTGCCCATCGCCATCACCGATCCGGAGCCTGCATACACGGACGACTACGTGGAGTCGTTTCCGCTGCTCGATACGTACCTGCAGAAGGAATATCGCGAGACAGGGACGATCGATTTTGGACGGGGGTTCCGCTATCGGGTGCTCGTGCGCCGAGCGCTCACACCGTCGGGCACCTACACGCGTCTCGGCCTGCCCTGCTTCTCAACGGCCGGCGCGCAGCCGGACTGATCAACACCAAGGCGTCTGGCTTCAGGATCCGAGCGCGCGTCCCAACATGGCCGATGCCGCGCCGCGGAAGGCATCACTCCATTCGTGACCGCCGTCGAACAGGCACGATTCGACGCGCGCACCGATGCGAGCCAGCGCGGCGAGGTCCGCGGCCTGCTTGTCTTCCGTATACCAGTCGTCCCTGGTCCCGCGGCCCACCAGGATTGGAGGCAGCGGCACACGCTGTTCCGCGAGGACGTCGGGCGGCGCGTCCGCGGCGAGAATAATCAGACCATCCGCGCGATAGTGCGCCGCGGCGCGATACGCCATCGCGCCTCCCTGCGAGAAGCCGGAGAACACCAGCGTCGGCCGCGTGTGATGTTCCTGCCTGACGCGATCGAGCACACGCCCGACGTAATCGACGTTGTCCGCGATCGCATGCTCGCGGTCCTCGCGCGTCATCCAGCTGGCGACGACCCGCTCGCTGCGCGTGTAGAAGGGATGCAGCGCCTGAATGGCGACGAGCAGCCACGCCTCGCTGCCCGGAATGGTCACCAGCGCCTCCAGATGATCCGCGGCGGCCTCCGCGTATCCGTGAAAGCCGACGAGCAGCGGCCAGGGAGGCGGCGTCTCCGGCGCACGTACGAGGTAACGCCCGTGCGTGCGCGCCTCGATCGTGCGGACGGGATGCGCGGTGATCTCGTTCATTCGTCCGGCAGATTGCGGCGCAGGTGCACGGCCTTCGCCTTCGATCGCATCCGCAGATTGATCATCTCGACGAACACGGAGAAGGCCATCGCAAAGTAGATGTATCCCTTCGGCACGTGCTGGCCGAGCCCCTCCGCAATCAGCGTCAGGCCGATGAGCAGGAGAAAGGCGAGCGCCAGCATCTTCACCGTCGGATGCCGCTCGACGAAGTTGGCGATGGCGGTCGACGCGAACAACATGGCGAACACGGCGATGACGATGGCCGCGATCATGATCGAGACGTACTCGGCCATGCCGACCGCCGTGATCACCGAATCGAGCGAGAAGACGATATCGAGGAGCAGGATCTGGATGATCACGCCGGCAAACGACGCGGCCGCGCGCGGGGCGTGCCCCGGATCGTCGCCTTCGAGATTCTCGTGAATCTCGCGCGTGCTCTTGTAGATCAGGAACAGCCCGCCGCCGGCGAGGATGAACGCGCGGCCCGAGAGCTCGAAGCCGAGGACCGTGGTCAGCGGCCGCGTCAGGCTCATGACCCACACGATCGACAGCAGGAGCGCGATCCGGATGAACATCGCGAGGAAGAGGCCCGTCTTGCGCGCGCGGTCGCGCTGCCCGTGCGGCAGCGTCCCCGCGACGATCGCGATGAAGATGATGTTGTCGATGCCGAGGACGACCTCGAGGACCGTCAACGTGAGGAGCGCGGCCCACCCCTCGGCGCTCGTCATCCAGGCCAGCACAACAACCTCGAGCTATTTGACGGCCGCTTCGGGAAGCTCCGCGAGCCCGCCCCACGTGTCCGGGTCCTGCCACATCAGCGTCGAGAGATACAGGGACACCTCGTCTGGCGGATAAGACTTCGCGAGCGCGGCGGCGGCCTTCTTCAGCGCGTCGGGCGGACGCGGCTTCATCTCCTCGTCCGCGATGATGCCCTCCGTGTGCGCGATGCCGAGCGCGTCGAGAAAGCTTCCCATCATCGGACGCTTGTGCGCGAGGTGATACGTCACGAGCAGCCGCGCCGCCATGATTTCAGAGACCGCCGGCAGCGCCACGAGGTACTGCGCCTTCTTCTCCACCGGCATCGAGATGACGCTCTTCAGACGGAACTTGATGCGCTGCGCGATCATGCCGATCGCCTCCGCCTGCTCGTTGGCGGCGTCATCGTCGCGCCAGAAGGCGACGGCCGCCTGCAGCCTGCGATCGGCGCTGAGTTGTTTCCAGAGTTGCGAGGGGCGCGGGATGTCGGGAGCGTCGGCCATGATCAAGTCGATACGTTAACATAGCGCTCCAGGACTCGAGGTAGCCTTCTGACGAGGATCCGAATGAACGTATTTGTTCGTGAGTTGTGGACGTTCGCGCGCGAGCGCAAGAGGTTCTGGCTGGTGCCACTCATCGCCGTGATGGTGATCGTTGGCGGGCTCCTCATCCTCACGCAGGCGTCGACGGCCGCGCCATTCATCTACAAGCTGTTTTGAGACGGGCATCCTTCGCAGCGATCATTCTCCTGGTCTCGCTCGTGTTCGCGATCGCCATCGCCGAGCTGGCCGTCCGCGCCTTCTTTCCGCAGAAGCTCTCGGTCGACGTGACGCACTGGGATCCCGACGTCGGATTCACGAATATTCCCGGCGCCGAGGGATACGCCGAAACAGCTGAATACCGCATGCACATCTCCATCAACTCGCGCGGACTCAGGGACCGCGAGTTCGACTACGCGAAGCCGCCGCGAACGCTGCGCGTCGGGGTCTTTGGTGATTCCTTCACGTTCGGTGAAGGGGTGCAGAACGACGAAACCTACGCGAAGCGCCTCGAGGTCCTGCTGCAGCGCGATCACGACCTGAGGGCTGCCGGCGTCAATGTGGAAGTGCTCAATTTCGGCATCGACAAGACCGGCACCTCGCACCAACTGGCTTTGTACCGCAAGGAGGGGCGTAAGTACGGGCTCGATGTCGTCGTCGTCGGGTTCTTTGGCGAGAATGATTTCGGTGATAACTGGGCGGGCGTCTACACCCTTCAACATGGTGCGCTGGTACACAATCCTGCCGCCTACTCGTCGGTCCGACGAATTCAGCCGGTGGTGATGTCGCTTCCGTTCTACCGGTGGGCTGCCGCGCATTCTCACCTCGTAAACCTGCTGCGGGCTGCAGCCACTCTTCTTGACGATGCACAACGGACCCGGCATGCGGAATCGGTGAATACGCCTCAGCCGGTTCCGGACGGACGCGATCTGGATCCACGCCAGGAGGAAATGACATTGCGACTTGTTGAGACCTTCCGCGAGGAGGCGGAGCGGGACGGCGCGCGATTCGTTCTGCTGACGATTCCACAACAGGGACAGAAACCGCTCACCCACTACACAAAGGTCTCTGCCGCTCCGCCCTTCGTTTCTCAATTGGACAGGTTGCTGAACGACCTCGAACGCGACGCCTTCGAGATTGTCGATCTCGTACGACCATTCGAGGAGTCTCCGAGCGCGTCCCATTACTACTTCGTCAACGACGGTCATTTCAATCCGCGGGGGCATGAGGCGGCCGCGCAGATACTCGGCGCCCGGCTCCTTCCTGATCTGGTTCGTCGCGCCAGGCCCTGATCGAGTCGATCCGTTAACATAGCGCTCTATGCCAACGCTGACCGTCGAAGGGTTTTCGCCTGTTGAAGTCGAATCGGGCAAGCGCCTCGTGCTGGCGCTCGAGCAGGACGCGCACGTCGATCAACTGCATGCGTGCGGTGGAAACGCCCGGTGCACCACCTGCCGCGTCGAGTTCATCAGCGGCGAGCCGCAGAGGATGACCAGGGCCGAGAAGACCAGGATGGCGGAGCGGGGCCTCACCGGCGTCCGCCTGTCCTGCCAGATCGTCTGCGATCACGACATGACCGTGCGGGCGATCAGCCGGCTTGCCGGGAGCGGCCGGCCCGATCCCGGCCCGACGCCTGAGCCGACGATTCAACCGCCGCCTGAATGGATCTGACACGCGCAGCCGCCCTGGGCGTTGTAGTGGTGCTTGGCGTCGCCCCGGCGATGAGCGCCGCGGATGCGATTCAGATCGTCACTGCGGCGCGCTCCGTGCAGCCCGGCGAAGTGGTGTTGTTCACCGCGAGTGCTGCGGCGCCGATCGAGGCACTTCACGCGCGCGCGTTCGACCGCGATCTGTCGACCTTCCGCATCGATTCCGGGACATGGCAGGCGGTTCTGGGTATCGACCTGGACATCAAGCCGGGCTCGTACCCGGTGTCATTCGACGCTGCTGTCGATGGACGCGATGTCCAGACGACAGTCACCCTCGCCGTGCGGAAACGCGTATTCGCGACGCGCAGCTTGACGGTTGACGACGCGTTCGTGAATCCGGATCCGCCGACCCTGCAACGCATCGCCAGCGAGGCCGCTGACCTCGCGCGCGTGTGGGAGGAGTCCGTGCCGAGCCGGTTGTGGAGCGACGCGTTCGTGCGTCCCGTCCCCGGGCGTGCGACCAGCAGCTTCGGCACGCGGAGCGTCTTCAATGGCCGGCCTCGCCAGCCACACGGGGGGACCGATTTCATCAGCCCCACGGGCACACCGATTCACGCCCCGAACAGCGGCCGGGTCATGGTGGCGCGCGACCTCTACTTCACCGGGAACACCGTCGTCATCGATCACGGTCTCGGGGTATTTTCGCTGCTCGCTCACCTGTCCGTCATCGACGTGCAGGTTGGCGAGAGCGTGACCGCGGGTCAGATCGTCGGGCAGGTCGGCGCAACGGGGCGAGTGACGGGACCGCATCTTCACTGGGCCGTGCGTGTCGGC
>OBEQ011370444.1_pt1 | contig 14420 bp, 17 predicted proteins | sample 1670901 | NCBI WGS metagenome assembly OBEQ01 (sample SAMEA104232315, study PRJEB22302) | groundwater metagenome | biome: forest; feature: aquifer; material: groundwater | place: USA | collected 2011-08-07 | depth 5.4 m
AGAATCACTTATTGACAAAGTTGCATTATGTATCAAGGAGATAGCCACAGTATTCTTCTGAGTTGTTGCGTTTACGATGAGTATGCTAGCTCTTGTACTCAACAAGTCGGCTCTTGCCTTTAGCTCAGCAGAAGTCTCTTGCTCAATGAAATTGTTAGCTTTATCAAGGTGTGTACGGGCATCTGTTAGTTTGCCTTGAGCATCTGAAAGATTCCATTTTGACACTAGATTTTTGGCATCCGAACCAAGTGATAATGCTGTATGTATTTCAGTTAGTGCTTTTGTATTATTTTGTTGTGTTGCAATATCATTGAGACTGTTGGCTTGATCTTCAAGTTGACTAATGTCGTTCATTATAGAGTCAGCCATATCTTTAGTACTACTAATAGCATCACTTACATCATTAAGAATATTCTTTGCATGGTTAATTGCCTCGTTAGCGGTATCCAAGTAAAACCATGACGTGGCGTTGATTGCTACCGAATGTGCATAGTCAAGTAATACTATAGCTATCGGTATTTGATTAATGACTGCAGTGCTGTTTTGTTGATGAACCTCTGCTTCTAGACTTGCAATTAGGTTTTTGGTGTCCTTGATATCTTGAAATGTTGATAGAATTCCATTTAAGATATCTTGCATGTCATTTATGAGATAATCTATTTGATCTATTTCATCTACTGCCTCAGCTATTTGCCCATCGGCAATTTTTTGTTTTATATCTGCAAGTAAATTATTTACCTCGATAACACCTTGTAAGTGTATACCTATCTTTGTTGCATTAGATTGTAATGCATTGATACGATTTTGTATATCGATGTATTCTTTGTCAAAATGCTCGATGCGCCCCTTGTTATAAATGTCAATTGCACTTTGAAGATAACTATATTGGTCAGTGGCATTAATTAGCTCCTCAATATTTTTTGCATGCTTCAAGTTTTCTATGGATTTTTGTAGTTGATCTATAGTCGATTGAGGCAGACCTAATTCTTTTGCATGATCTATTAATTTATTGATCTCTACAATCGTATTAGCTACATACTCCTTTATCCTCTCAGCCCTATACGAATCTACTAAGGTTTGTAATTGATAGTCTATATTATCAAGCAATCCTTCAGCTATTGCGAATTGCTCTTGTGCTCCATATAAATTGCCAGCCGCAAGTAGTTTCTTGGTTGTGCTTATTGCGTTATTATAGTCTGTGAAGTTAATGGTTACATTATTTTTGATAGCCAAGCTTCTAAGCTCGTCAGCATGATTTTTAGAATTTATAATACTATCCACAAGCGCGGCAATTTCGTCTGAATGATCATTAGTAGAATTATTGTGATTTTCCTCTTCCTGATTCATTATTAAAGTGGCATTCCTAAATAGAGGCATGGCCTTAAAGGCATGAATCTTTGCAGTTTCAAAGTCTCCACCACTAAGAGCCTTTAAAGCTCCGTTATATTCTATTAAACCATTGGAGTACGAATAGGTTGCATCAGCAGGAATTGCAATACCTTTTCCTTTCAATTCATCTATCTTTAACTTGACTTGCCCATTAGACTCATTTATGACTGTCTTTAGTGCTGTTAGAAAATCATAATGGTATACAACAGATGTATTACTTGAAGGCGGTTGTTTTGCGTCTTGTTGCTCCTGGCCTTTTTGTACATGGTCTTCATGGGTGCCATTTTGGTTGTTGTTTGCCCCCGTTTCTGCAAAAGCATTAATTTTAGAGACTATACTATTTTGGTCTGGCAAAGAACCTAGGTTGCCGACTAGACTGAAAATCATCAAAGATGAGAGAAACAAGTACGATAGTATTTCTTTATTCATAGAGATTCCTCTGTTTACACAGTATATGAAAAACCATTTCGATGTGCCAACGATTTGGTTCTCTGATGTGCTAAAACAAACTGTAACCTGGTTCGAAGGTTCGAACCCAGCTATTATGAAGAAATTATACTTAATGTAGAATCAGTACAAGGACTGATGGATGGATCTACTCCAAGTCATTTGTTAGAAACACAAACTGTTGATTCAATTCTAGGATAGAACTTTTTTCCAAACCTCTTTTATAGAAAAATTCACTACTTTACTCTAATGAACACAAAAATGTTTGGAGGCCTGTGCATTCTTGTATTGATTGCTGGCATTGGCAGTTTTGCATTAGGGCATTCTGCATATGCACAACCTAAGACAAAGGTGGACTTGCAGAAAGAAAATCGAGCTAAAGCGCTAGAGAAGATAGCAAGTGATGAGAAAAATCCTAAGATGCAAAAGTTTAAGGAACTAGCAAGCAAGATGACGCACGCTAAATTTAAAATAAGCAAGTCAAAACGCTAAAGAAATAGTGAGTCCTTTTAGAGTCACAACGTATTGGCGTTGGTTATGATCTTAACCATGGGGCAGCTACAAAACCCCTTTCCCTAATTTTTTATTTTAAGAAACTATCTTAAAGGGATATTGGTAAGTTATGCCTACTTGATTAAAGTTTCAATCTTGTTCTTCTAGATACTAGGAGTATTGATACAATAGCAGCACTTAGGACCAATGCTGATACTGGACCAAACTCCGGCACCGCTTTATTTACAGTTTCGTTTATCCGAACTGTTTCATTCGTGGTTGTAGCAAGATTCCGAACTGGGGTGGAACCGGTTTGTGATTGATTTGTAGATGGAGGAAGGGGTTGCGAACTAGGAACCTGAGATGGAATGACCCGCTCTTTTGTTGTTGCCGAGGCGGAGGTTGATAACTGGCTCTCTCCGGCAGAATTTACTGCACTGACATAGAAAGTATATGCAGTAGCAGGACTTAGATTTGTAATTTGATAAGAAGTCGATGATGTTGAACCTATTGCTTGTTTGTTGCTGTTGACCAATTCATAAATTTTGTAAGAGGTAATTTGAGAACCACCATTATTTGCAGGTGGATGCCAGGATAGATCAATCTCCGTGGATGAGATAACATTTGCTACAAGGCCGGTCGGAGGATCAGGTGATGTTATTGCAGGGGGGTAGTTATATTGTGCTGACGCTGTCAGACTTATCTGTGCTGATGATGCGATAATCAAGATCAATAGAAGACTTGCTGTTTTCGACAGCATAAACCCGATATCACTGATGTACAAATTAAGGCTTGCGCTGGGTTTGCAAGAGTAGGTTGGCGTGGTACAAAATATAATCTACAAAACTCCTTTTCAAGTTTTTTCATATTTGTTTTAAATCATGGATATCATTTTATTTGGTTAAAAAGAATCCTTTCTTGTGGAAACATTATACATACTCATACGCTGCGACCTAGGTTCAGAAGTAGATAGCATAAATGAGTTGATGAAAATTCCAGAGGTAAAGGAAGTAAGAGGCACGTATGGTATCTATGACATCATTGTAAAACTACAAGGTGATTCAAAGTTAACTTTGGAAAATATCATAACTCACAAGATCAGAATGATACCTAAAATTCATTCCACAGTAACCCTGACTACAATTCCTTCGCAAGGTGGACGATAGGTCCAAAAGATGTAGGTTCAGTATTTCTTGAATAACGATAGAGTATATTTTCTTGAAACCACACTAAACCCAATTATTGACAGTATTGATATCATTAATACTAGAGTGTACACGGATGGAAATTCAGGCACAATTGATGGCATCACTTTGTTAATTTGACTAACTGTTATGGTATGTGTGGAAAAGTGAGGAATTGAAACAAGTATCTGTGCGCCACTTTGTGTAACAAGTATGGCATAATGTGGTTGATCAGAACTAGTAGGATGCAATACCTCATCAACATTTGCCGCTGGTGTTATGTGATTTCCATCATACCTTACATCAATGTATTTCATGCTTGCTACATCAATAGTAGTACTGTTGAGATTGATGAGTAACACCTTAGGACCGGTTTGACTTGATGCATCAACTGTTATATTGACAGTATCGTTGGTAGAATGCTCTGTTTTTACTGAAACATTGTTATCAATTGATTGTGTTCCTATGTTATTATCATTTATATCAACTTCTGCTGCTATGGTCTCCTTCTTTTTTGCATCGTCTACATTATTGGCATCTTGTTGAGTTTCATGGTGCATTGCTTTTTCATTATTGTTTTCGTTATCAATCTCACCTTGGCTACCTACAGAAATATTGTTATTGTTTTGATTATTTTCCCCTTGCACTCCTGCAGAGACAGTGTTATCGTTTAGGTTAAGATCACCTTGGCTACCTACAGAAGCAGTCGAATTATCTTGTGGATTTGCATTAGGATCAGATGAGCTATATTGTGGAATTGCGTTAGGATCAGATGAATTATCTTGTGGAGTTGCATTAGGATCAGATGGGTTGTCTCCACTAGTGACATCTGTTTGTGCAAAAGCAGAGCCAAGCATAAAATGGGTAAAGTTACTTCCATCTGCAGTCATGTAATTTGCAAGACCTAGAACTAAGATAGTGCCTAGAACTAATGTTGTTCTCGCTGCCAGAGTCATGAAAGCGTCTCGTCATAGACATATTTAAAATTTGGTTAACAATGGTATAGTTGACTTTGTTACGCAACCCATAATATCTAAAATCTAGATTGAAAGTCAAACGCAAATTTTTCATTATTTAAACATGTCTCAGGAATGAAACTAAACATAGTTCCGCAACACATTATATTTACCAATTCTATTTTCCAGCAAGGAAGCAAAACATGAACTCACAAAACAACCACACGACATCTAGCAAATCTAAAATGAGCTTGAAAGCATTAACAGGCTTTGCAATCGTTGTATTGCTGCTTGGTTTTGCAGCTCGTCCATTAGATTCTGTAATAGCTCAAGTCGGATCCAACACTACTGTTTCAGGTAGTATAAGTACAAACGGCACCAACATTCACGCAAAGGCACAGGTCAACCACCAAGCTTTGGTGGCACTACAACAAGCTTTCCAACTGGATAGACAGACATATCAAGACGCTGTAACAGCTGCACAAAATGCTTACCAGCAATCCATACAAACTGCACGCTTTAATCACCAGCAAACTGAACAAAGTGACGGGCAGACTTTCAAGACTGCAAGAGATGGGGCACTGGATACCTATAGGACAGCAATAAAAAGTGCACATGGAAATGCTCAGATAATCATTTCTGCAATGCAAGCAAGAGACACAACAATTACCACTGCCACGTCGGCAAGAGCAACTGCAGATATGAATAATGATGTAACAAGAGATAAAGCACTTACATCTGCAGAATTGGCAAGAGCCAGTACAGAAATTGCAGCAGCAGTAACCAGAGATACTAACAATGGTGCTGCCAAGCAAACCTATGATTCTGCAATTGGAGCAGACAGTACAATTTCCACAAGAGACCAGACCATCTGGAATGCGTATGTAGCACGCGATCAAGCTATCGGTGATGCACGAAACACCAAAATCAACGCAGATGGAGGTGCAACTGTAACCTTTGACCAAGCCACAGGTGCTGCACAGCAAACAAGAATTACTGCCGTAGGAAGTGCAGACCAAACTAGAGACGGTGCATACAGTACAAATCCAAAGATAGATGCTCAGAATAACGCTGCAAGGGCAACCGCTACTGGAAATGCAAATGTAGCATTTGATCAGTCAGGAGGAACGGCAGCACAAGCTAGAGCAACCACTAATTGGAGTGCAATACAAGCTAGAGACCAATCATATGCAAATGCAGATGTTGCGTTGTATACCACAATTGCAAGCGCATACCCATAAGATAAAAATCCGTCTCACGGCGTGATTTTTACTCTTTTTTCTTTTTCATCAAGATAATTTTGGTTAATTAAAAGAATCGGACTCTCACAGGTCTGAACCCGAAATTACAGATCTTGTATGTTATGATTTGTTGGAAAGTCTTTAAGATCAATACGAAAGTAATGCTTGAAAATGTGTTCATATCAGGGTGGGACATCTCATGTTATAAGTTTCAAATACAAATAATCACTGTATGGATACGGAATCAAGACAACCAAAGAAAGATAGTAAATCAATAACAAAAAGAAGTCCTTTGTGGTATTTCTTGCCCCTTTTCCTCAATGTTATCGGTGGTGTGATCGCTTATTTCATATTAAAAAAAGATGATCCGCAAAAGGCAAGATATTGCTTATTGTTTGGCATCTTGTTATTTGTAATTCCTGTTGTCATAGAATTGGGTATACGCATTGCTTTCGGTACTTACCATCCATTTTATGTTATCTCAAGTGGTAGCATGAGACCCACCCTCAATGCGTCAGATGTGCTTGTAGTGCAAGGAAATGTTCCATTTCGAGATCTCAAAATAGGTGACATTATAGTTTTCCACAGGCCGTCTGATCACGGCAGGATAGTTACTCACAGAATTGTCGAGATTCTAAATGATAATCCCCGTGTCATTAAGACAAAGGGTGATCACAATCGAGGCTCAATAGCTGGATCAGATTTTCCTATAACTGAGCAGCAATATATCGGCAAAGTACAATATGTAATTCCTCAGATGGGTTATCTTAAGCAATTCCTAACTCCACCCCTAAGCTATCTCATAATTACGATGATTGTTGGGATTACAATGACTCCAATTATCGTACAGTATATTAGGTATCATAAAATCAGAAGGTGATCAGGGTGAAATTAAAACCCTTTCCAAATTTTTTATTTTGGAAATCAATATTTTATTTTCATTTGCGCATCTTATGATATCTTGCAATCAATTACAAAATTTAGTTTAATCAATCAGGAATGAAATCTAATGACATGTAATTTCTTAGAAATACAAACTGTTGATTAAATTCTAGGATGGAACTTTTTTCCAAACCTCTTTTATAGGAAAATTCACTGCTCTACTCTAATGAACCCAAAAATATTTGGAGTCCTATGCATTCTTGTATTGATTGCTGGCATTGGCAGTTTTGCATTAGAGCATTCTGCATATGCACAACCTAAGACAAAGTTGGCTCTGCAGAAAGAAGCTTCAGCTAAATACCTAGAGAAGATGGCAAAGCATGAGAACGGAGTTTCTAAGATGCAAAAGTTGATGGAACAAGTAAGCAAGATAAAGAACGATAATTCCAAAATAAACAAGTCAAAACGCTAAAGAAATAGTGAGTCCTTTTAGCGTCACAACGTATTGGCGTTGTTTATGATCTTAACCATGGAGTAGCTACAAAACCCCTTTCCCTAATTTTTTATTTTACATAATTTTGAAAAATCAAATTTTGTTTTGATCTAAAAATTACGTGTTCAAGATTGTTTTAGCTGAGCTTGAGTGAAGACTTGGTAAATGAAAAATAGCGCTAGATATCTTAACTGGTATGCATTTTTGGGCAGGAGCACTTTGCTATCTTCAGGACATAAACAAGATATCTTTTCCCGCACGGGTCGTTGCGGTATCTGATATAATCACACTAGTCTCAGACCTAGGAAACAAGATTCCTGATAAATCATGGATGTTATATCTTCTCGAATTTTTTAACAAACAGAACATAGCACTTGAGTTAAATCTCATCTGCTCATTTAATGATGAGGGTAAGTTTCACGCCATATTTAGTGGAGTAAATCAGTACGAATTCAAAGAAATTCGACCAATAGTAGGGCATTCGTATCTTAGACAAATCATCATGAGTCCAGAAACAAGATCTATCATTTATTTTTTAAAGGATATCACTGTTGAGAAATCAGAGCGGTTTGTTTTTACAGTAAATGAAAAGGAATTCATCTTCGAGGGATTAAATCACTTCACTGGGATAGAATGGTGGAATAAAATTGGTAATTTTCTATATGAAATTAGATTCCATGTAGAAGTATCTCAGATTCTTTACGGAAAAAGTGATAGTCAGTATCATCCAGAGTCGATATCGTATTTTCCGTATAACCAATTGGTTCGAAATAAGGATGGAACAGCCATACAATATCCAGTCACATTTTATGATATAGTGGTAAAAGACGGCTGTCTTTGTTACAAAATTAATTCAGGAAGTTGCAAGACTGGATTAGAGTTCTTTTTGAAATCATAGTCAAAAATAGTCAGAGCTCGGACTAACAGTTAGAGCGGACCCGATGGTTTTGAGGGTCACAGTGAGTTCAGGTATAGCTATAAAACGGCAGGGGCTATTTGTGTTCAGGTTTTTGCTTCAACTCTAAATTTTGTACATTGATTGATCAAAAGAATTGATACCATTCATTATAATTTCAAATCAAAACAAAACAAAATGAAAACAGGCCTCTTCCTAGCAATAGTGCTCTTATCGGTCTTACTCGTTCATACTGCATCTGCCATCGTAGCTATGGGAGGTTTAGTAGTTACGGTAAAACCAGAAAAAAGCCTTCTTGAATCAAGCGAGATTCCAGTATTGGTTGGAACTGTTACAGACCAAGCAAGCAGGCCAATTGCAAATGCCCAAGTCAGTATCAGTACTTCCTATGGAACCTTTGGAACTTCTACAGACAACGATGGTAAATTCAGATACCAGTATGAAAATCCTGTTGGCCCTGCACAATATTTAGTAAATGTCAAGGCACAAAAAGATGGTTATGGAATCGGGCTTGCTAGCACGACATTTTTTGTCAATGGTTTCCCGGTATCACAATCTCAACAATATAATTCCAAAACTGTATCTGGGAACAACCTAAGTCAAGACCCTGTTGCATCTAGAATTCTCAAAAATGTAGAGATTGCAAAAAAGCAACAAGCAGAACAGGATGCGAAGATAAAGCAGATTGAAGAAGAAAAGAAATTTCAAGAAAGCCAACGAGCACTTGCCAATCAGCAACTGCAGTTTGACCTTGGAAGCTGGTTTGCACAATTTAATCCGTTTACACCAAGAAATGCATACGCTGCATTTATTTCTCAAGTAAATCAAACCGTTCAGGCCATTTTCTGGGGCCAGTTTAACTTTACGGAACAGAAAACAAATGAAGGTCTTGCTGCCAAGAACCAAGTTCTTCAAAACGGAGGCAGTAATGACCAAGCAAGAAATGCATTTATTCAAAATGCTACCACCCATCGAAGTGAGATTTCCAAAGTTAACAACGACCTCAATGTAAAGTATGGCAATGCAAGCAAGGACGTACAGACCAAGTTTGACAAATATGGAAACTTGCCGAGATCCTAAAAATCGAATTTGTTGTATTATTATAGTTTTTCGATGACAGTTTTCTCTAAGGATAAACAATTATAGTATTACTAGACGGAAATTATAATTTCTGAATCATAGGTTCTAGTCCAATGAGATTCATCTATCATCGTGGTCTTATTTTGGATTCGTTTTTCTATTAATTTCAATTCATTTCTTAAAGTCAAGCAAGGTTTTTTGCTTTGTATCTAGCCAGTTCACTTGTTCCAAACCCATTTGCATTCGAAGTTTGTTTGCAGTAACAGGTGCAAATCCTTCAAAATGGTTATTTGCCATGGCAACTGCGAAAGATACTTTGTTTTTTATTTTGTCAATCCTGTCTGCCCATCTTTTAATCAGATCCGTCCTATCTTTGATTATTTTTCCAAACTCTTTTTCCGAAATGGATCTGTCGCCTATCAATCTAAGGTAAACAAAATCAGATGTTATCGGAGCTGGATTTTCTACACCCTCGACCTCGTTCCATACAAGACAGAGATTTCTTTTTGACAAAAATTGGTAAGCGTTGTCATTGAACCAAGTTTTGTGTCTTCCTTCTATGGCATATCGGTAATTTTTTGGAAGATGATTTATCATTTTTTCTAGATGCGGTTCTGCCTCTGAAAACGATAATGACGGTGGAAGCTGGATTACAATTATCGACATTTTCGATCCTAGTGGTTTTATTGATAGTAGAAATTGATCAAGATAAGGACCTGGCTTGAGCCTTCCGTCATGTGTAATTAATTTTGGTAGCTTGGCAGTAAAAAGAAAGTTTTCTGGAGTATCTTGATTCCATTTTGTGGTCATAGATAGACTTGGTATTCTATAAAACGTAGAATTAATTTCCGTGGTATCAAAAACTGATGAATAGTGTTTTAGAAAATTAGTATGTTCCATTACCTTTGGATAGAATGGTCCTATCCATCCTTCATAACTCCATCCAGTACATCCTATTCGAAAATCCATACCTAATGTACTCCATATCTAAAATCTAAAGTTTGGTTGTAGCAAACAGTCTCAAAAGATAAGATAAAAGAATACAAGTAAATTCCATGATTTTGTTGTTCTGTTATGGCATCACAGATTGATAGAGAGTATAGGCTCGCACCTGATTTGCAGATATCTAGAATACTAAACGGCATGTGGCAGGTAGCAGGAGCCCATGGATACATTGATCCCACCTCTGCCATTGATAGCATGATGAATTATCATCATGCAGGTTTTACAACGTGGGATCTTGCAGATATTTATGGTCCTGCCGAAAACTTTGTTGGAGACTTTAGGCGAAAATTATCAAAAGAAAAAGGGGAAAAAGCATTAGCCGATGTTAAGGCACTGACAAAGTTTGTACCAAATCCAGGTGTAATGACGCGTCCCATCGTTGAACAAAGCATCAACCTTTCACTTTCCAGAATGGATCTTAAAACGCTCGATTTGTTACAATTTCACTGGTGGGATTATAACGATATAAACTATCTGAACGCACTACACCATCTATCGGAGCTGCGGGATGAAGGCAAGATAAAACATGTTGGCCTTACAAATTTTGATACCGAACGCATGCAGATTATGTTTGACCATGGCTTGAAGCTGGTTTCAAATCAAGTACAATATTCTATAATTGATCTTAGGCCTGAGATAAAAATGGAAAAATGTTGCAAGCAAAACGATATAGGACTTCTCGCATATGGAACGCTTTGTGGAGGGTTACTCTCTGAGAAATATCTGGAAAAACCTGGAACCTAATAGAAGCAACCTAGATACTGCTAGTCTACAAAAATACAAAAACATGATAGATGTGTGGGGTGGCTGGAGCTTGTTTCAAGAACTTCTCACAACACTAAATGAAATTGCACAAAAGCACGGCGTGAGCATTGCAAATGTTGCTACACGTTATATTCTTGACAAGCCCAAAGTTGCCGGTGTAATTATAGGTGTACGACTAGGTATTGCTGAACACATGGCTGAGAATTGTCGTGTCTTTGATATGAAATTGGATAGTGATGACAATGACAAAATCAAGGCAGTAATTTGCAAATCTCGAGATTTATTTGCGCTAATTGGTGATTGTGGTGATGAATACAGGCATTAATGATTATTACTAAACTTCGTTGATAACGCTTCTTTTTACAATGAATTTTCTCTTGCACGTACGTGCTTAAATCTCTTAGATGTCAGAGGTTATTGATTTTTATCCATTATTATTGTAGCACTTACAATGTTTTGACCAATGAAGTGCACAGCCTATTAACCAATGACTCTTACAGCCACATATAACACATTTTTTTGCCATCATCTAACTTGTAAAACTTGCAATATTTTTGAATTTAAACATGAAAATAGCCAAATGCGGCCTGATAGAATTGCTTGAGGAAAAATGAACTAGTTGCTTTTTTTAGCATAAAGAAAAAAAAGTTTAGGGTTTGCTCCAAGCCTCAAATCCTCCCTCAAGATTAACGGCTTGGAATCCTACCTTGTTAATCTCATCTGCTGCCATGTTGCCTCGGTACCCCGCAGAGCAGTGTGTACAGATCTTTTTTTCCTTGAGATGATCTAGTTTTCCTGTCTTTGCATTTCTAATAACTGCGCCCAGAGGCATGTGAGTAGATCCTTCAATTACTCCTTGAGCAAGCTCATCCGACTCACGAACGTCAATGATTGCAAACTCTTGCTTACGTGCTTTCAAATCTTTTGCAGATATGGTTTGTGCCATGTCTTATTCATACATGCGATTGCCTTTAAAGTTGGTGGAATATTGGGTTAGGTGCTCATCTTCTTTTAGAATGCTGTCATTATTATTGATAAGATAAAAGTCTACGTTTTAAAAAAGACAATAAAATTTGATGATTCAAGAAAATGGTTTACTGTATCTATGATAAAACAGGCTCAAGGTAAAAGAGTGAAAATTTAGTCAGACACCTAAGGAGCGCTAGACACACTGTGTATCGTACTCGTATTGGATTTTGTCATAGTTGCACATGCTGGTGCCGCCAAGAAGAGAAAAAGAAGAACCAAAAAGGCAGCTACGTTAAAAGAAAAGAGTGAACCAAAAAGGATTGGTAAGAAGGGCCATAGATGATGCACTACTTGAGTTTGATAAATCCGCGCTTGAGCAAGTTTTCAATAAGCTGTATCATTACTACAACTGTAAAATAGCCGACTGTTATGAGAATCCGGCATATCTAATAAGAGTGCTTAAGGTTCTGTATGGAAATTCTTATACTACTATTATAGAATCAATCAAAAAAAACCTTGCCAAGTATGCTTTGGAAAAGCCAATTGAGAATTTTCTTATTGGAATTAGTGAAAAGTGATTTACAGTTGCAGTAACTATGCTGGGTAGGCAAGTATTTGGATATTGATTTTTAAAGCCTATCGAACATCCTGGCAATTCTTTGAACTGATATTTTCCAAAGTATGACAAAACTCTGGCAAAAGATCTAGATGAGTACAATTACATGACGATCACTAAAGCTTGAGTCCTATCAGACTAGACATATAAGCCAGATAATTTTGGATCTCTAAAGTCCTAATCTGTTAAGATCCAGTCAATTTTTTGGAAAAGAAGCAAGAAATATTATAAGGAATGAGGAAGTAATGATAACATGGGGAAAGTATTAGCTGGTAAGACCTCTGACATACCACACGGTAAAATGGTGAAAGTAGAATCGGAAGGAAAAGCAATTCTCGTGGCTAATGTGGATGGAAACTACTTCGCAATGGATAATATTTGTACTCACAGAGGCGGAAGTCTTTCTGAAGGAACTTTAGAAAGTTCTACTGTTACATGTCCTTTGCATGGTTCAACATGGGATTGTAAAACTGGCAAGCTAATTGCATTTGCTACACAGCTTAAGGATTTAGCTTCATACAAAGTAATAGTTGAATCAGATAGTGTCTTTGTAGAGACATAATTCAAAAAACTCAAAATGAAGAAAACTGATATACTAAAAATTAAATAATAGCCTTGTAGAATTACATAGTTGCTAAGAGACTCATCTATTCGGAAATCTTTGGATGATTATGTTAAACGTCGGATTCAAGAAATTCCAATTGAAATTAAACAATCCTTTCTAAAAACAAAACAGATTTGGAAATGTGAGAATGAGTTTGATTTTTTTTATGGATATTACGTAGGAAAAATCGAAGAAGGAGCTCTTCATTACTTACAAAAGGCCACAAGAACCTTGGCAGGCAGTTATGTGGATTTATTTGAAATTAGAGGGATAATTGAAACGCACAGAAATGATCTTAGAGATGCAATCAAGCAGTCAATACCCACTTGAATTTTAAAGTGAATTTTCACAAAAAAATACCATGTTCAAGCTAAAGAAATATCACTGTGCTTGCAAGAAATGTTTTCTTCTAGTGATAGACGATAAAGATGAGAGCAAGTATGAACTTCATTCGTCCATAAAAAAGGTGGAGTAAATACATGGTGGCTTGCAAAGAATTTGATGAGAGCATATCTGAAGAGACTCAAGTATAGGAGAGTACAAAGTTGAATATTGAAGAAGGAGGAGGTTTTTAGAGATTGCTGATAAATTGTTGGTATTGGTCTGTTAAGACCCAGCTACCATAATGATTCTATTTTAGACCCGCTTTTGTAAAAATAATTTTCAAAAAACCTAGTTTACACTATGATTCTAAATTACTTTTCATCTTCTTCATAAAATTCTGGTCGTATTCTACTACCATACAAATCAGGATTTGTAGCTTCTCTTCTTCTTTTAATCCACAAATTAATTCCACCGAACACCATTGCTCCCAAAAGAATCATCCCGGGAACAATCCACACTAAACTCATTGCCATTATAATTCACTGTACCATGATATGATAAAAAGTTCCTGTAATCATTATTCCAAAATAAAAAAACGTCGTATATATTTTACAATGGGATTCAAAAAAATGAATCGTCATGTATAGTCTCTATGTATTATGACTGACTGATGTATTGGATTATTGGTGACGGCCAGCTCACCCCTCGCCGAAGCTTGGGATCTACACTGCCGTTCCATCAACGCCGTCTTCTGCGGCCATCCTATGTCTTACGACGGGTTGCCTTTTCTCGGGATAGGCTTCCTCCTTAGATGCTTTCAGGAGTTAGCCTAAATAGCTTAGCTGCTCGGCCTGCCTTATCAGACAACCGATAAACCAGTGGCTACGCTGCTCTGTTCCTCTCGTACTCGGAGCAGCTTCCCCTCAAGCAACCACGCTTCCATCAGGCAGAGACCGACCTGTCTCACGACGGTCTAAACCCAGCTCATGTTCCCCTTTAATAGGCGAGCAGCCTCACCCTTGGCCCCTGCTGCAGGGCCAGGATGGGAAAAGCCGAC
>OBEQ012607841.1_pt1 | contig 14417 bp, 15 predicted proteins | sample 1670901 | NCBI WGS metagenome assembly OBEQ01 (sample SAMEA104232315, study PRJEB22302) | groundwater metagenome | biome: forest; feature: aquifer; material: groundwater | place: USA | collected 2011-08-07 | depth 5.4 m
AAAAGGGAAGGGGGGGATGGCGTCAAGTCAGCGTGGCCCTCTGATGCCTTGGGCTACACGCATGATACAATGGGCGTTACAATGGGTTGCCAAGCCGCGAGGCGGAGCTAATCCCATCAAAGGCACCCCCAGTTCGGATAGGAGGCTGAAACTTGCCTCCTTGAAGCCGGAATTGCTAGTAATCGCAGATCAGAACGCTGCGGTGAATACGTTCTCAAATTTTGCACTCACTGCCCGTCAACTCAAGGGAGCCGGTAATACCTGAAGATCCATTTTACAGTGGGGACACGGTAGGATCGGTAACAGGGAGTAAGTCGTAACAGGGCAAGGCTAGCGGAAGCTGGTCTTGGATCACCTCCTTTCTATTCAAGAATTTATTCTTGGATGCACGAAAGGATTAGAAGTGGGAGGCGAAAGATGGGAAGAACTTTATCGTTTTTCACATCCAACCTCTATCTCTTCATAAAAAAGATGTCGATATTCGTTTTTAACGGATGGCTGGTCCGAAGCCTAAATCGGAATTCAATGATGGTTCGAATAAAAATTTCCATCAAAAAGAATTTCTGGTTAGCTATATAAAATTAGGAAATTAAAAAGCCCCGATGCGGGGCTTTTTAATTGACATACAGAAATATAAATGCTATCAATAAGCAGCTCTTATATATAGCAGGAGACGAGAAGTGAAAAGGAAAAAATATAAGGAAGTTGAGATAGAATTCTCAAGAGAAAATTATGAAGGACTTCAAAAAATTGCCCAAAAAACAGGAATGAAATGGGAACGAGTAGCAGACATAATCCTCGCATGCGAAACCGACATTATTTGGTATTCGGCACGCAGAAGAAAGAAGCTGGCCAAGCGGCTCAAGATTAGGCCGACCCCGGAATTTTTGTATAAGCCTCGTTTTTTGGGTTAAAATCCAAAGCGGCCTTCCGGCCGCCTTTTGATTCGCAGTACCCCTAACTTCGCATTTCTGCTTGACTTAATAAACAGATTATGTTAGTATATAATCGCATCAGTACCCTGACAACAAGGAGAGAGAAATGAAGAGAATGCTTGCTTTGATGGCGTTGGTTGGCGTTTTAGGCGCATGCGATAAAAATCCAGTTTCCCCTGACCCTAGCCATACAGTGGCTTATTATGTCTCGATTAATCCGCAGGTCGTCCACATGAAAGTAGGGGATTCCCAGGTCTTTACTGCCTCGCGTGATGACGGCAACGCAAATGCTTCTTTTGACTTCCAGATTCGTTATCCAGATTCACGCTTTTTTGATCTTGAGAAAGTTGCCAATAATCAAGTAAAATTGACATTAGTTATAGATTTCCCCTACAAGAACAATCATACTCAGTTGATAGTAAGTTCTAGTTATGCAGAAGCTGTTGCGCAGATATATTTTTACTAAAGGTCTCGAACCTAAAGCGCCCCCTCGGGCGCTATTTGATTATACGCATAGTTCTAATTGCGGGAGAGTTAATCTCTGGGGCACGGCGTAAATTTCTGCTGAAATTTCGCCTCCATCCCTCGGCTCAGCCAGCCTGCTCGCCTCGCTGAAGCTCCGGCGAAGCGGGCGGGAGTCCCCATAAATCAACTCTCCCACAATTAGCAATGGCTGTTTTTGAATTAAATGTTGGATTTTAATTAGGACCTTGTGTTGATTATAGTAATCGGTCTATTTAATCTGGTATGTAATCGTTACGCTGAATGTAATCTCATTCTCTCCGGTGGGAATCGATGGTGCAGGCGCTCCGCCTACGCTGTCGGCTGACATGGCCTTTGCCCCGTAATATACCGGCCAACCGCCGGTGTTTTCGGAGTAGTTCACTATTTTACCAAGTTGTATGCCGAGAACTCGTTTTAAGTCCTCAGATTTTTGCTTGGCATCGGCGATTGCTTTGTCTCGGGCCTGGGCTTTTAATTTCTCGGGATTTTCTATCTGGAAGCCGAGATTATTGACTTGGTTTGCTCCCGCCGCGACTAGGCCGTCGAGAATATTGCCAACATTATCAAGATTTCTTACTTTAACTTCAAGGGACTGGGCGACTTGGTAGGTTGATATCTTTTGAGTATTGTCTCCGCAGGGGTATTCGTTGGAAATCGAAATAATTCTGGTATCAGAACCGGGGGCTACCATGGGACATGGTTTTGGGTAGCCGTATTGGGGATAAACATTGTAGCCGCTTGTTTTTACATCCTTATCGGAGATATTCTGTTTTTTGAGAAAGTCAGTCACCTTATTTGATTTGACGGAGTTTTGGTCCTGGGCCGCCTTTGAGGTGGCCGCTTCCGTCAATATCGAGAAGCTGATCGCAGCAACATCGGGTTTAGCCGAAACCTTGCCTTCACCATTGAAAGAAACGGTATTGGTGGTAGTAGAAGTGTTGGACAGCTGGTTAATATTAACTCCTAAAAATACAGTAAGCATTATTAACGCCGCTGTTCCTGACCAGACGAGATACTTATATTGCATAAATTTCTAAATCCTAATATCTAATTTCTAAACAAATCCTAAATTATAAAATCCAAATCCCAAAACATTTTGAACATTAGGATTTTGATATTAGAATTTGTTTAGGATTTAGGATTTTGAGTTTAGGGTTTATTAAATATATTATACCAAAATGAATAAAAATAAGGAAATATCCCTAGTCTTAGATAATATCCGTAGCCGCGAGAATGTCGGCTCGATCTTTCGTACCGCCGATGCAGCGGGTGTTTCCAAAATTTATCTATGTGGGATAACGCCGACGCCATTATCGAATTACGAATTAAGTATTACGAATTATGGAGGAGACAAAATAGCTAAAACGGCCCTTGGGGCGGAAAAATGGGTTCCCTGGGAGTATCACAAGCAAACATGGAAGTGTTTGCTTGAATTAAAAAATAAAAATTCAAAAATCAAAATTGTGGGATTAGAGCAGACCAAAGACAGTCAAAATATATTCAAATTCAAATCGAAATTCCCTCTAGTCTTAGTTGTTGGCAATGAGGTTAAGGGAATAAGTCCTAAAATTTTAAAATATTGTGATAAAAAAATAGCCATACCTATGTATGGCCGAAAAGAGAGTCTAAATGTTAGTGTCGCGGCTGGGGTGGCGCTTTATCAATTATTAAAGTCCAAATAATTCGTGAAATTTTCCATCGATATCTTTTCCGTCAGGGTACTTGCCTTGTCTGCTCGTTTGATTGAGATAGACTAAGAGCATGCCGGCATTTACTGGTTCCCAGCCTGCTTCATGACATCCAGAGCACAGGTACCAAAACTGATAGCTTCCAATCCACTCATCTGCAATTTCAATTTCTCCTGTTCTGACATTTTCTGATTTACCACAAACCGTGCAAGGTCGATTGGCTACCTTAGAATCTTCCCGAAGACTGTTTGTCGATGTCATTGACAAGTGTTCCTCTGCTGAAACTTGACTGTATGATTTTGCCACATAAATCACTAGAACGCAATCTATTCAAATCCGGTTATCGGTATGTGATTGGCGTGGATGAGGTGGGGATGGGATGTCTGGCCGGGCCGGTGGTGGTTTGCGCAGTCGGCCTAACCAACTCTTTCTATAATAAGCATCATAAGAAGCTCCGATGGCTGCGCGAGTCAAAGCTTCTATCGCCACACCAAAGAGAAAAATTTGCCAAGGAACTTTTGGCTGAGAATCTTGCTCATGCCATCTCGTATGCTTATCCCAAGACAATAGACAAGCTGAATATCTACCAGGCATCTCGTCTTGCCATGAGAAGTGCCATTAAAAAAATTAAGCCCCCGTTTTATTTGAGGTCGGTCACGCTAATAGACGGCAATAAGAAAGTGCCAGGCCTGAAAGGCGAACAGACGGCTATCGTGAAAGGGGACAGGAAGATTTTTGCCATTGCCTGTGCCTCTATAATTGCCAAGGTCTTTCGCGATAAAATGATGACCCGATACGCTAAAAAGTATCCCGGCTACGGTTTTGAGAAGCATAAGGGTTATGGCACCAAGTATCACCAGTCCCAGCTTATCGCTCTGGGTCCTTGCGAAATACACAGGCAGAGCTTTGCTCCCGTGGCTGAATTGGTATAATAGGTAGGTATGCCAGGTAGTAGATTTTCCGACTACTGCTCTTGGCAGTATATTAATTAATCGGAAAATTCACTACCTGGTATGAATCCCGTTAGAAGTAGCCCTAGCGGGTTTGTAAATTATACTAATATTAAAAATATAGCTTGTTAGCATATGAAAAGGCTAGGATTATAACTGTGCAACAGCTACTTCTAACGGGATGAATAAAGCAAAAATTGCCATCAACGGTTTCGGCAGGATTGGCAGGGCTTTCTTTAAGCTTGCCTTGACCAAGCCGGAGCTGGATGTAGTTGCCATTAATGACTTGGGAGACCTTGATAATTTAGCCTACCTTCTTAAATATGACTCAGCTTACGGCCGGTACAATAAAGAAGTTGCCACTAAAGAATCTGACGGGAAGAAATATCTGATTGTAGATGGTAGGGAGACTCTTTTCATCGGAGAAAAGGACGCAACGATGTTGCCTTGGGGCGTGCTCGAGATAGATATAGTAGTCGAGGCTACGGGTATCTTTGAAAGTTTTGAGAAGGCGGCGGTTCACAAGAAGGCGGGGGCGAAGAGGGTGGTTTTAACCGCCCCGGCTAAAGATGACGATGGTCCTGACGGTCAAACCGTGCTGATGGGCATTAATGAGGATAGTTTAAAGACATGTACCATCTCTTCAAATGGTTCCTGCACCACCAACTCGGCTTCGCCGGTGATGCAGATACTTTTGGAGAAACTGGGGGTGAAAAAAGCCATGCTTAATACTGTTCATGGCTATACCGCAACCCAGTCTTTGGTTGACGGGTCGACAAAGGGCCACGATTTTCGCCGGGGCAGGGCTGCCGCCGTAAACATTGTTCCTTCAACGAGCGGCTCAGCAATTTCAGTTACCAGAGCCATTCCTGATTTAAATGGAAAATTTGACGGTGTAGCTATGCGAGTGCCGACTATTACTGGCTCTCTCTCGTGTATTACTTTTGTTTCTTCCCGTCCGACGACGGTAGAAGAAGTTAATAAAATATTCCGCGATGCCGCCGAGGAACCGCGCTGGCGTGGTATTTTCAAAACAAACTCAGACCAGTTGGTGTCATCAGATATAGTAGGGGACCCGTATGCGGCCATTGCCGACCTGACCCTGACCAAAGTCGTTGACGGCGACCTGTGCTGTGTTTATTCCTGGTATGACAACGAGTTCGGATACACCAACACTTTGGTTGAGCATGTGATAAAGATAGCTGAAGTTCTTTAATGTTCGCCTTTGTATATCAAATTTTCAGGCCGATACTTTCTTTTATCTTAGTGGGGTCGTTCGCCTTCTTTTTAATTTCCTTACTGATGGTTGCTACCGCTCTGTCGTCAAGCGGTAAAATTACAGTAAGCGTTGATACGGGTGACGGACAGAATCCCGGCTTAAGCAGCGCTTTATTATTATGTCTGGCGACATTTGTGATAGGAATTATTTCCCTGGGAGCCCTTTATTACATATAATTAATCGTAGGATATCATGTCTAATAACATCCACGAAGACAAAATCAAAGATTTAGAGATAAAAGCTAACGAGGCCCGTCAGCTTTTAATTGAGGAATTGGTGGCGGCGGGTTCGGGGCATACCGCCGGACCTTTGGGCATGGCCGATATTTTTACGGCTTTGTATTTCCATGTTTTAAAGCATGACCCCAAGAATCCGAGCTGGGATGAGAGGGATTGGCTCTTTCTTTCCAACGGCCATATTGTGCCGATAAGATATGTATCTATGGCTCAGGCCGGCTATTTTCCCGTAGAAGAATTGAAAACGCTTCGTAAATTCGGAACTAGACTACAGGGTCACCCAGAACGCGAGAGGTTGCCCGGAGTGGAGACGACATCGGGACCTCTTGGCTCCGGCCTTGGCCAGTCATCCGGCGTGGCTTATGCCCTGAGAATGGATGGCAAGAAAAACAGGGTATATTGTATTATGTCCGATGCTGAACATGATGCCGGAAATATCTGGGAATCGGCCATGTTCGCCGGAAAATACAAGCTTCACAATCTTACCGGTATCATTGACCGCAACAATATTCAGATAAACGGCATGACCGAGGATATTATGCCCCTTGAATCATTAAGGGCTAAATACGAAGCTTTTAATTGGCATGTACTGGAGGTGGACGGCCATAATATCGAGCAGTTCGTCGATGCCGTCGAAGAAGCCAAGGCGATATTTGAAAAGCCGACGGTGATAATCGCCCATACTATTCCGGGGAAGGGGCTTCCGGAAATTGAATTTGATTATAAATGGCATGGTAAACCGCCTAAGCCGGAAGAGGCAAAGAAATTTTTAAATGAACTTAGAACTTTGGGGGGCAAGATAGTAAGCGAGCATCAATAATTAAATATATAGAGCGAAGTCCTGCACCGAATTTATTCTGGTGCCGGGGTGAGCACCAATAATATATAATTAATACTATGGATACAGAAACAACAAAAAATATGGACGAAGTGGCAAGGGTCAGTGATATAATGCGGGTCAGCATTACCACGGTCAGTCCCGATGATAGCTTGGAATTCGCCGCCCAGCTATTCGAGAAGTATAACTACGAAGGATTTCCGGTCATCGACCACAATAAAAAGCTGGTGGGGATAGTCACTGCCTATGACATGATACTTCAGGGTTCGGGAATGCATTTGCCGACGATATTGAACATAATGAAGCAGGCCTCCGATAATACAGTGGAGAACAAAGCGCTAGATGAACATTTTAAGAGATTAAGGGAGATAAAAATAAGAGAAGTCATGAATATCGATCCGCTTGTTGTTGGCCCCGATATAAAGGTTGAGGATTTGGCCAAAGAATTTGCCCAGCATCATCGGGTAAATCCCATTCCGGTGGTTGATGGCGAGAGGCGGCTTCTGGGAATCGTCAGCCGCTATGACCTGATAAGATTTTTCAATGAACAATATTTCAAGAAGGTGATGCAGGATACCGGCCATGGAGGAATTTTACAAAGGCTTGAAAGGGTCGGAGTCGATGGCTACGGTGATTCGGAAAAGGGATCGCAAGATGATAACAGTGTGGTGGCTAATATGTGGTTAAAGGTATTTGTCCTGGCGGCGGTTATTATCGTGTTGTTCCTGTTCGGACTTTCTATGCTGACGAAGTATCAATAGATAGGTTTAATAATTTAAGTGGTTTTCTGATATTTTAAGTTTTAAACAAAAACTTAAAATATTTGGAAATTTCACTACCTGGTATGGGAGGAATGTGTAAATGTCCACATCACTTTGTTACTAAAATCTTATATGCGCTGAGTTGGGTTTCGGCTGTCGGTTTTTGGTGGGCTGAATTCAGCGGGGGAACTGCTTGGGGAATGACCGAAGAATACTTTTTCCGGAGCGTAGTGGTGATGATGTTTTTGGCATTCGGTTCAAAATTCTGTGGTTGCTGCGGCGGGCATGGGAAAATGATGATGGGTCAGGGTATGGGTGGGGGTATGGATATGTGCAAGCATGGGGAGTTATGCAAATGCGGAGATTGTGGCCGCTGCAAATAATAAATTAGTGATTAGTTGTTAGCCATTAGTTTTTAGGTTATCTAAGCTCTAGTGGCTAAGTTCTAATTCCTAAAACCATGATAAACAAAGAAGCCCACTTAGTAGACGATATTTTGGATAAAACCAAACTTGAGATGGCGCCGACCCGCCAAGGGTTTGGTAAGGGCCTGGTTCAGGCCGGGGAAAAAGACCAGAGAGTGGTCGTTCTTTGCGCGGATTTAATGGAGTCGACCATGACCCACTGGTTTCATGATAAATTTCCGGACCGATATATCGAGTTGGGCGTAGCTGAACAGAATATGGCGACGGTGGCTTCGGGCATGGCCAATTATGGCAAGATACCTTTCATTGCCTCGTATGCCGCCTTCAGCCCTGGCCGGAATAACGAACAGATAAGGACGACTATTTCCCTGAATAATGTACCTGTGAAGATAGGCGGCATGCATGCCGGCATTTCTGTCGGGCCGGATGGCGCCACTCATCAACAGCTGGAAGATATTGCCTTAATGCGTGTTCAGCCGAATATGACAGTTATTGTTCCTTGCGATGCTTTGGAAGCACAAAAGGCAACATTTGCCGCCGCTTTTACCGGCAAGCCGGCATATCTTCGTTTCGGCCGTGAGAAGTCTGCCGTCTTCACAACTCAAGAAACTCCTTTTGAGATAGGTAAAGCTATTGTTCTAAGGGACGGAAAAGACGCCGCCATCATCGGTTGCGGCATGCTTTTGTATAATGCTCTTGTTGCCGCAGAAGAGCTATCAAAGGAAGGTATTGAATGTATGGTCATAAATTCCCACACCGTAAAACCTATTGATGAGAAAACAATTATCGAAGCGGCTAAAAAATGCGGAGCTGTCGTCTCGGTTGAGGAGCATCAGATAAACGGCGGGTTAGGCTCGGCGATCGCGGAAGTACTGTCGAGGAATTATCCCGTGCCTCAGGAATATATCGGCGTTCAGAACAGGTTCGGCGAATCCGGCGATCCGATGGAATTAATAGAAGCTTTCGGGATGGGCGTCGGGGCCATAAAAGAGGCGGTCAGGAAAGTGATTAAAAGAAAGGTCTAAAAATCCACCGACTGGTGGATTTTTAGACAACTTTGTTTTTGTTCTCGATTATCTGCTTGAGTTTGATGAAGTCATTTTGCAGAAGAGTTCTTATCTCTTCGCTTTTAGCAGCAGCTTCGGGATGGAAGGTGGGGAATAGTTCGTAGCTTCCGAAGTTGAATGTCCGGCCATGGATATTAGCCAAAGGCTGTCTCAGGCCGATACCGTTTAAGGCCATATTGCCGAGAGTAACGACGAGGGTCGGCTCTACCATTTTGAGCTCCTCTCTTAGGAACGGAACGCAGGATTTTATCTCCTTGGAAGTCGGTACTTTGGCCGGGTTAGGGCAGTACTTTAATACGCTGGTAAAATAAATCTTATTTTTATTGATACCGGCCAGTTTCATAAGCTGGTTAAGCATCTTTTCTGAGCCCGGAGTCAGGTTTATCAGGCCCTTCTTATCACCGTCCAAGAAGGGGTTTTCTCCGACGAATACGATTTTTGCATCAACAAAACCATGACCGAACAGGAGATCGCGGCCTTTGAACTTCTTCTTTATGGCGCCGTTAACACCATTCATTTTGGTATTGTCTGATATTAAAGCCATGTGAAACGCCCTTAAAGGCGTCTTCATATTACCATATCGGCTTAAATTTGGCAAGCTATTTACCCCGCCCTTGAGAAGCTCTTGCCTTTGGCAGTATTAAGATAAGACCGAGCTTCTCAAGGGCGGGGTTTACCCCGCACCTTAAATGCCGAATGATATGATTTGAAACCTGGTCTTTAAGTAACTCAAGTATCACAGTTCCCTGATAATTAGGAATAGTATGGTGTTCTTAAGAACTGTCGGCATTCTAAGGTCGCGGGGTTTACTTATTCCATGGTTATTGTTAATTATAAAGGCAGACATCCATCGAACTTTAAAAAGGAAGAATAAATGTCACAAAAGCGTCTTGTCATTGCCGGAGCTTGTAGGACTCCCGTAGGTAGATTCGGCCAGCGTTTAAAGAATGTTTCTCCGCAGGAACTACTGAGGGTGTGCTTCAAAGATACTCTGCGCCGTACTAATATCCACCCCTTGAATGTCGACAGTGCCGTGGCCGGTACCTGCATTCATACCCATGATGCAATGAATGTCGCCAGGGTATCGCTTCTTCTGGCGGGACTATCCGATGAAGAGCTAAGTAATTACAGACAGAAGGGTCAGGGCATTCCCATGGATGTGATAAGAAAGTCGTCATTTCTGGATAAGCCGGCTTTTACGGCAAGCAGGAATTGCGGTTCCGGCCTTCAGGCGGTTGTATCGGCGGCCCAGGAAATAAAGGATGACTTTAATGATTCTCAGGTAGTATTAGCCGGCGGGACGGAGAGTATGTCCAATTCGCCGTACATACTGGCTCGCAACGGTTGCGGCTATCATATTCGCGATTCTGTTCTTGTTGATTCTTTACTCCATGGTTTACGCGATCCGTTGACCGGCGACCTGATGGGCCTGTCGGCTGAAAATAGCGTTGAGAAGCACGGCATTACAAGGGAAGATCAGGATAAATTCGCCGTCCGGTCCCATCAGCGGGCTTTCAAGGCTATTCGTTCCGGTAAATTTAAATCCCAGATAGCTCCGGTCACGATTTATGAGAAAAATATTTTGGGAGAGATGAGCGAGGAAACTATTCACGAAGATGAAGGGCCTAATCCCGGTCTTACGCCAGGCAAGCTGGCCGCTTTAAAACCGTATTTTAAAAAAGGCGGGACGATAACCGCAGGCAACAGCTGTTCTATTAATGATGGTGCGGCAAGTTTTCTGGTCATGACTCTTGAACGGGCCCAAAAACTTGGTGTCCAGCCCGAAGCGGAAATAATTTCGTACGGCGTGGCCGCCCTCCACCCCTCCTATATGGGCGAGGGTCCGGCCTGTGTCGTACCTAATCTTCTAAGAAAGGCCGGCCTGACCATCAAGGATATTGATGTTTTTGAGAATAACGAAGCATTCGCGGCTACGAGTCTGGCCGTTCAGCGTCTTCTCGGTATTTCCGACGAAGTATTAAATATCAACGGCGGGGCTATCGCCCTTGGCCATCCGGTCGGAGCAAGCGGCGCCATTCTTACCGTTAAGGCCATTTATCTTCTTCAGGAACTTCAGAAAACTTATGCCATGATATCCCTTTGTATCGGTAACGGGCAGGGGATAGCTATGCTTATCCGTCGGTTCGTATAGTTAATCTTGTATCCTACCAGGCAAGACCTGTTCAAACAGGTCTTGCCTGGTAGGCGGGCGGCAGTCGTTTGACGGCCGCTTTTATTTTTCGTAGATTGATATCGGCATTTTTAAAAACTCAAAAGGACGGAAGATGGTATATCCCATATATCAGGTTGGTGTAGTCGGTGGCGGTACGATGGGCGGCGGAATTGCCCTGGTAACTGTCAGAAAGGGATTGCCGGTAATTCTGAAAGAGGCGAATAAGGATTTGGCCGATAAGACCAGAGATGTGCTTACGAAGCGCATGGAAGGCTGGCAACGGGCCGGCAAGATGACCCTTCAGGCGCTTGAGCAGTGCGTATCTTTACTGACGGTAACGGATAATTTCAGCGACCTGGCTGATGTTGATTTGGTCATAGAAGCGGTGCCGGAAAATATGGATTTGAAAAAGAGTGTTTTCAGAGAGCTTGATTCTGTCACCGGGCCGGAAGTTATTCTGGCTTCCAATACCTCTTCGCTTCCAATAGGTGATATTTCAGAGGCAACCGGAAAACGCGACAAAGTGGTTGGCACTCATTTTTTCAATCCTCCGACCAGGATGAATCTTGTCGAAATAGTAAAGAGCAGATACACCTCTTCAGAAACGATAAGTGCGGTAAGGGATGATTTTCTTGTTTCTACACTGGGAAAGACTACTATCGAAGTTACCGACAGGCCGGGATTTCTCATTAATTGTCTCCTTCTTCCTTATTTGGGCGAAGGCATTTTGGCTCTTGAGGAGAGTGAAGTTTCCGTAGAAGACATTGATACTGAAGCTCGTGACTTTGGTTGGCCGATGGGACCGTTCACTGTTCTTGATACCGTAGGGTTGGATACGGCCTTATATGTAGCTCAGTTCCTGTCGCAATCTTATCCGGAAAAAATTAGGACCGGAACACTTTTCGAATCGCTAGTGAGGATGAATCGTCTTGGCGAGAAGAACGGTGTCGGATTTTATTCGGCAGAGGGCAGTCATGAACCTATTCAGGACGTCTTGGCCAAACTATATGGCGCAAGACCGAAGGTTTCAGCTAAAGATGTTTTTGAAAGGATGATGGCCAGGTTTTTGAACGAATCTGTGCAGTCTTTTTATGATGGCGTGGCTTCAAGGAATGATATCGAGCTCGGCTGTCAGATAGGAATCGGTTGTCCAAGGGGCGGGCCTCTTCACATTGTTGATGAGATGGGAGCTTCGGCATTAGTTGAGCAACTGAGCGGATTTATAAAGCAGTATGGACCAAGGTTTGCTCCGTCGAAGCTCCTGGTTGATATGGCGGCCAGCGGAGAGAAATTCTTTGAGTCTTGGTAAAAATAGCCTCGCAATAGCGGGCTTTTTGTTTGGCTAATTTATTGACCCAAAAATCTGTTTGTGGTAATTAGTAAGGCAGATAATTGACAATTAACAGAGGTAAAAATGGCTGCAATCGAGAGAAAAATATCGGATAAATTTGGAGTTAATCTAGGGGTTTTGACCATTTCCAATCCGCCCATGAACCTGCTTACGAAGGATATGCTTGATAGTCTTGTTGCAGGTATCCAGAACTTTCAGAATGATAAGAATGTCCAAGTCATTGTTATCACCGGCCAAGGTCTTTCATTCGTGGCCGGCGTTGATATTAAATTTATTTATGAAATGGCGCAAACCGGCGATAGGGAGAGGGTTTCTCAATTTCTGAGCGAGCTTCATAAGGTTTTTTATACCATGACCAAAGCTGTTAAGCCGACTGTTGCCGCTATAAACGGCTATTGCTTTGGTGGTGGCCTGGAACTGGCTCTTGCCTGCGATAACATCGTGGCATCAAACGGACAGACCGTGCAATTTGCATGTCCTGAGATAAACCGTGGTATCATTCCCGGTCTTGGCGCGACACAGAGATTACCGCGCCGGATAGACCCGAAGTTTGCCTTAAAGATGTTATTGGCCGGAATTCCCAATGGTGCTGTCAACGGCGAGACTGCTTTGAAAGTAAGATTGGTTGACGAGATTATCAAGGGTGAATTTATTCCCGGAGTTGCTGATTTTGCCAAGCGGGTTTTGAGCGGAGATGTAAAACGGACCAACGATCATTATCCAAAAGAGGATAGGGAGAGGCCGAATCTGACCGAGGAAGAATTCAGGGAATTTGCTCAGGGTAATCCGCTTTATCCGGCTCGGACCATTGCCAGGGTTGCGATTGACGGCTTTAGTATGTATCTGTACAACGCTCTATTCCAGTTGGAGTTGCCGGCCTTGCTCGATTGCTTGTTCAAGCCCGATGCCCTCGAAGGTTTATCGTCCTTCCTTGATAAACAACGAAAGCCGGTGTTTGAACATGTTGTCGGGCCACCGTTGAAACCTACTAGTACCAACTCGGCTGAAGATACAGCGCCAATCGAAAAGTAATTAAGGGGCTTAGAGGCCCCTTTTAATGTTACCGTTGACATAGCGGGAAAATGTTGCTACTTTTGCAGCAGAATTTGGTTCTTTAAAAGGAAAAATAATGGCTCAGGAAAAGGTTAATATCGCAAAAGGTCTTGGCAAAGGCGTTGAGATGGCCGAGGAAATTAGAGACCAGAAATCGGCTGATAATCTTTTCGCCGGCATCTTTACCGGCAATCCGCCGCTGGATAAAGTTTTTTCTGAATGGTCTAAACCGTCAGCGGAAGAAACTAGAAAAAAGAACGAGCTTATAGAGAAATTGACCTCATTTCTTCTGAATAAAGTCGATATTTATTCAATGGATGCCATCGGCGAAGTGCCGATGGAAGTTTTTGAAGGTCTCGGTAAGCTTGGCCTTTATGGCATTAAAGCTCCCGAAGAATTCGGAGGAATGGGGTTTAGCAACACCAGCTACCTTGATATTCTGACACTTCTGACCAGTTGGCCCAATGCCGCCGGTATCGTTGTTTCGGCTCATAATACCATCGGCTGTATTTTTCCGGTTAGGTATTTCGGTACTGACGAGCAAAAGAAAGTATTTTTGCCGGTACTTACAAAATGGCCGACGGCCTTTTGTCTGACCGAAAAACATGCCGGCTCCGATGCCTCTAACATAAGAACATATGCAATGAGAATACGGGACATGGATGGGAAAATTTGTGGATATAGGATAACTGGTGGAAAGTGGTACACGACCAATGGAATTTACAGAGACCATGTGTCGCTGGCTAAAGATCTTGCCGTCGTCGAGAGAATTGTTGATCATCCGGACGATCTCAATGATCCAAATAAAAAGCCTTGCTATGGATTGTTCATTGTTCCTACAGATTCCAGGGGCGTAGACATAGGCACAAGAAATACTTTTATCGGTATGAAGGGTATTCCTAATTCTAATCCAAACTTTGATGATGTTTTTCTGTCGTCATTTAATTTGATAGGAGAAAAGAGACCAGATTGGGAAGTAAAATATGGCTGGGGAGAAAGAGAGGGCAGTGGTCTTAAGATCGCTTTTGAATCTCTCAATACCGGCCGTATCGCCATTGCCAAAGGCTGTATCGGTGCCTCAAAGCTGGCCTTGTATCTTTTGAGATGGTGGGTGGCAAAACGCAATCATTTGTGCGATCAATGGGCCGCTAAAGCAT
>OBEQ012851072.1_pt1 | contig 14417 bp, 12 predicted proteins | sample 1670901 | NCBI WGS metagenome assembly OBEQ01 (sample SAMEA104232315, study PRJEB22302) | groundwater metagenome | biome: forest; feature: aquifer; material: groundwater | place: USA | collected 2011-08-07 | depth 5.4 m
ATAAATAATCATTAACGGTAACAATATGAACTCCGTGGCCGGTCAGGGCGTTGAGGTAGGCCGGTAATGTCGCAACCAAAGTCTTGCCCTCTCCAGTTTTCATCTCGGAGATTTTATTTTGATGGAGAGTAATACCGCCCATTAGCTGAACATCGAAATGCCTTTGTCCAAGAGTTCTCTTTGATGCTTCGCGTACAGCAGCGAAAGCATCCGGTAAAATATCCTCCAACGATTCACCCTCCACTAACCTAGCTCTGAATTCTTTTGTTTTATTTTTAAGTTCTTCAATTGAAAAACGCTCGAACATCGGTTCGAGCTCATTAATTTTCCGAATAATCTCTTCAAATCCTTTGACTGTCCTCTTATTGGAATCACCAAATATTTTACCTATTATGCTCATATTCTTTTTGGCTGACGATTCGAGTCTCTCTTTTTATTTTTTTCTTTTTTAATTTGCTTCTCTAGTTCATCACGTGCAAAATCAACAGCATTACGCAATTCAAAATGTTCGGCGACAGCACGGAAAAGATTACCTCCTATTTTAAGATTGATCTCAGCTGAATAAACAGCTCCGGTCTTGTGGTGCATAGATGGCCTACCAACCTCAACACGAGCCTCAGCTAATTCCTCGTCTCTGGGATCAAAAAGCTTGGCAATCGTATCGATTTTCTCATTAACCAATGCTGTAATACTAGGTGTTAGATCGATGTTTTTGCAATGTATAATAGTCTTCATACTACAAAATAAGATATCATAAATAGACAAATAAAAACAGCCCCGACGTAACCCGTCGGGGCTGTCAAAAGATTAATTCCTCTTCTTCGCTTTCTTTTTTGCTGCTTTCTTTGCTTTCTTTGCCATTTTTTTATATAGTTGAGACAAGAATTTTTTAAGTTCTTCTCTCCCCCTCCTAATATATGACAGCCGACCAAACTGTCACAGAATTTTTTAACTCTTCCAATATGTGTAATCAAGTGAATCGATTACCTCCTAATTATACAAATAAAAACGTCGTTTGTAGATAAAAACAGTGGATAACTCCGATGCCCTGATCGGACTTTAAATAAAATAAAAAAATCCCGCACTGTAACGGGATTAAAATTCTCCGACTCCAATAATTTCTTCTTGGAGTAAAATATTAAATTTATCAAAGACCATACTCTTGGCTATTTTTATCAATTCAAAAAAATTATTCGCTGTAGCACCACCAATGTTGAAAAAGTCGATAGCCCTACGTTTGTTTTCGCATAGGAAGGTAGATTCATTTCTTTCTCCTTTTTTAAATAACAAATATTATCTGGTTATATTGCTAGAGTTTTTGTAAAAAGTCGATTCTGCTTGATTAATCTGAAAAATGGAGTCCCAAGAACGACCGGAAGAAGAAAATTGTTGGCCAGTCATATTTAGCCAATGCTTCTTACCTGATTCATCAACCTCATAAATCTTTTTGCCAAGAGAATAACGCACCAAATTACTTTCAGTGTATTTATCCAAAACTGATTGAGATACTTCCATCACTTTATCAAAACCGAGATTCCGATAAAAATTAAATATCTTGGAGCTGATTATGTGTCTGCGCCATTTTCCTTGTACAATATAAACCCTACGGTCGCCTTTTGCTCTAATTAATGTTCCGTCTGATATTAGTCCTTGTTTTGATTTCGTCGTTTCCGGAGAGACAGATGGCGTTGGGGTTGGTGTAGGGTTTGAGGTAGAAGTCAAAAGAGTTTGTTGAGGAGGCATAGACTTAACTCTATCCATCGTAAAGGTAAGCGCAACCGGAGTCTCATCGGCAGTGAAGCCGCCGATCTTATCTTTTTTAATCGGCATCAAAACTACCCTGGTTAAATCTTTGCCAATTTCACCCAGATACAATATATCAGCACCAGGTACCGGATTGAATGTTCCTACGATCCTTTCTCCCGTCGGCTTGAAAATAATATAGGGAACATAGAAACTAGCCAGTGAAGGGGATGAAAAATTAATTTTTAAGAAATTATTCTGCCCAGATGCAAATTGCTGTATGTCATACCATCTGCCCTCCCAGTCCTTAATGGAATCTGACACAGCAAAAGCTACGTCATCGGCAAGATTACTTAAGGTCCTTGAGGCGTTAACATGGAAGGCTTTTAAACCGTCGCGAGTATAGCCAAACTTGGGATCAAGAGAGGCATCATTTAAAAAATTTGCTATCAGCCAATCTTTAAAAACATCATAAAACGAATCGGAAAAACCATTTTGAGACAAAGATTGATTTAAACTAGCGATACCTACCAAATTACTCTTTAAGGTATCACTAAGAACCTTGGGCGTCCAATGTTCGGCAACATATTCGCCGAACATTGTAATTTGACCATAATCAGCGTTAAGGTTTTTCCATTCGGTTAAACTGTCGGTCGGATTATCAGTAAAAGATTTCAGTCTCCGCTCAATATTTGAGCCTGTAAAGATATTATTATATCCCAGTAAAGAAACTGCGTATTCGGACCTCAGCTCGTTAAGCCATATGTCATCGGTAACATTGCGAGTAAGATCCTTTTGATTAAACGTAATAAGATGCTGAAATTCGTGGGACAAAAAAGACTCCATCCTTCTCAGGTCATTTATCTGGGCAATATTTAAATAAATCATCTCACGCTCATTTGAGGAAGCAGCTAATTTTTGCGGATTTTGATTATTGGTATCAAAATAGCCGCCGGCATTTTCCTTAAGAGGCGACAGCAGAATTGTAATATGCGGATCATTATCAACTCCCGGATTAGGTTCCGAACCAAAAAAACTAGTTTCAATCGGATATATCCTACTATCAAACTCCGACGAGAAAAGGTTTGTCTGACTTAGAATCTGATCTCGCATGCCCTGATCAACGCTATTCCAATATGAATCTTCGATATAAAAATAGGCATGGTCTGAAACCTTTCTAAGCGTTGCCTTTACACTACTCCTGGACTGGGCATCGAATGTTGCGCTAATTAAAAAGTTACGATCATCACCAAGTGTATCAGCTCTGGTTTGTCCGGTAATAGCAAAGAAGCCTAAAATAAAAACGGAAAAAATTATAAGCCGAAAAGTATTTTTTTTTGAAGTCAGATCAGTAAATAATCTCATTTAATTTAGTATATCGTATAATATGTAATACTTATAGTATATTAAAAAGTCTTTTAAAATAATAATATATTTGATAGAGTGTAAAAATAATGAAAATTCTTATAACAACACCCGTCTGGCCACCAGAAATCGGCGGCCCGGCAACTTACACTAAAGAACTCGCACAAAAACTTAAAAATCAACATCAGATAACTGTCGCAGCTTTTGCCGATAAACCTGAAATAATAGAAGGGATACACCTAACCGCCACAAGTAAAAGGCGGCCATTATTTATTAGACAAATAATTTACTTGAAAACAATATTAGCCTTGGGGAAGAAGTCTGATTTGATTTACACTCAGAACGCCATGGCTGCCGGAGTTCCATCAGTAATCGTATCTAAGTTGTTGGGAAAGCCGTTAATTCTGAAATTCGTAGGCGACAGCGCGTGGGAATCAGCATTTCGCAGTGGCAAAACAAAGAAGCTTCTGGATGATTTCCTGCATAAGCCAGATGGTGGCTTTAAAAATAATGTAAGAATGCTGTTTCAAAAACTGACCCTACAAAATGCCGACAAAATTGTCGTACCATCCGATTATCTAGGAAGAGTTTTGTCCTCTTACTATAATATACAGCCAGATAAGATTATTACCATATATAACGCGGCTGAATCAATCCCATATAACCCAGATGAAAACATAACGCCTGCCCCAAATCAGATTATAACCGTAGCACGCCTTGTTCCATGGAAGGGTGTTGATGGCATAATTCAAGCCACGAAAATACTCAAAGAAAAAATTACCAATATAAAGCTCGTGATCGCCGGTGATGGGCCAGAAATGCCACACCTAAAACAGCTCGTGGAACTGTTTTCTATAGAAAAAAATGTAGTATTTTTAGGAAATATTTCTAAAAAAGAAACGGCTAACTGGCGAAGGGCATCTTCCGTGTTCGTCCTGAATTCTTTATATGAAGGACTGCCGCATACGGTTTTGAGCAGTTTTGCTGTTGGCATTCCCGTTGTAGCCACAAACATCTCCGGAACAAACGAGGCCGTCTATAACGAGAGGACGGGCCTTACGGTCCCGCCCAACAATCCTCAGGCAATCGCAGATGCGGTTGTTAGATTACTATTTGATCAGAATCTTAGGTCAAGATTAATAAATAACGCGTCTCAGCTTCTCAAAGAAAAATTCTCATGGGAAGCTCATTTAAATTTACTTAACAATCTTTTTGAGTCTCTCATCTCTAAACCATTTAACTAGCCTGGTTACGCCTTGTTCTATATTTATCTTTGGTTGCCAATTTAGGATTTTTTTTGCTTTTGAGATATCAGCATAAGTATTTTCAACACTGGCATTGTGGCTTGGCCTTGAAACAACAGTAGCTTTTTTATCTGAAACCTTCTCAAAAATAGCCAAAAGCTCTTTCAATGAAACGGGACTGGAGTTGCCTAAATTTATCACTTCGTAACCTAGGGGCTTATTTAATGCCCTTATAATACCGTCAACAATATCACCTACATAGGTATAGTCGCGCTTGCGTTGGCCGTTACTAGAGATTTTAATAGGCCTGTCGTTGAGAATATTATCGGCCCACTGATACATAACCATGTCCGGACGGTTATTCTCTCCGTAAACTGTAAAAAACCTAAGGCAAGTTATGTTAAGCCCAAAATTGTGATGATAAGTATAGGCCAAAAGCTCGCCTGTTTTTTTTGTCACCCCATAAGGCGATAAGGGATAATCTGTGTGATCGTCTTCATTAAAAGGAATCTTGTTTTTGTTGCCATAAACGGAAGATGAGGACGCAAACACAAAATTTTTAATCCTATATTCTCTAGCGAGCTCGAGCATATTAATTGTGCCATCAATATTGTTGGATCGGTAATCATGCGCTTCGTCCACAGCCAAACGGGTATTTGCTTTCGCCGCAAGGTGGATTATGTATTCGGGTTTCTCTTTTTTGAAAACCCTTTTCATGGCAACCAAGTCACGAATATCAACCTTCCTAAAAACAAAATTCTGATTCTTGCGAAAAAGTCTGATGTTGAATAGCTTAAATTTAAGGTCATAAAAATCGTTAAGATTATCAACACAAATGACTCTGTATTTATTTTTATGGGAGAGGAGCTTGGCTATTAAGTTTGAACCTATAGCTCCGGCTCCGCCAGTTACAACTATTGTTTTCATCAGAAAATTACTGTATTATACAGGCGTGAAAAAGTCAAGGAAAAACGTCCTAAAGACATCGTCTGCTGATAAAAAAATCGGACAAAATGTCAAAAATATAGGGAGCATTTTGTTGTCTTTTGGTTTTAAGTTAGAATCTTACCAACCGCATATTATGGGTGAAAGAAAAATAAAAAGTCTGAGTAAGATCGTGCTTATCGGCAGAAAACTAAAGGACAATAGCCGGGTAGTAATTAAAACCAGCGACCAAAAAGAAGATAAAAAGAAGATAAATCAAGAGAGAAAAATTAGACAAGAACTTGAGAATATATCCTCTATCACAAAAGGCTTGTACATACCCAAAGAAATTTTTTATGGCCAGAAAGGAAAATTTACTTTTTTTATAACTGAATTCATTAATCAAGACAAAATCTTGGTTGCCCACGGTTTAAACGATCAGTTTGCAATGATCAAACACGCAATCGAAGGCCAAGAATCTTTGGATTTAGCTAGCTTTCGTAAAATTAAGGGGAAGACCTGTCCAGTTATAACACAAAACAATTATCTGGGAGAATTAATAAAACATATTAATTTTATAAATAATAGCTACCGGGACAGTGAATTGAGCAACACCCTAACGGCAACCAGAAAGATTTTTAAAAATAATATGGTCTTAATTGCTAAACATTGCGGCTATCTAGTACATGACGATTTTTGTCCGCATAATTTTAGAATAAACTCTGGTAAATTATATTTCATTGACTACACTGCCGCTAAATTCGGCAATAAGTACGAGACTTGGGCCAGGCTTCTTAATTATATGACACTTCACAATCCCGCCCTTGATAAAAAAATTACTAGTTATCTTAAAGACAATAGAAGCTTTGAGGATGTGGAGTCCTTAAGACTTTTTAGAATATATAAAACAGTTTTTTTGATAATGTATTATATTAAAACTCTCAATAAAACTTCTGGTAACTTATTAAAACTGACAAGAATCAGAATCAATTTTTGGCACAATTTTCTAAAAAAACTTCTTGAAAACAAAAGCATCAGCAAGGCTGACCTCAATAGATATCGAGATCAAAGAGACTCTCTTAGAAGTGGTGACGAGAAGAAAAGACAAAAAGAGTTCGCAGTTGCTTAATGCAAAAAATAAGCGGCCCACTATACTATTTCATCGATAATTGTCTGATGTATCTGCGTCCCATTTGAAAAGATTAATTTCTGCGGCTTAGTATCAGTAATCTCAGCCTTCTTACCATTAAGGTCTGTAATCTTGCCCCCTGCTTCGAGTAATATACCTGCGGCTGAAGATATATCTACTAAGTTAAGTTGACCATAAATAGCAGCCTCTACCCTGCCATCAGCAACAAAACATACATCAAGTGAAGAGGAGGCCAAATTCCTGGTATGATTTGCCCGATCTAACAGTTTGCGATACATCTTGGTTCCCCAATCTCGTAGCTCCCCGCGCCTACCAGTAACCATTAGCACGAAAGATTTTGAAATATCAGAGATGGAAGAAACTTTAATAGACTTCCCGTTTAAAAAACTACCGAAACCATTTTTAAAGCTGAACAGTTCGGCGGTTATCGGATTCAAAACTGCTCCCGCAATCGGCACATTGTTTTGCAATAAACCAAGACAGACCGCAAAATGTGGGATACCCCTTGAAAAATTAGCCGTTCCATCAATTGGATCTATTGTCCAAAGATATTCGCTAGCTGATTCCAATCCACTACCTTCTTCCGAATAAATCCCGTGAGCTGGATAAACTGTTTTAATCTTACTAATTAAAAAATTATTTATTTTAAAATCAATTTCAGTGACTAAATCACGAGGATCATCATGCTTAGTATCACTTTTATAATCTCCGCGGTAATGTTCAAGTAATAACGCCCCCGCTTCTTTAATTGTTGCAATTATAAAATCGTAATAATCCATCGTTTAATAGTAAACTCAATCCTAAGAGATCATAGACAAACCTTCTTCAAGAGTAATGGTCGGTTTCCAGCCTAGTAACTGCCTGGCCTTGGTATTGTTGGCAAGTGTTTTTCTGACTTCGCCGGGTCGAGCTGGAATATGAGTTACTTTGCCACCCTTGATTGCGACAGCAAGGATTGACTCATGTGAATTCAACGATTCATTGCCTGCCTTAGTCAGTTTGATTTCATAATTAGAATTAGATCCATTGGTATTGCCTCTGTGCTGATTAAAAACAAGCGCGGCAATTTGATTAATGGAATAATTCTTGCCGGTACCAATATTAACAACCTCGCCCTTGCTAACTTTATTGGATACGGCGGCCAGAAGATTCGCCTTTACCACATCAAAGACATTTGTAAAATCACGCTCAATCTTACCATCACCGACAACAGTCATAGGCTTGCCATTCTTTAACTGATTTACAAATGTACCTATTACAGCAGTATAGGCGCCGGTTGAAAGCTGCCTTGGCCCATAAACATTGAAGTAACGCAAAGAAACAGTTTCTAGGTTATAAAGATTACTGAATAGTCTACATAATTCTTCACCAACATACTTAGACAACGCGTAAGGACTCTTAAAATGCGGGGTCATTTCTTCATAAAGAGGGAGCGTATCCTGGTCGCCATAAGAAGAAGAGGATGCCGAATATATTACACGCTTGACCTTGGCATCCCGTGCCGCAAGCAAAACATTAAGTGTACCCATAACATTATCATTCATTGTGGTAACTGGGTTCTTTATAGAAGGCTGGATCCGCAAAGAAGCTGCAAGATGAAAAACATAATCAACCCCCTTAAAATAAGGTCTGATTTTTTTAGCGTCGCAAATGTCAGCCTTAATAAACTTGGCCTTTTTATTTACCTGCGATCTTTTACCGGTAAAAAGATTATCGATAACGGTGACTGAATGGCCCTCGTTAATAAGGGCATCAACCACATGCGAACCGATAAAACCAGCACCGCCAGTGACTAAAATTTTATTTTTTTTCTCCATTTTTGTAAGGTTATTTCTGAACTCTTATGGGTTTACGCTTATTAACTATTACCTCTTTATCGTGCTTACTGACATCCTGCATGGTCAGCCCCTGCCAGCTAAGTATAGCCTTATTATAATCAGATACTGCCTTTAGTACTTTTATACCATTTTTAAAAGAAGAAAGCAACCCTGGATCGGTTTTGCCCTTTTTATCAGACAATTCTACAACCAAACCCTCCATGTACTTGATCAGAGCGTTCATGTCTTTTGGGAAACAATAGCCGCCTGCCCCACAATAATCACCGAGTTCTATATTGAGCCAGGCTGGGCCAATTCTAGGATCTGCCGAAATAACCTCCCTGACGTTTTGATAATTTACCTCTGAATCAATTTTATTTTTATCAAAAGATAGTGTCATTGCATGGCAAATATCAGCTAGAATATTACCATATATGACCTTGATGTAACCAAAAACATTACTTGCATATTTGGCCAGCTCGGCCTCTGAAGCCGTAATATCCTTCTTGAGATAATCACTGGACCAAGGCCGTTCAAAATGCGCTGGCGGCAGAATATTGAGAATCTCTTTGGTATCACGGTAGCTTTTTGAAGTATGTCCAATTATCTGACGATCGGGCTTTATATAATCAAGCCAAGCCTGTGATTCTGTTAAAAATTCTGGATTAAAAATAAATTTCTTCTTGGGATATTTCTTTTGCAAACCCTCAACTGTACCCGGTGTTACCGTAGACTTAATTACGACTATTTTACCGTCATTTATGGCACCGGCCGCACTCTGGACTATTGAAATATTACAACTGCCGTCCGAATTTGTCGGTGTCGGCACTGAAATAAAAACTACATCAGCCTTGTTTACATCGTCACTATATCCTTTTTTGGCATCAGTGTCGTAACAAAAAAGTTCTTTATTTCTTCTATACCCTTGGCGCTCTTCAAACCAGCGCCTAACCGGATCGCCGACCATACCAAGACCTATGATACCTACTTTTATTTTCTTGTTTGTGGTTGTGGACATTTGACCAGATTTGTTGTATTATACGTGTAAATGAAAAAGCTTTTATTACTACTGGGCGACATTCTAATACTCTACATATCACTTTTTCTAACCCTATATATACGCTACGGGCAGGATTTTAGGCACAAGATAGATGTTCACCTTTTACCTTTTAGCTCAATCTTTATTGTTTGGGTACTATTTTTCTATATTGCCAATCTTTACGATATAGGCTTCAGTAAAAATAATAATCAATTTTTCTCAACCCTTCTTTACTCAATTGCCACAATTTCTTTCGTTTCAGTTGCCTTCTTCTATTTAATACCTTTTTTGGGCATTACTCCCAAAACTAATCTCTTTATCTTCATAGTCCTGGCTACCCTTCTGCAGTTTGCTTGGCGTTATTATTTTAATAATTTGACCGCCAAAAGCGGCTACAAAAACAATACTCTCATTATAGGGGCCAATCAAGAGTCTCAGGAGCTTTATGATTTTTTATTAAACAACCCGCAGCTTGGCTACGGTGCTCTGGGTATCATTGATATCGAAGACGACTCGGTGGTCAAAATTCTGGGAAACCTAATAAAAGAAAAGGGTGTCAGGACTCTGGTATTGAGTCCGTCAGCTTACAAGATCCCCCGTATAATAGACGTATTCTATGGGCTCCTGGGTTTCAATGTTACTTTTTACAATATATCCGATTTTTACGAACAGACGACAGGCAAAGTACCATTAGGCTCGATTGATCAGGCATGGTTTCTGGAAAACCTGTCAGAGGCGAGTAAGCGCGGATATGAGATCGTCAAAAGAATTTTTGATTTAATATTCGTTGCAATTATAGGAATTTTATCTTTGCCTTTTTGGCCATTTATACTTTTAGCAATCAAACTTGATTCAAGAGGTGTTATATTTTATCACCAATTAAGAGTAGGCCGTGCCGGCAATATTTTTAGTTTAGTAAAGTTACGAAGTATGGTGCAAGATGTCGAAGGCAAAACTGGCCCCGTCTGGGCCACAGAAAATGACTCTCGGACTACTGGAATCGGCAAATTTCTTCGCAGGACTAGAATTGATGAAATTCCCCAAATTTGGAATATACTAAAAGGCGACATGTCTCTCGTTGGTCCTCGACCCGAACGGCCAGAGTTCCATCAAAAGCTTGAAAAAGAGATCCCATTTTATGATGAGCGATATCTGGTAAAACCGGGATTGATCGGCTGGGCGCAGATCAAATATAAACTCGATTTCAGAGGCGGAATGACCGTCCAAGATACTGCTGAAAAATTACAATATGATTTATATTACATCAAAAACCGATCGCCATTGCTAGACCTGGAAATTATTTTAAAAACCATAAGTATTCTCCTGGGAAAATTGTTCCGATAATTTTGCGCCTATTACTGCATGTTGACACGTCTACTAACTTGGGTTAAACTCGTGCCAAGTATATAGAACTTTAAAAGAGGTGCCCGATGAGAAAAGCATTGATTACAGGAATAACCGGTCAGGACGGATCATATCTTGCCGAATACTTAGTTCGCCTGGGTTATGAGGTACATGGTTTAGTCAGACACATAGCCGCCCCCGACCAAAGAACTCGCTTTTATAGAATTCAACACTTAATAGACCATCTGCAAGTGAAATTGCACTACGGGTCACTGGAAGATTTTGCCAGTGTTTACGAAGTAGTTAATACCGTAAAACCAGATGAGGTTTATCATCTTGGAGCGCAATCCTTTGTTTCAAATTCATTTGATGATGAATTTTCCACTAAATCTATCAACTGCGATGGTACCCACTATATGTTAGCAGCGTGCAAACGAATAGTGCCGAGGGTAAAATTTTATTTTGCAGGCTCAAGCGAAATGTTCGGCAAGGTAATAAGCTCGCCTCAAGACGAAAATACCCCCTTCCATCCCAGATCGGTATATGGAGCATCAAAGGCATTCGGTTTTGATCTTGCCCGCATATACAGAGAGCGCAACGATCTAAGGATGCACTGCTCCAGCGGTATTTTGTTCAACCATGAATCACCGCGACGCGGCATTGAATTTGTAACCAGAAAGATTACACATACTGCGGCAAGAATAAAATTCGAGCTGGCAGATAAACTAGAGCTTGGGAATCCCGATGCCATGAGAGATTGGGGTTTTGCAGGAGATTATGTTGAGGCGATGTGGCTCATGCTGCAGCAGCCCAAACCGGATGACTATGTCATCGCTACCGGTGAAACACATTCAGTCAGAGAATTTATTGAAGCAGTGTTTGGAATGTTGAAACTCGAGACAGATCAATATGTAACATATTCGACTCCCGAATTTATACGTCCCGCAGAAGTTGATCTTCTTGTCGGAAATGCGGGTAAGGCCCGCAAAGTTCTTGATTGGAAACCCAGGGTAAAATTTGATGAACTAGTTGAAATGATGGTACAAGCCGACATGCAATTAATCGGCGATGAAAATAAGAGAAATAGAAAATAAGCACCCCGCCAAGGCGGGGTTTTTAATTTATATTTCTTGTCTCTAAAATGATCGGCCAAGCGACTGCATAAAGGCACGGGCCTCTTTTTCAAAACTAGGATCAACTTCTACGGCCATTCTGGCTTGTGCAATGGCATCATCAATTCTGCCAATTTTGGCATATGACACAGCTAATGAAGCATGATATTGGGGATTATTCGGCTTGAGCTTAATCAAATCTTGATAGGCCAGACTTATTTTCTGGAAATCATTTTGTTTAAGATAGAAATCAACAAGCCTTAGCAGGTCTTGTTCTGAAAAATCATAGCCAGCCCTGCGAGCATTGTCCACAGCTAAAAGCCCGTGCTGAACATCGTTTTTTTCAAAATAAGCAGCGGCTAGGTACCAATATGTTAAACCGACATCAGGATTTAATTCAGCGGCTTTACTAAAATATTTAATTGCGGTATTGATATCTTTTTTATTCAGATAGGCTTGAGCAACTTCATAATAGGTTCTGACAAAATTTGGTGAAATTGATAATGCCTTCATTGAATACATCAGGGCCGTATCATTATCTTTTGAAAGAGGATTATCCTTACCAAGAACGATATAAAGGCGCGAGAGATAGAGGTACGGCAAATAATCACTGTGAACTTCATCTGCATTCTTCTGGACCTCTTTGACGGCATCTTCAATAACCGCTCTTTCTTTATCGCCTATCTTCCGGCTACTTAACGTTTCAAGAACATATTGAGCATAATTATGACGATAATCATACTTACCCGGCACGTCATACAACAAAGCTTCTTTGTATTTTGCTATGGCTCCGTTAAAATCCTTTTGCCATCCTTGAACTATAGCGCGTGTCGTTGCATAATTGGCTTTGGATTGTAAAATATTAGTATTGTAAATCAGAAATCCCGCTCCGATTAATAAAATAAATAAGACTGTTTGTGAACCGATACCCAACCTCACGGAAGATGAGTTTTTTTCTGTACCTTCCGGTACTGGTTCTTTTTGAGTCATGACAGTGATAAAACCAAAAACAGTGAAAAATGCTAAAAAGTTAGAAGAGGTATCAAAAATAAAAAAGTTGTGGATGATATAAGCAGTAATAAGAGAGATCAGGCCGATGGCAATCGACCTATCAATCTTTTTTTCCTTAAATGAGTATCGCCAGATTAAACGATATGCAAAAACAAATATCGCGACGTAGACTAGCAAAGCAACCAAACCCATGGTTACCAATACCTCAACGAACATATTATGGGCGCGATCAAATAGTGTTTCGGAGCCAGTTCCCCTGAAAAACTTTGGGTTAAAATATTTTGAAAATGGAACATTAAAATTTTCCGGCCCCCAACCAAGCAAAACCGTTTTTGGATTTTCTTTCCAGCCAGTAAGTCCATCCTGCCAGGCCCAAAAACGGGTCTGAACTGTATAAGATTGGAGAGAAAAATCAGTAACACGACTAAGGAAGCCTGAGCCTTTAACTAATGGCGAATTCTTGAATAAAAAAGAAAAGGCTACAAACAAAAGCAAAAGCGCCCCAAAAACACCAAGCACTTTTTTCGCTTTCTTTGAATTAAATTCAAAAGCGAAAAGAAATGTAAAAACCAAAAAACCAATTACAATACCAACAATTGAACCTCTAACTACGGTCATCAAAATTGCAATGGTGTTTATCAGTCCCGCCAACAAAAGCCATGTTTTCTCTTTTTTTGAAACCCAACTCGAAAATGCAAGCATCAAAGCAATAAAGAGATTGATTATCTGATAACCTGCAAATAGAGCCGGGTTACCGATGGTCCCGAAAATTCTTTGTCTGCCGCCAGAACCAACAAACCAGCTTATATTCGTTCTCTGTCCAAAACCATAAAATGCAGAGAGGGCCCCGACGAATACCATAACCTTCAACAATCTGAACCAGTCTTCTCTTTTTTTCAAAACAGAAGTAAGTATTAGGAAATAAACGAGATAATGGAGAAAGCTCCAAAAGCCGCCCATTCTTTCAAGTGAACCCCAAAAGCTTAGATACGGATTCACACTAACGATAGTAGAGATACCGAAAAACAATGTGAAAAGACCAAAAATAATGACCAGAGGATGCTTCAAATTTGGACGATATCTACGGTCTTTCGCTATAAGTATCAAATAAAATACCGCCATTATCTCAATCATGGAACGGAGTATCACGACTTTGCCAAAATGAAATGGGGATATAAAGTCGCTAAATATAACTAACGGCACAAAGGCCGCTGAGTAAATAAAATACCTGAGGATTTTATCTAATAATTTTGATGTCATAGTTTTAAGAACATATCACAAAAGATCTATTTTTTCAATAATAATTTCCAGGGCAACCAAATTGATTCCCAGATTACACTGGCAGACATCTTGGACTCACCCTCTCGCCTCTCGCTAAAAGTAATCGGATATTCATGTATAGCTAGGCCTACCTTGTGAAGACAATACTTCATCTCTACCAAAAAAGCATAGCCATCCGAATGTATACTGTCCAAATTTATTTTATTAAGCACCTCCTTACGAAAGCACATAAAACCCGTGGTCAAATCTTTCACCGGAACGCCCAAAATTAATTTTACATATAAATTAGCAAACTTACTTAAGAGTCTCCGTTTCCAATTCCAATTCTCTATCCTGCCTCCCCCTACATATCTTGAACCGATAACTATGGGATATTTTTCAAGCAAT
>OBEQ010597905.1_pt1 | contig 14411 bp, 13 predicted proteins | sample 1670901 | NCBI WGS metagenome assembly OBEQ01 (sample SAMEA104232315, study PRJEB22302) | groundwater metagenome | biome: forest; feature: aquifer; material: groundwater | place: USA | collected 2011-08-07 | depth 5.4 m
AAACCTAGTAGTTTTTACTAAAAAACTCTTTGTTTTATCCAAGGTCGGACCTCTTAGCGGTGGTAGCCTCGCAGAAAATCGGCGCCGCTCATTGTGCGGCCGCTGGGGGCGATGAGTTCCTGAATTTCTAACCACCCAGGCTTAGCCGACATAACTAATTCTCCATCTGTTTGATTGTTGGCAAGTCTGGCTTTTGTAATAATTACATCATGCCCAAATAAGTTGCTTCGGCTCTTGGGCCACCCCTGGTAAGCGCGGACTTCACGCTCCAGCTGCCTAGCCGGTTTTTGCCAGTCAATTACCCCGTCGTTTTTAGATAATTTCCGGGAATAAGTCGGTACTCCAGCCGGCTGTGGGTAGGGCTGCAATTTAGCCTCTAAATATTTAGGAATGTCGCGTAGCAGAAGCTTGTTGCTTAGCTCGGTTAGTTGCTTGGTTAGCTCGGGGGTAGTAATATCTGGCCCAATAAACACTTTTTCCTGGCTCAAAAGTGGTCCTTCGTCGAGTTTTTCAACAATCAGCATTAAACTAACTCCAGTTTCTGCCTGCCCGCTTAAAATGGCAAAGCTAATCGGGTCGGCGCCGCGCCACTGGGGAAGCAGCGAAAAATGGCTATTGAGTAGACCCTTAGGAAAGGCTTTATTAACTTCCTCAGATAAAATAATTCCAAAGTCTACGACCACTCCTAGAGGGCTCTTAAAAGGCTTTTCGGCCAGCAGCACAGAAACCTCTGAACTATTAGAAGCGGTGTAGTGCGGGATATCTTTAGTAGCCAAAAAGTCCAAAACTGGCACTTCGCCCCGGTGGTGCGGCTGGCGGGGTTTGGTAATTACAGCTTCAATCTCAAAATGCTCATCTAAGAACCGTAAAGTAGCAGCGGCTACTGGCCCGCTACCGAAAAACACCAGCTTCACATCTCCAGCGCCAGCCAGCCTGCCGTCCCCGACCTTGCGTCGGGGCCGCACCGCTGGCTTCTTGGCTATTTTCGGCTTGCCGCCTGGCGATCCACGCTCAGCGTATGTCATATACGCCTCGCTTGCGGTTCGCAGCGGCGCACCAAAACTAGCCTAAGCGCTGAAAATGTGAGCTTGTAAGACTGCTTCATAATCTAAAGGCTCTAACTTTCCTTCGGCAGTTATTTTATAAAAAGCATCCGGGCGATCTTTAATATGATCTACAAACATTAGGCCGCTAGTGTGGTCTACTTCGTGCTGTAAAATTCTAGCCAAAAAACCCTCGGCCTTGACTCTGATGGGCTGGCCATGCTCATCCAAAGCCCGCATCCGGACTTTGCTATGCCGGGGCACCTTACCGTAAATATCCTTAACGCTTAAGCAGCCTTCGTAATCTTCTTCTAAAACGCCCTCTAACTTAACAATTTCAGGATTAATAAAAACCTGGAAGGTTTGGTCAGCTTTGTTGTCAAAATTATTACGGACGACAATTATACGGAGGGGTTGATCAATCTGAATAGCCGCTAACGCGACACCTAATTCGTGGGCCCGGCTGGCCTCCCAATCTAAAGTGGCGGCTTTCATCTGCTTAATGATCTTTTGGACCTCTGGGGTAATGATGCTTACCCGTTTAGACTTAGACCGCAGGCGCCGATTTGGCAAAGCAATAATTAAATCTTTTTGGCTCATGATACTTGGCAGTAGTATAACCTACCTCTGTTAATTGACCTATACTAAATTGCTCTAATTTCTAATTGCACTAATTGTTCTAAACAAACCCCAAGCCCCAATGACCGATTACCCAAATTTGGGGCATTGGGACCTACGGCATTAGTTATTATTTAGTTTAACTATGTCAATTAGATAATTAGGTTAATTCTATATTTGCTAGAGCAAGTCGATGGGATCAAGGTCAACCTGCCAATCGGCAGGCACTAGCTTGGCAAGTTTGGTAAGATGCTGGCGCTGTTTGCTTTTAACTACCAGTTGCCAGTAGTAGTATCGGCCGCGGCGGGCGTAAAAACTAGGAGTCGGGCCAATAACTTCGACTGGTAACTTCTGGCTAATAAGTAGTTTTTTGAGATTTAGCGCGGTTTGCTCGCCACCGGCAGTTGTAGCCCGCTTGCAGGTTAGCTTAAGCAGGTAGCTAGAAGGCGGAAAACGGAAAGCTTGCCTCTCCTTAAGCGCGGCTGTGTAAAATTTATCCCAATCGCGGCTAAGGGCCGCCAGGATTACTAAATTATCAGGATCATAGGCTTGAATTACTATCTGGCCGGCCAAGTGCCCGCGGCCCACCCGGCCCATAACTTGGTAAAGCAGCTGGAAAGCCCTTTCTTCAGAACTAAAATCGGGCAAGCTTAAAGAGCCTTCCGCCGAGACAATTCCCACAAGGCCAAGCTTTGGTAGGTCCAGACCTTTAGCCAACAGCTGAGTGCCTACTAAAATATCTACCTTACCAATCTTTAGATCGCTGTAGGTTTCTTGGATTCGTTCGCCAGCTAAGTTATCGCTATCGAACCTGGCTATTTTAGCCTCCCCAAAAAGTTTAGAAATTACCTCGGCCAGCGCCTTAGTGCCAATAGTTCTATAGATAATATCGGGGTTTTGGCAGTTAGGACAATTGACAGGTGGTGACACCTTGTAGCCACAGATATGGCAGCGGGCTAGATGAGCGTCGCCGTGATAGATTAGTGGGATATCACAGTTAGGGCACAGCAGCTGCCAGCCGCAAACGTGGCATAAAATTAATCGCGAGGTACCACGGCGGTTTAGATAGATCATAATCTGTTTTTTGGCGGCTAATGTTGTAGATATTGCACTAATCAGCTGATTAGATAGATATGGATTGCGGCTAAAATTGCTCCGATCCTTTAGATCTACGACCTCACTTTTGACTTCGGAATATTGGCTACCCAGCGCCGGTTGGCGCATTCGTATTACAGCCTGGTGCTCGGTGGCTAAATAGTAGTCGTTAATTGAAGGCGTAGCCGTACCTAGCACTACTTTGGCGCCGGTCATCTTTCCCAGCCGGCTGGCTACCCGGCTGGCGTGATAGCGCGGCGACTGCTGCTGTTTATAAGCCGGCTCATGAGCTTCGTCGACTACAATTAGGCCGATATTTCCTAGAGGGCTAAAAAGCGCCGACCGCGGGCCTATAATAATTAAAGGCTCATCTGAGCCTAAAATAGCCCGCCATATCTTCTTGCGGCTGGCTGACGTCAGCTGGGAATGGAAAACATAGGCTGGGTAGCGGAGGTAATCTTTGACAGCCGCGGCCAATTGAGCGGTCAGCGCAATCTCTGGGGTTAATAAAATAGCCGAGCGGCCGTTATCAAGAACCTCTTTAGCCAGTTCCAGGTAAATCCGGGTTTTGCCAGTGCCGGTATCGCCATGCAACAGGAAAGTGGTGGCCTGGCTAGAGTTAATAGACTTTAAGGCCCTAGTTTGATCGGCCGTGAGGGGCGATTTTAACTCTAGCTGGAGTTCAGGCAGTGTTTCTTCTAGCGCTTTAGTGGTTATAGCCTCTGGCGCACGGCGAAGCGAGGGCTGCGAGGGAGCAAAAAGCCGCAGCGCTTCGCCCAAGCTGCAAGCGTAGTAATCGGCTAGCCACTTGGCCAGTTCCAAGCAATGCTCGGGCAGTGGTTTATCGCTCAGCAAGTTTTTTATTGGCTTAACCTGAAAGCTAGGTTTTTGGGCCTTTTTTAAAATAAAGCCACTGACCATTCGCTGTTGCAAGGGTACAGTTACGACACTTAAGGGTCTCAAGGCAGATTCATATGAGTAAGTTAGGGGCTTATCACTCCGGTAGCGGCCGTCAGCTATATACACCTCATAATAGAACATGCGTTCTATTATGAGGCAACAAGTAATAAGCAAAAAGCAATAAGCGCTAAGATCGCTCCGACAATATTAACCATTTTTCATTGAAAGCTAAGGGGCTTAAAATGATAAATGTTACCCAGGTAAATAAATGTAAAATGTCAATTGTAAAATGATAAATGATTGGCTATACTAGTTGTTGTCCTAATAACAATGAAGGAGTTATGCTTTGTAGCTCAGGGGAGAGCAGCCCGAGCGTCGGATTTATTCCGCGCCCGGCGCGATGAGAGGCGAAGCTCCCCTCTCATAGAGCGAGCGAAGCGAGCGACAGGTTATGCTTGATACGTTTATTACATCTAGGGTGCGGCGCAAAATAATTGTGGTTTATGCTAAGTACCCTGATTTTAAGACCCATGTCAGGGGTTTGGCTAAGCTAATAAAAGAAGACGCTGGTAATATTCAGCGTGAGCTAAAGCGCCTGGAAAAGATTGGTTTTTTAATCAGCGAGCGCCAGAGCAATACCAAGATCTACTACACCAATAAACATTTTCCCATTTTTAAAGAGTTGCAGAGCATAGTTTTAAAAAGCCAGCGCTTAACCAAGCCAAGGCAGCAGCTTTAGACCAAAATTGACCTAATTGACCTAATTTCTAATTCACCTAAATAATTTCTAAATCTTAAATCCCAAACAGGTTGGGCAATTGGGTTTTGGTGCTTATTTAGGGCACTTAGGTTAATTAGAGTAATTAGAAATTTCCAGCATCATTGCAATTTCTTCTCTGTTAACTTAAAATGATGCGAGTATGATTCAAGTTACTCGCAAGGACTCTAAGGAGTCTGTCGAAAATTTACTGCGGCGCTTTAGCCGGAAGGTCCAGCAGTCTGGGGTTTTGGCGACCGCCAAACAGGGCCAATATTTCGAAAAACCACTTTCTAAAACAGACCGCCGGACTAAAGCCATTTTGCGCCGCGAAAGAAAAGCCGCCAAGATTAAGAAGCTCAAGCTCGGGCAGTAAAAAAATGAGGCACCCACATCGTGGGTTTCTCATCGCTGCCTGCCAAAATGGAATTCATTTCTCCGGCTGCTCTTTCGGAGAAGAAAAGGAGGTTTAATGCAAGATCAGATAGAACAAGATCTAAAAAAAGCCATGCTATCAGGTGACCGACTTAAGGCCGAGACGCTCAAAAATATCAAAAACGCGCTGCAGTACGAAGCGGTTAGCTTGAAGGCTAAAGAACAGGGTCTGAATGATGAGCAGATTCAAAAAGTCCTGGCCCGGGAGTCCAAAAAGCGCCAGGAAGCAGCTGATATTTATAAACAGGCCGGCGAAGCCGAGCGCGCCAAAACTGAGCTGGCCGAAAAAGCCATTATTGACACCTATTTGCCCGCCCAAGCCGATGAGAGCCAGATTTTAGCGGCCGTAAATGACGAGCTGAGCAAATTAGCCAAGCCTAGTCCTAGTGATATGGGTAAGATAATCGGCGCGGTCAAGCAAAAACTGGGTGGTAACACCGACGGCGCCACTATCGCCAAATTAGTTAAAGAAAAACTCAATGACAAACTCTAAGTACGAAACTCTAAATTCTAATTTTTTTAGGATTTCGTATTTAGGATTTCGTATTTGGACTCACCGGAGGCTTAGATGATTGTGCTGATGGGTCCAACTGGCTCGGGCAAAGGCGAGCAAGGCGATCGTCTAATAAGGAAGTTGGGTTGGCCCAGGATCTCAACCAGCGATATTCTGCGCCGCACCCAAGATACTAAAATTCGTCAGAAGATCCTGAGGGGCGAACTAGTCAGCGACCAGGAGATGCTAGCGCTTTTAGAGGCGGAACTGAAAAAGATTGACACCCCAAACCAGGAATTTATCTTAGACGGCGCGCCGCGCTCCGTGCCCCAAGCCGAGTGGCTGGTTAAAAACCTTAGAAGCGGCCAGCTCAAGCTAACGGCTATAATCCATTTAAATGTCCCTAAGCAGGAGCTTCTAAAGCGGCTGCTCACACGGGGCCGCGATGATGATAGCGAGGCAGCCATTTTAAAAAAAATCGAGGAATACGAGCTAAAAACCGCTCCCGTCCTTGATTATCTAAGGAGACAGGGAGTTAAAGTTTACAAGGTAAACGGTAGCGGCCCGCCAGAGCAGGTGGAGGCCCGAATTCAGGAAATACTGGAAAAAGCCCAAAATGAGTCGGCTTAGGAGCTATGTCATTTACCGTTGACCATTTACTGTTAACCGTGCGTTATCCGTTAACTGTTCACCATGGTCAATGGTTAACAGCTAATGGTAAGGCGTATAAAGTAGTACGTATAACGCCAGTTCGCCGCGGTGGCGAACTGAAATTCTGGCCCGTTATACTTTATACGTTTCCCGTTATACATTTAGCCGCTGGAGGCGGCGTCTAATGCGCCCCAAAACCGATAAAGAAATAGAAATCATGCGCGCCGGCGGCCGGATGCTGGCCAACGTGCTCAATAAGCTGAGCCAAGAATTAACGCCGGGCATGAGTACCAAAGATTTGGCGCTCGTCGCGGCCCGCGAGATAAAATCTCTCGGTGGGCAGCCGTCTTTTTTGAACCACGAGAATTTTCCTGAGGTGCTGTGTGTATCGCTAAATGAGGAGCTGGTTCATGGCATCCCCTCGGCTAAACGAATAATTAAAGAGGGCGATGTGGTGGGTCTCGATTTTGGAGTTATATATAAAGGCTTAATAGTTGATGGCGCCACCAGCCTGGTAGCCGGCGATAGACAGCCTCTGCCCGATGTTAAGCGCTTGCTGGAAGGTACCAAGCAAGCTTTAAGCGTGGGAGTTGAAGCTGTGCGGGGCGACGGCACAAGGGTGGGGGACATTAGTTTTGCCATTCAGCAGGAATTAGACCGTTACAAATTGGGCGTTATTCGTGATCTGGTGGGCCATGGGGTGGGTGATAAGATCCATGAACAACCCAACATTCCTAATTATGGCGCTAGAGGAACCGGAGCAGCTCTTAGGACCGGCATGACGATTGCCATCGAGCCCATGGCTAGCTTAGGCGATTGGCGCGTTGATACCGCGCCGGATGGCTGGACGGTGGTGATGCACGACGGCTCTTTGGCTGCGCATTTTGAGCACACAGTGCTGGTTACAAAGAACGGGGCAGAAATTTTAACTACTTTATAAAATTTTATTAAAATAGTTCCTTTTCAAGGAATCAATCCCTACTTTTGGGCCGCCAAAAGTAGGCAAAAACTCTCGGGCTGCTCCGCAAAGCTTGAAGCACCTGTTGTATAAAAGATAGCTTGCCTGAAAAACTCCTCATAAATCAGCTACTAGCTAATTTATTCGTCAAACATTTTCAGGAACCCAAGGCCGCTACTTTTTTACGACATCTGCTCAGGTTTGCTCCGCAGGCCCGAACCGAAAGGATGGTTTTACCTACCCTGTTGGCACAAGAATTAATGTTTTTTGTAAAAATAACAGAGGAGAAGCAAATAACTCTGGCGTGGAAAATCTGAAGCAGAATCTTGTTGACTTTTTAGTATAAGTGTGATATATTGGTATAAGCTGAAAAGCTAACAAAAACAATACGCTGAAATTTCCAAGAAATTTAGGCGGGCAAAGAAAGGAAAATAAAATGAAAAAGCCGAAAGAAAATGATCCAAGGCCAGATTTTGAGGTGCCGGACACTACAAAACCGCCTGCTCCTCCGCTGTCTATAGAAGAGAAACCCCTCCCACCTATTCCTTTTCGTCACCATGAATATATACCAGATTATCCTAAACCACCCCCTCCATCTCCACCAAGCACAGCTGAAACTATGCCAATCGATCCACCCCCACCCCCACTACCTGAATTCCAACCTCAAAAACCTGATCCGCCACCGCTACCTGGTCCGACAGAAACGAGACTTTAAGGTCAAAAATCTTTTAGGTTTTTAAAAAAAACTGCCAAGGACACTTGGCAGTTTTTTTACATTCTTGCTAGTTTTTACCTCTAGCAGTATACTTGCAATTGCAAGAATAAAATAAATATGACTGCTGAAGAAAAATTTAGTTATTTTGTAGGCTTGGATATCGGCACGACTTCCACGCGCTGCGTGGTTGGCGAACTGTCTGGGGACAACCCTCTGCCAAGGATAATCGGCTTTGCCGAGGCGCCCAACAGCGGGCTGCGCAAAGGGAATGTGGCCCACGTAGACGAGGTCGCCCAATCGGTGGTTCAAGCGGTAACCGAAGCCGAGCGGATCTCTGGCCGGGAAATTAAAAGCGCCACTGTTAATATCAACGGTACTCACGTAGAGGGCATCAATTCTAAGGGAGTAATTGCTATTAGCTCGCCAGACCGCGAGATTAGTCCCGAAGACCGCCGGCGGGTAGAAGAAGCGGCCACGATTGTGCAGCTGCCGCCCAATAAAGACATTATTCAGGTCTTTGCCAAAAACTATAGCCTTGATGGCCAAGACAGCATCAAAGACCCAGTGGGCATGCACGGCGTGCGCTTGGAAGTGGACACCCATATTTTGGTGGCCGGAGCGCCGGCGCTGCGGGCGCTGGATCAGGTCTTAGAAAAGGCCGAACTGCGGGCCGCGCACCGCACGGTTACCAGCCTAGCGGCCGCCGAGGCGGTTTTGGACCGCCAGCTTAAAGATTCCGGAGTAGCCGTGGTGGATATTGGCGCGGCCACTACCAACGTGATAGTTATCGAAGACGGCGAGGTGGAACACATCGCCGTAATTCCAATGGGCGGCACGCACATTACCAATGACCTGGCGATCGGCTTAAGAGCTGATTTAGACGTGGCTGAGGTAGTTAAAATAAAGCACGCCAGCCTGGCCAAAAACTTGCACGGCGAAACCAGCTTTGTGAAAGACGGCGAAGAGCTGCGCTTTGAGCGGCAAATGATGCGTCTGATTGTAGAAGCCCGGGTGGAAGAAATTCTGGAATTTGTGGATAAGGAATTTAAAAAGATCCACCGCTCCAAAAAACTGCCCGGCGGCGTGGTGCTAGTGGGCGGCTCCGCCAATTTACCGGGCCTGGTGGATTTTACTAAAGAAGTCTTAGAACTGCCGGCCCGGCTCGGTAAATGGTCGCACATTGAATGTGTCATAGATAAGCTCGATGAGCCACGCTTCGCGCCGGCCGTGGGCCTAATGCTGCTTGATATGCTACTGGGTCCCAGCCAGAATATCTTTTTTGAGGAAAACCAAAAAAGCCTTTTTCAATCTGTTGGTAGCCCTTTGAGCAGTTTTTTTGGGCGTTTCAAGCGCCACTAACACCAGCTAGTAATAATTTTTTGTTCAAGCCACAGGAGGTTTAAACAAGCTGAGTACAATAATTGCATTGCGGATTTGATTTGACGTATAATTGTATTTGATTTGGGAGAACACCATGGATAAAAGTCCAAACTTCAAACTTCAAACCTCAAACTTCAAACTTTTGGTTTTTGATTTTTGGTGTTTGAATTTTGCCGCCGGTCATTCGACTCTGCCCGTTCGACAGGCTCAGGGCAGCCTGAGCGACAGTCGAAGGCTGAGGGATGAGCCCTCCATTCGACGGCCTGAGGCCGCTCACGGCTCGAAGGCAGGCTCAGACTCGAAGAGAGGCGGCGTCTAATGCCCCAAGTGGAACCGGCCATCGAAACCTTTGCCAGAATTATAGTAGCGGGAGTTGGCGGAGCCGGTGGCGCGGCGATTAACCGGATGGTGGAAGCCGGGGTAACCGGCGTGGAGTTTGTGGCCATCAATACCGACGCCCAGGCTTTGCATCACTCCAAGGCTCAAAAAAAAGTTAATATTGGCAAAGAAACCACGCACGGGCTAGGTGTGGGCGCCGATCCGGAGCTGGGCCAAAAAGCCGCCCAAGAGTCAGAGAGCGAAATCCAAGAGGCAGTTAAGGCCGCGGAGTTGGTCTTCGTAACCTTTGGCGCCGGTGGCGGCACGGGCAGCGGGGCGGGGCACATTGTGGCTAAACAAGCTCAAGACGCCGGCGCTTTGGTAGTTGGTTTTGCCACCAAGCCCTTTGCTTTTGAGGGCGAAAAACGGCGCCGTAACGCCGAGCTAGCTATCGAAAAGCTGCGCCAGCACGTTGATACGCTAATTACTATCCCTAATGATAAGCTACTGCAAACTATTGACCGCCGCACCCCGCTGCTAGAAGCCTTCAAGGTGGCCGACGACGTGCTGCGCCAAGGCGTGCAAGGCATCTCCGATTTAATTACGGTTCATGGCCTGGTCAATCTGGATTTTGCCGATGTTAAAACGATTATGAGTAACGCCGGCTCGGCGCTGATGGGCATTGGCCGGGCCAGTGGCGAAAACCGAGCGATTGAAGCCGCCCAGCAGGCTATTTCTTCGCCGCTGCTAGAAGTATCCATCGACGGCGCCAGAGGCATTTTATTCAATGTGATTGGCGGCCAAGATATGTCGATGCACGAAATTAATACGGTGGCCGAAACCATCACCTCGGCGGCCGATCCAGAAGCCAACGTTATTTTTGGGGCGACGATTGACCCAGGGCTAGAAGGCGAACTAATTGTGACCGTCATAGCTACCGGCTTTGATGAGTCATATTACGCCACCCGCGATAAACAGACAGCCAAACTACTTAAAAGAGCCAAAGAGCCCGAGCAACCGCTGCCCAAAGCCTCGCAGGTAGACGAGGCCACTATGGCCGATTTGGACATGGATCTTAAAGAGAAGGCCGAAGAAGAAGCTCACGAATTTAACCGCGATGAAACCCCCAATATTTGGGCCTTGCCCGACGAAGACAGTCCCAAAGATGAAACCGAGGATAAAGACGAGCTCGATAAGCCATCCTTCCTGCGCCGTCTAACCCGTCGCCGGGCTAAAGAGGAAGCCGGGGTACCGGAGCCGGCCGATGATACTTCTGTTAGTACAGACGATAGCAACCTCCCAGGCGATGATAGTGGGTTGCCGGCGCTGGACGATGATTTAGAAATTAAAGAAGACGAAGACCTGCCAAAAGATAAGCCCAAGGAGCGTAAAAAGGATAATCAAAAAGATAAAGCTTAGTTTTGTGAAAAGTACACCAAAAAAAACTTGCATATCCACTAGCTGTGGGGCTAGTATTAGTGACACGACCACTAAATATAGTGATAGTACATTAAATAATAAAGCTTATTTTAGAGGTAAAGCATGAAATGCCACCACTGTCAGTCGATAGATAGCAAAGTTGTTGAATCGCGCGACGTAGCAGATGGTGAAGCTATCCGGCGGCGCCGCGAGTGCTTGAAGTGCGGCTACCGTTTTACCACTTACGAACGCATCGAGCGGCCCAGCCTGGTGGTAGTCAAAAGGGATGGCACGCGTGAGCTATTTAGCCGGCAGAAGTTGCTAAAAGGCTTGCAGCACGCCACCGAGAAGACCTCGGTCACTAATATGCAGCTAGAGACTTTCGTAGCCGGCCTGGAACGAGAACTCTACGGCCGCGGCGAACCAGAAGTTTCTTCTGTGAATATCGGCGAACTAGTCATGCAAGGCTTGCCCAAGCTAAGCGAAGTAGCTTACGTGCGCTTTGCCAGCGTTTACCGCAAATTCCGCGACATCACCGGCTTTGAGCGTGAACTAACGCGCATTCGCAAAGATAAATCCACCAATACTAATACCTCTAAAAAAGCAGCTAAATAAAACTTCTATTCCCCGGCTTAGGGAAAAGAGCAGGTGCGTCCCACCCAATTTTGATGCAAAATTGGGTGGGACCGATGAGAGGGAAACCCAAGGTTATCCTCTCATTTGTTGCCCAGGAGGCTGCTTATGGTTTATCATAAGAACGTTTAGGAGCCCCGCACCTTTTTTGTGGTGATAACGGGTGGGAGGAAATAAGCCACACCGCGCGCCCCATAAAGCGCCTGGTTTGGTACCGCCTGGCAGGCCTTAGAGATTGTCGCTAGCAAAAAGGTGCGGGTAAACAAACAATTAAAACAAATTAAGGGAAGGTAAAAAAATATGGCACAGGTAACCAAATTAACCGTTAAACGGCTTTTTACGAAGCCCAAGGCTAAGGCTTACGATAGCCTAAAATGGCTGAAGCGCGACTCGCTTATCACTAATCCGTTATCCGATGAACCGGTCTTTGAACAAAAAGGCGTGGAATTTACAGAGGGCTGGTCTTTAAACGCCATTAATATTGTGGCTCAGAAGTATTTTAGCGGCACGCCGGGCACCGACTCGCGCGAAGCTTCCTTAAAGCAGCTTATTAACCGTGTTGTCGATACCATTACCCGCCAAGGCAGCAGTGAAGGTTATTTTGAAACTGCCGCCGAGGCCGAAGATTTCCGTGAGGAACTCAAGTATATTTTAGCCACCCAGCGGGCGGCGTTTAACTCGCCGGTGTGGTTTAATATCGGCGTCGCCAGCCGCGCCCAACAGGCCAGCGCCTGCTTTATATTGGGCGTCGAAGACACCATGGAGTCGATTCTTAATTGGTATACCGAGGAAGGCCTTATCTTTAAAGGCGGCTCGGGTTCGGGGATTAATCTTAGCAGCCTGCGCTCCTCTAAAGAAAAGCTGGGGCGCAGTGCCGGGACTTCTTCAGGACCAGTTAGCTTTATGCGCGGTGCCGACGCCAGCGCCGGCACCATTAAAAGCGGCGGTAAAACCCGCCGCGCCGCCAAGATGGTTATTTTGAACGTCGATCACCCCGATATTGAAGATTTTATTTGGTGTAAGGCGCTAGAGGAACGCAAATCCCGGGTTTTGGAAGCCGCTGGTTTTGATATGAGCTTAGATGGCAAAGACGCTTTTTCGGTGCAGTACCAAAATGCCAACAACTCGGTGCGGGTCACTGATGATTTTATGAAAGCCGTCCAAAACGACGACGACTGGAATCTCAAGGCCGTGACCACTGGCAAAACGGTTAAAACGCTCAAAGCCCGCGACCTAATGCGCCAATTCGCCGAAGCCGCGTGGGAGTGCGCCGATCCGGGCATGCAGTTCGATACCACCATCAACAAATGGCACACCGCGCCCAGCGCCGGCCGGATTAACGCTTCCAACCCCTGCAGCGAGTATATGCACCTGGACAACTCGGCTTGTAATTTGGCGTCTATTAATCTGCTCAAATACCTCAAAGACGATGGCAGCTTTGATATTGAAGCTTTCACCCACAGCGTCGAGCTAATGTTTAGCGCCCAAGAAATTTTGGTGGGTTATTCGTCTTATCCTACCAAGAGCATCACCAAAACCGCCCGGGCTTACCGCGAACTGGGCCTGGGCTATGCCAACTTAGGAGCGCTGCTGATGGCCCAAGGCTTGCCTTACGACAGCGACGAGGGGCGGGCCCAAGCTGCCGCCATAACCGCTCTAATGACCGGCCACGCTTACGCGACGAGCGCCAAAATCGCCAGGCGGGTAGGCCCCTTTGCCGGCTACAATAAGGATCAGACCGCTATGAACCAGGTGCTTAAGATGCACCGTGAGGAAGTCAATAAGATTGATCCCTCGCTAGTGTCCGAAGAGCTACTCAGCGCCGCGGCTAGCGCGTGGGACGAAGCGGTAGAGCTGGGCAGGCTACACGGTCTCCGTAACTCTCAGGCCACAGTCCTGGCGCCCACTGGCACGATTGGGCTGATGATGGACTGCGACACCACCGGAATTGAGCCCGACCTGGGCCTGGTAAAGGTTAAAAAGCTAGTTGGCGGCGGCACCATGAATATTGTTAACCAAACCGTGCCCCGGGCTCTGAAAGCTCTCGGCTACAACCGTTCACAGATAGAAGACATCATCAACTATATTGACATCGAAAAAACCATCATCGGCGCCCCACATCTTAAAGACGAACATCTGAGAGTCTTTGCCTGCTCGATGGGCGATAACGCCATTCACTACCTGGGACACGTCAAAATGATGGCCGCTGTTCAGCCCTTTATCTCGGGGGCGATTTCTAAAACCGTCAATATGCCCGAAGAGGTCAGCATTGAAGATGTTGAAAAGCTCCATATCGACGCCTGGAAAATGGGCATAAAGGCGGTGGCTATTTACCGCGACAACGCTAAAGTGGCGCAGCCGCTGAGTATGGCTAAAAAAGAGGCCGCCGCCGGCCCGGCTCCGGCCGCTATGTACGAAGCCCAGCCCATAGAAGCGGTTATTCAGTCGGCCGTGGAAGCCCTGGCGCCGGGCAGCGCGCCGCAAAACGCCGTGCGCCACGAACTGCAGACTGTGCGTAATTCTAAAACTTTCAAATTCACCGTTGGCGGGGTGCGCGGTTACTTTACCGTCGGCGAGTACGACGACGGCACTCCCGGCGAGTTGTTTGTCAGCCTGGCCAAAATGGGTTCCACCCTGCGCGGGGTGATGGACGCCTTTGCCACCTCTGTAAGTTACGGCCTACAATATGGCGTGCCGCTTAAAAAATTCGTGCGCACCTTCTCGTCTACCAGCTTCGCGCCAGCCGGGATTACCGACGACCCGGACATCCGCACGGCCAGTTCGCTGATCGACTACATTTTCCGGCGCATGGCGCTTACCTATTTGCCGTTTGACGACCGGCTGGAGCTGGGCATGGCGTCGCTTGACGACATACCGGAAGAACAGACCAGCCTGCTGGGCGATACCGTGGCGGCCATTATAGAAGACGCTAAAGAGCAAGTAGAGACCGTCATAGAGGCGCTGCCGGCGGCCATCGAGCCGCTGGCAACGGCCGC
>OBEQ011972961.1_pt1 | contig 14410 bp, 10 predicted proteins | sample 1670901 | NCBI WGS metagenome assembly OBEQ01 (sample SAMEA104232315, study PRJEB22302) | groundwater metagenome | biome: forest; feature: aquifer; material: groundwater | place: USA | collected 2011-08-07 | depth 5.4 m
CGGCCACTTCCCAGCTGCCCTCCAGCAGGTAGCGGCGGCGCTTCCTGTTCTCTCTGACTACAGCCGCGTCGATCTCCTCCACTTGTGAGAGCGGGACACGAAAGCTCAAGGGATAGCTGATTTCCTTACCAGACCTTGTAGTGCGCACGGGGCAAGTGTGGCATCGCGGATTCCCCTTGACAAGCGTATTTGCGCCATGTAGTGTATGCGTTGTATGCATACATCTGGCGAGGGTACAAGGTGAAAATGGCCTGGCGTGCAGTGGGGCAGAGGTTCTTGTTGGTGCTCCTCGTCCTCTTCAACACCTGGGAGGGTTACGTTCTGTTTCGGCAGAGGTCTTTCCTAAGCTTCCTCAACGCTGCGATAGCTTTGTTCTTGCTGATAGTGCTGGCGCTTAGCTGGCCCAGAAAAAGGCGGGATCAACGATGAACAGCATGGAAACTTCAGAGCGGATTCATGAGTTGCCCGACGACATAAGGATGGGACGGGATTACTACGTTCGTTTTGTTTGCCCGCGCTGTTTTCGATCGAAGTGGGTACTGAAGCGGGAACTTGTCCTGACCTTAGAGGAAGTGCTGAACACTTTTTGGGAGTTCGAATGCCCTGTGCATGGCCCGCTTCGGGAGAAGCCCCTCGGAGCGAGTGAGAAAAAACCGATCGTTCGAGACGGAGAGGAGTGACGCTCAGGCTCCGCTGGCGTAGCTCCAGGAGAGTGGATGTTGCTTGTGCGCCGCTGAGCCTCTCAGAAGTTCCGATGCCGATGCAACTTCATGGTCCAAGGCGCTTGCTGATTGAATTTGACCGGCGCGTGGATGAATCAAAGGGGAGAAAGCTCGCGCCGTACCGCCGTCCCCATGAAGTTTCCGGGATGATGCGGTAGAGGTGCAGGTCGTTGTCGTGAGTGGGATGGCGGCGGTACTCGAGAACCACTGCGGGAGCCAGGTCTTCGAGCAGGCGGAGGTCGCTGGGCTCCATGGAGTAGTGGCCCACGGGAACCAGGTATTTCCCAAAGTAATTCAAGCTCTCACGACTATCTGCTAGCGACAGCGCGAGCCCCCCTACAACCAGGAAGTGAGGTTCCGCACCGGGATACTTCCAGACATTGAATCCCGTTTGGAAAGTGATTAGCCGGTTGACCGGCATCGTTCGGTAGCCATGCCCCCGGAAATAAAACGCCACCTCGGGCGCGACATCCACGAAGACGAGGCTGCCTTGGGGAACCCGGGTCACCATGCTGTCCACCGCGCGGCGAACGCTGTCGCTAGACTGCCAGGTACGTGGCACCGGTCGCACGCCCACCCAAACCGCGAGTGCGGCAAACAACACTGCCGCCAGCGAGAGGCCCCACAAAAGTTTTTGGCGCGAAGTCTCCTTTTGCATTGGCTTGCATATCGGACCCTCGCTGCATAGCCAGGCCATCCCGGCAGCAGAGGCCACCTGTGCCGTTAAGACGAACGGCATGAGCAGGCGCGGGAAAGGCCTGTAAAACGGAGTCATGGTGAAAAGCACTCCCCAGGAGGCAGCCAGCATCCAGCCCGCCGGGGTGTCGCGGCGAAGAAGCAGCGGCAAAGACAGAATGGAGGCCAGACACGCCGTCAGCGTGCCGCCCCACACGAATCCCGCGCCGAGCAACACCCCTAGCGCCAGGCACGCCGCGGCCGGATGGATTCCGCGCCGTTCGTGCCTGGCCACAATCACAGCCAGAAACGCAACGGCCGGCGATATCCGGCTCGCCCACCCATCCAGGTAAACCTGCATCTCAATGTGCCGCCAAAGATTTTGCGTCCAATGCGCGTTAAGGTTCAGGCTAATGAGTTCTATGATCGCCAGAAACCCGCCCGGCGAGCTCCGCGTGTATATCACCCAGGGCAGGATGCAGAGGACCGCCACCGCACACATCATCGCCCACGAGAGAAAGAGGCGCGCAAGCAATGGTGTTTCAACGGCGCGGAGCACGGCGAGAGCGAGCAGCACCACAAAGGCCACCTCGAGCGGCAGCCAGCCGTTATATTTCGCGTTCCATGCCGCGCCCACTGCAAGTCCGGAAAGAACTGCCCAGCGAAGGCTGCCATCTTGGAAGGCCCGTGCAATAACGGCCAGCGAGAGCAGGTAGAAAAAGCCGAGTGCAATGTCCGTCGCCGCGATGCGCGAGTACTGGATGTGGAAATCACTCAGCGTCACCCACACCGCCGCGGACATTCCCGCCGCCGGCCCAAACCACCGCCGAGCGAACCACCACGCCAGCGGAATCGTCGCGGAGCCCAGCACTACATTCACGAGGATGGCCGCATGGTCAGAAGCACCGCCGAAGAGCCTGTACGCTACACCCACCAGCAGAAAATAAAGCGGCGGCGAAAAATAAATCTGCCAGGGGTAGAGCCCTTCGCCGGGAGCATGCGGCAGCGCCCAATAGCCGCTGATGGCGTAGACGCCCTCATCAAACAGCCCGAGGCCGAGCGCGGAGAATTTCCATGCGCGCAGGCCTGCGCCCAACAGGGCCACGGCCACAAGCATGATGAGTTCGGCCCGGCCAATCGAACGCTCCTCCGGATTCGGGGATGTCACCATGACAGCGAGATCAGCTTTGGCTTTGAGGAACCGACGCTACGCGCAGACAGAAGAGTAGCATTGACGGGCACGGCGCGCGGCGCAGATTATCTCACTTTGTGCGGTGAAACAACCCCCGGGTTGACAACCCGGGTTGGCAACCCCGCTCGGGACGGAGGCGTGGAACTCCGGGCCAAAGTTGCGAGTGTGGCTGGCGCGCAACGCATGGCTGCCATCGGCGGGATAAGTGGAAGGCGCTGAATCAGGAGCGATAGATGCTTTGTCAGCACCAACTGCCGGGCGAAGTCTTGCAAGAGTGGAGCAGGAATGGAGCCATCACGGACTTGGCTGTCTCGTTTACAGGCGCTTAGAGACGTTGCCGATGAAAGCAGTTCCTCAGTCACGTGCAGGAAGAGGAGTTGGTGTAGAATGCACGCTGTCTTCGAACTCGACAAGGAAATCCCGATGTAAGAGTCTGCGCTGGGTCACTTCACGCGCACGATGGATATTATCCTCGAGGTCCACGATCTCCACGTCTGCTACCGGAAGTCCACGGGGACAGAGATCCATGCTGCTCAAGGGATCAGCTTCGATGTAAGGCGAGGTGAAATCCTGGGGTGCATCGGCGAGTCGGGTGCAGGAAAGAGCACTCTGGCGGCGTCTCTTCTCTCTCTACTCCCCACGAATGGAAAGATTCTTCGCGGCACCATCCTTCTCGAGGGCAGGAATCTTCTGAACATGGCGTCCCGCGAGTTGAGGGAGGTGCGCGGCGGGCGGATCGGGCTCATTTTTCAAGAACCGTCGCTGGCGCTGCACCCCACGATGCGGATTGGCGACCAGGTTACCGAGGTTCTTCGCGCGCATTTTCCGTTGGAAAACAAGCAAAGACGAGAGCGGGTCGCCGAAGCCCTGACGGCAGTCTTCGGCTCGGACGCGCATCGTATCTCTTCTTGCTACCCGCACGAGTTGAGCGGAGGACAACGCCAAAGGGCGGTCATCGCGCAAGCGATTGCCTGCCGGCCCTCTGTGATCGTTGCCGACGAACCCACAGCCTCGCTCGACACCGTCACGCAGCGTGAAATTTTGTCTCTATTTCAAAAGCTGCGCGGCGAACTGGGAATCGCCATCGTTTTCATCACGCACAACCCTGCTCTTCTGGCCGGTTTTGCCGATCGCATCCTGGTCTTATACGGAGGAAGGGTAGCGGAACTCGGCAGCACGGCGGATTTGTTGTCTTCGCCGCTGCACCCTTACACAAGGATGCTTTTGCAATGCGCGCCGGCTTTGAACGATGCGATTGCCCAACGGCAGGGGGCGAAGCTGCCGGTGATTCCCGGCGAGCCGCTTGATCTCTCAACTTGTGCGCCAGGATGCAACTTTGCAGCGCGGTGCCCCGAGAAAATGGAGATTTGCGGCCAGCGCCCGCCTTCCAGAGTGCAGAAAGGAGATGCGCACGAGGTTTCTTGCTTCCTGTACGGCGGGTAACGCCTCCCCGGGCGGGACACAATGCAAGCACTCTTAAAAGTCGAAAATCTCGCGAAGCGCTACGGCTCTGCGCGCTTGGGCAGGCATGGTCAAGCGATCACTGCGCTCGATGGCGTGAGCTTTTCGCTGGCTGCCGGTGCGACACTGGCCATCGTGGGCGCCTCGGGTTCCGGCAAAAGCACGCTGGCGATGTGCCTCGCCTGCTTGGAAAAGCCTACGAGCGGAAGCATATGGTTCGACGGCCGCGAGTTGGTTTCCCTCAGTGAAGCGGAGCTGCGCCATTTCCGCCCGCAGACCCAGCTCGTCTTCCAGGACCCGGCGCTCTCGTTGAATCCCCGGCTGAGTGCAATGGACATCGTCAGCGAGCCCTGGTTGATCCAGCGCGCGTTCTCGCGGAGCGAGTGGCGCAGGCGCGCGGCGGAACTGCTGACGACCGTCGGGCTTTCTCCCGACATGCTGAATAGAATGCCCGGGGAATTCAGCGGCGGACAGCGACAACGCCTCGCCATCGCCCGCGCGCTGGCCCTTCAACCGAAGCTCTTGATTCTTGACGAAGCGCTCTCGTCGCTGGACGCCTCGGTGCAGGCGCAGATCGCCAACCTGCTCGTTGACCTGCGCGGCTCAGGCGCATTGACCATGATCTTCATCACGCACGACCCGGCCATGGCCGCTCATCTGGGGAGCGAAATCGCGGTGATGGATCGCGGCCGGATCGTGGAGTGGGGCGCGCCGGAGCAAATCCTGCGCCACCCGACACACGCAGCGACGCAAGCCCTGTTGGCCGCAACGCCGCGCCATGACTTTCGTTCGCGGGAGAACCTGGTGCGCTGATGCGGTACTTTGCCCGGCGCTTTGTCCACGCTCTCTTCCTCCTTGCAGGTGTCTCCTTCCTGACGTTCCTCTTCACCGCGCTCGCGCCGGGAACCTACGTGGACGAGATGCGCCTGAGTCCGCGAATCTCTGCGGATTCGATTGCTGCGCTCCGGGCGCGATACGATCTCGACAAACCCGTTCCTGTTCGATATGCGATCTGGCTCAAGTCGGTCGCGCGCGGGGATCTTGGATTTTCGTTTGCGTACGATGCCCCGGTCGCGCCTTTGCTGATGGCGCGCGCGCGGAACACGCTTCTTCTGACCGTGACAGCCACACTGCTGGCCTGGCTCCTGGCCTTGCCATTGGGAATCTGGAGCGCGGACCGAAGCGGGCGGCTGCCGGACCGCGTGATGACCTGGACGACGGGGGTGCTGCTCGTCATTCCGGACGTTGCGCTTGCGCTCGGATTGCTGGCGCTGGCGGTGCGCAGCGGGTGGCTTCCGGTGGGAGGTATGGCCTCTGTCGGGTTCGAGTCATTCACCTTCGCACGCAAAACAATCGACCTTGCTGCGCATCTGGCGCTACCGGTCACCGTCCTGGTCATCTCCGCGGAGCCGCTTCTTGTTCGACACGTGCGCGCCGCCGTGCGCGAAGCGTTGGGAACGGGCTTTGTGCGCGCGGCCGAGGCGCACGGAATTTCCAGGCGGCGGATCCTCTGGCGGTATGCGCTGCCCGCCGCGGCCAATCCGTTGATTTCCCTGTTTGGCATCAGCCTCGGCGCCCTGCTCAGCGGCTCTCTGCTCGTCGAAGTCGTCACCAGTTGGCCGGGGCTCGGCCCCATGCTGCTTGAGGCCATCTTGGCGCGCGACCTTTACGTTGTGACCGGCGGGGTCCTCATCTCGACCGTTTGCCTGGTCGGCGGAAATTTTAGCGCGGACCTGCTGCTCTACTGGGCCGATCCCAGAATCCGCAGAGACGAGACGCCGCGATGACGAAGGGCTGGAAAGCCGCCGCCTGGTTCCTCTTTTTGGCATCCCTGCACGCCGTTCTTGGCGGCGCGGGATTCTTCGCTCCGTACGATCCCGCAGAGCAGGATCGCAGCCGGCCGTACGCAGCGCCGATGAAAATCCATTTCATCGACAAGGCGGGCAATTTTCATTTTCGCCCCTTCGTTTATGGCCTGCGGCCGCGCCAGAACTCTCTTGGCGGATACGAAGAAGATCCAGCGCGCGCGGTCCCGCTGCGGTTCTTTGTTGATGGCGCCAAATACCGGCTCTTCGGCATCCTGCCGTGCAGCACGCATCTCCTCGGCGTGGAGAAAACGCGGGTCTATCTCTTCGGGACCGATGCCTATGGGCGCGACGTGTTCTCCCGCGTCCTTTTCGGAGGGCAAATTTCGCTGTTCGCGGGGCTGCTTGCCACGGCACTTGCCTTGTCTCTCGGCGCATGTATCGGCTCGTGCGCCGGATATTTCGGCGGCTGGACAGACGAGATTCTGATGCGCGCGTCGGAACTTTGTCTTGCGCTGCCGTGGCTCTACCTGCTCCTTGCCATGCGGGCGTTCCTTCCACTTTCCGTGAGTCCCTTGACCGCGTTCTTTTTGATCGTTGTGGTGGTCGGCACGCTGGGCTGGGCCCGGCCCGCGCGGCTGATCCGCGGAGTGGTACTGAGCGCCAAGGAACGCGACTTCGTGTGCGCGGCGCGCGGCTTTGGCGCCTCCCATGCCTACCTTCTTCGCCGGCACATTCTTCCGCAGACCTCGAACGTGCTCCTGACGCAGGCAGCCATTCTGGCGCCCCAGTACATCCTTGCGGAGGTGACATTGTCTTTTTTGGGTCTCGGCGTTCCCGAGCCCGCGCCCAGTTGGGGCAATCTGCTGAGCAGCCTTCAGCAGTACAGTGTGCTCACTTCCTACTGGTGGATGTACCTGCCGGCAGCGGCTATGGTGCCGTTCTTCTTCGGTTACCTGGGTCTCTCTAGTTCATTGCAGGATTGGGCGGACCCGTCCAAGATAGAACGATAGTCAAATATTGGACGGGAGTGCCGCTTGGGGTGGAAGCGCAAAGAGAGTCTGCGTCTGAGGCTGGTTTGCGCCGGCTTCCTGCTCTGCGTGTGCTTATCCGTTTCCGCCGCCCGGGCCCCAGCGCCACAGCGTGCACAAGGCGAAGGGCTGCTCACAACTTCAGGAGAAACCGGCCAGCGCGGCGGGCGGCTGGTGATGTCGCTGCGAGCCGAGCCGAAGACTCTCAACCCGATCATTGCGGTGGATGGCCCCTCGCGCGAAGTCATCGCGCCAATGCAGGCGGACCTGGTGCACATCAATCGGGGCTCGCAGCTCACCGAGCCCGCGCTCGCCGACTCCTGGAAGATCTCTTCGGACGGTCTGCGGTACACGCTGAAGCTGCGCAGGGGGCTGCGCTTCTCCGATGGCCATCCACTGGATGCGGATGACGTTCTTTTCAGTTTTCGCGTCTATCTCGACGAGAGCGTTCATGCGCCGCAGCGCGACCTGCTCATCGTAGGCGGGAAGCCCGTCGAAGTACGCAGGCTGGATGCCACAACCATCGTTTTCACATTCACGAAGCCCTACGGAGCCGGTGAGCGCCTGTTTGACGGCTTCGCCATTCTGCCGCGGCATCTTCTGGAGAAACCTTACCGAGAGGGAAAACTTGCGCAGCATTGGCCGCTCTCGACGCCTGCAAGCGAGTGGGCGGGGCTTGGGCCGTTTCGTTTGAAGGAGTATGTTCCGGGCGAGAGGCTGGTTCTCGAGCGCAATCCCTATTACTGGAAGGCGGATGCAAAGGGAACGCGGCTGCCGTATTTGGACGAGCTTGTCTTCCTCTTCGTGCCCAGCTCGGACGCGCAGGTGTTGAGGTTTCAATCGGGCGAGACGGACGTCATCACGCGGCTGGGAGCCGAGAATTTCTCCGTACTGGCGCGCCAGGCCCGCGGGTACACCATGACGGATGCGGGTCCCGGCCTCGAGTACAATTTTCTTTTCTTCAATTTGAACGATCTACCCGCCGGCGGAAGCGCAGAGACGGCGCGGAAGCGCTCGTGGTTTCACGAGCTGAAATTCCGCCAGGCGGTGTCTTCGGCCGTAGATCGCGAAGCCATCGTTCGCCTTGTTTACCAGGGCCGCGGCGTGGAGCTCTGGGCACCGGCGACGCCGGGAAACCGCCGCTGGATAAACGCTTCGCTGGAGCATCCGGCGCGCTCGCTGGATCGCGCGCGCCAGCTATTACGCGAGGCCGGCTTCTCCTGGAAGAACGATTCGAGCGGCACGCCGTCCCTGGTCGATCGAGACGGCGTGCCTGTCGAGTTTTCCATCATCACCAGCGCATCGAACGCAGACCGTACGAAGATGGCGACACTCATCCAGGACGATTTGAAGCAACTGGGCATGCGCGTGCAGGCCGTGCCGCTGGAATTCAGGTCGCTGCTCGACAGAGTGATGAAGAGCAAAGACTACGACGCGTGCGTGCTGGGGCTGGCAAGCTTCGATGCGGATCCGAATTCGGATATCAATGTGTGGCTTTCCAGCGGAGGCACGCACCTCTGGCGCCCCTCGCAGGCGCATCCCGCCACACCCTGGGAAGCGGAGATCGACCGCCTGATGGAGCAGCAGCTTACGGCGCTGAAATTTGCGGAGCGCAAGAAAATGTACGACCGCGTGCAGGAGATTCTCGCGCAATACCTGCCGATGATCTTTCTCGCCAGCCCGGACGTTCTTGTGGGCACAAAGAACAGCGTGGGGAATTTCCACCCGGCCGTCCTCGAGCCTTATGCGTTGTGGAATGTGGAAGAACTCTTCGTGCGCAAGGCGGAAGCCTCGTCGAAGTGAGCCCCGTGGCCGCCATCTCGAAGAAAGCAGCCAGGGGGCCTTCCGATGACCGCCTGCTGAAACAGTGCCTGGCCGGAGAAGAACAAGCCTGGTCGCAACTTGTCGAAAGGTATAAGGCGCTCATCTATTCGATTCCGGTCAAATACAGACTCCCTCCGCACGAAGCGGCCGACGTTTTCCAGGCGACCTGCATGGAGTTGCTGGCTCGCTTGGCGGAAATCCGGGAGCCGCGGGCGCTGCCGAAGTGGCTCATTCAGGTGGCGCATCACAAGTGCTGCTCCTGGAAGCGTCAGCAACAGCGCATGGTCAGCCGCGATGCCGACTCCGGCCTGCCCGAACCGCAAGAACCCCCCATCGCCGAGATCCTGGTCCGGCAGACGGAAGAGGAACAGATGCTGCGCGAGGCAATCGGGGCGCTGAAGCCGCGCTGCCAGCGCTTGATTGAAATGCTTTTCTTCGAGGCACCCGCGCGATCCTATGCGGAGATTGCGGCGGAACTGGGACTCGCCGTAGGCTCCATCGGCTTCACGCGCCAGCAGTGCCTCGAGCGGCTGCGCCGCCGGCTCGAAGACGCGGGATTCGTGTGACCTCCGTGGTTGCCGGCAAGATTCCCACGGAAAGACTCGTCTCACGATTGGCGCGCATCCGCGGAGAACCGGAGCGAAGAAAATTCCTCGCGCGACACCGCTCACTGGTGTCCACCGAAGTGGTCCGGCGGCTCGCGGAAATGGTCGTCGCCAAAGTTCGGGTGGACACGCAGCAAGCTCACGCTCTGGCGGATTTCGCCCTGGCGATTGCCAAAAGACTCCGCCAAAAGGAGGCGACGGCGCTGGGGCTGCGCGCGAAAGCGAATGCTCTCTATGCCAGCGGCGACAACCGCGCCGCAGTCAAACACCACGAACAGGCCATCCAGCTCTACACCTCACTGGGCATGCCCGACGAAGCCGGGCGCACGCTCAGCAGCTCGATACAACCTCTGATCCTTCTCGGCGAATACGACCGAGCCTTTCAAGCGTTTGAGCGGGCGCGGGAGATTTTTACGCGTCTGAACGAGTCGCGGCGTATTGCCCGCCTGGAGATCAACGCCGGCAACATCTTTCACCGGCAAGACCGTTTCGAGGAAGCGCTCCAGTACTACGAAAGAGCGTACGAGGGACTCCGGCCGCATCAGGACGCCGAAGGAATCGCCGTCGTTCTGAGCAACATGGCCGTCTGCTTCATCAGCCTGAACGACTTTCCGCGCGCATTAGCCACGTATCAAAAGGCCCGCACGGCGTGCGAAGAGAACGGCATGCCGCTGCTGGTTGCCCAGGCCGATTACAACATCGCCTACCTCTATTACCTGCGGGGCGAATACAGCGCGGCGATTCAACGGCTTTATGCCGCGCGGCAGGCCTGCGAAGCCACGGGGGATGCCTACCATTTCGCACTCTGCCACCTGGACCTCTCCGACGTTTACCTCGAACTGAACCTCAGCGAGGAGGCGCGGGAGATGGCTCACGAAGGTTTCCTGCGCTTTGAAAAACTGGGCCTGCGCTACGAGGCGGCGAAAGCATCGGCGAATGAAGCCACGGCCTATGGACAGCAGGGCAAAACGGTGCAGGCGCTGGAGCTCTTCGCAAAAGCGCGCGAATTGTTTGCGCGAGAGAAGAATCAGGCCTGGCCGCGGCTCGTGGATCTCTACCAGGCTCTGCTGCTCTTTCACGAAGGCCGCCATTTCGAGGTGCGCCGTTTGTGCAAAGCCGCCGCGCGCTTTTTCGATCCATCCTTGCTTCATGGCAAAGCCGTCTTCGCTCATCTGCTCTTGGCGCGCACGGCCCTGCAAGTCGGCGATTTCGCGGAGGCGCAACGAGAGGCCGACGAGTGCGTTTCACGGCTGGGCGCCGCGCACGCGCCCGTTCTTGCGCACCAGGTTCACTTCCTGGTGGGACAGCTTGCGCACCGGCGCGGAGATCTCCGCGCGGCACATGCCGCCTACCAAGAGGCACGCCGCGCACTGGAATCGCTGCGCAGCCACATCCACTCGGAAGAGCTGAAAATCTCCTTTTCGAGGAACCGGCTGCAGGTTTACGAGGCGCTTCTGGAGGTCTATCTGGCGGGCGCAGCGGGCGGGACTTCGGCAGCCGAGGCCCTGGGGTGTATCGAGGCGGCAAAATCCCGCAGCATGATCGAGATGATTTTCCAGAGCGGGCAAACCCTTCCCATGGGGGAAGCCGGGCAAAGCGAACTCGTGCGGCGGATTCGCGACTTGAGAGAGGACCTCAACTGGTATTACCACCGGATCGAGTTGGAACAGCTTCAGACGGAGAATACCTCGCGGGACCGGATTCAGCGCCTGCAGGAGCAAGCCCAATCAAGAGAAGATGAACTCCTGCGGACGCTGCGCGAATTGCCCTCGCACGAGCGGGAAAATGCCACGCTGGAAGGCTCCGCTGATTTTTCACTCGAACGTCTGCAAGCCTGTCTTCCGGCAGAGGCTGCGCTGGTCGAATACTTTTCGGCTGGGGAGCGCGTTGTGGCCACCGTAGTCACCAAGAACGGGATTGAAATCCGGCCTGTGAGTGTGGTTTCGCGCGTCGTGAATCATCTTCACTTGCTGAGGTACCAGCTATCCAAATTCCACATGGGCGCGGCGTATGTACAGCGCTTCATCGAGCCCCTTCGAAAAGCGACAGAAGGACATCTGGAGACGTTGTACGAGGAGCTGCTAGCTCCTATCGAGCCGCTGCTCGCCGCCAAACATCTCATTTTTGTCCCCCACGGGCCGCTGCACTTCCTGCCGTTTCATGCCTTGCTCCGCGGCGGCAACTACCTTTGCGATGCGTACGGCGTGTCTTATGCGCCCAGCGCGACGATTTTTGCTCTTTGCCAGGAAAAGGCGCCGAGCTCGAAATCCCCGTCCTTGGTATTCGGCATTCCCGATCAACGCGCGCCGCAAATTCTCGGCGAGGTGCAAGGCGTCACCGCGCTTCTTCCCCAAAGCGAGCTGCTCCTCGGCGAGTGTGCCTCTTCCCGCGTTTTGCGCGAGAGGGGGGCGGAAATCGGGATACTGCACATCGCCACTCACGGCGTCTATCGCCAGGACAACCCGATGTTTTCGGGTATCCGCCTGGGGGATGGTTATCTGAACCTGTACGATCTTTATCAGATGAGGCTTTCGGCGCGGCTCGTGACGCTGAGCGGATGCGCGACTGGAATGAACGTCGTTGCAGCCGGTGATGAACTTCTCGGTCTGCAACGCGGCCTGTTTTGCGCGGGCGCGACGACGTTGCTCTTATCGCTTTGGGATGTGCACGACCAAAGCACGGCCGAGCTGATGCAATCTTTCTATCGGCGATACATCTCCTCAGGTGACATGCCGGGGGCGATTCGTTATGCCATGCGCCAACTGCGCGAGAAATATCCCCATCCATACTTCTGGGCCCCTTTTGTTCTAGTCGGGAAACTCACTGAAAACACGCCGTTTAGCTAATCCTCCCACGACCCTATTTTTTGCTCTCCTCGTCACCCTTATGTTGCAGGAGTAGGAGTCCGGATCCAATCCACGCGGTGGGATCCGGCAGAGCAATCAATTCTGAGGGGACGGACGATGAAACACTATTCGACAGAGGAATGGATTGATTACGTGAATCTGGCTGGTTCAGAAGAGAGGCACAATGAGATGCAAGTTCATCTCGACTCCGGCTGCAAGCGCTGCGCGAAGACCGTTCGCCTATGGCAGAAGGTGCGGGCGTCCGCAGTGCAGGAACCTACCTATCAGCCGCCGGCAGGATCGCTGAGCGCAGTGAAGGCGGCCTTCGGCGCGGCGGGGTATTCGCGGAGGCGCAAGCTGGGTGATGTCGTGGCCGACGTGCTCTTTGACAGTTTTCGTGAGCCGACAGCCGTCGGCGCGCGGTCAGCGGGCAGCGCAACACGGCAGATGCTCTACCGCGCGGACCCTTATGAAATTGACCTCCAAATCGAAGCGAAGCCGGGTGAATCACGATTGTCTGTAACCGGCCAGGTTATGGACGTGCGCCGCCCGGGAATTGTCGCCAGCGAAGTGCCCGTGATCCTCTCGAACCGGCGCGGCGAAGTGGTGCAGGCGGTGACGAATCGATTCGGAGAATTTCGAGGAGAGGTCGAGAACGTGGGCGACCTGGAACTCAGGATTCCCGGCCCGGGCGGGAAGAACATTCTTGTTTCGCTGCGTGAAGTCCTCGGGCGAATCTCCCGTAGGACGCGCGGCACGTAAATGGCGGCTTCAGGCAGGAGCAAGCTTTTATGGTACCAAAGTACCAAGAAGCGATAGCACTTGGGAGGAGATGGAGAGACACAGTCGTACCATTGGCAGCTTCGGCGGCATCCGCGAACATCCACGGAACCGAGAAATGCCAACGGACGAGCAGTTTTCCAGGCTACGCCTGGGAGGGACCACGGCGATGAAACACCGCATTCTCGTTCTCGCAACCCTGGCCGCGCTTCTTCTGGCATCGGCCATTCCGGCTGCGGCGCAGGACCGCTATATCGTCCGTACGTCGGGTGGCCTTTTGAATGTGCTGCGTTTTTGCGCATCCGCGGGTTGCCAGGTGCAAGGAGCGCTGGACGGCCCCAAGGGCCAAACCTATCTTGTCACCTCAAATCGGAACCTGCTCTCCAACCTTCTGACCGGAACCGTAAATCTGGTTAGGTCTCTGCTTGGCATCATAAGCATAGAACCTGACCGTCGCCTTACTCTGCCCGCCACGCCGCTGCGGAACCCGGCCTACGGTCTCTCCGATACGGCTCCGGTGAATTACTACGGCACAATCGTCTGGCACGGATACGCGGCGCAGCCTGCCACGCAGATCATCCGCCTGACGGATGCACAAAACGGATTTGACGTCAGCGGTACCGGCATCGTCGCGGTCATCGATACGGGCGTAGATCCGAATCACCCGGCCCTTTCTCCTGTTCTTCTGCAAGGCTTCGACTTTACACGCGGCCAGCCCGGCGCGAATGAATGGCTCGACGTAGCCGGATTGCCGGCCGGACCTGCGGCTCGGGGATCACAGAGTCAGCGGCCCGTTGTCGTCCAACAATCCACTGCGGCCGTCCTCGATCAATCTACGGCTGCGGTTCTGGACGGCTCGCCTTATGTCGCTTTCGGTCATGGGACCATGACCGCCGGCCTCGTCCACCTGGTCGCGCCGAACGCGCAGATTCTCCCTCTGAAGGCTTTCTCGTCGGACGGTACCGGGTATCTCTCCAACATTGTCGCTGCTATCTACTACGCGGCACAGAATCAGGCCAACGTCGTGAACATGAGCTTTGATGTTTCCGTGCCTTCGCCCGCGCTCACGGATGCAATCCGATACGCAAACCAGGCCGGCGGGATCCTGGTGGCTGCGGCCGGCAACGGAAATACGAGCGCCCGCGTTTATCCGGCCGCTTACAACGGCGCCGTGGTGGGCGTTGCTTCGACCACGGACTACGACACGCGCTCCTCTTTCTCCAATTACGGCGCCGCGAACGTGTGGATCGCCGCGCCCGGAGAGAACATCATCAGCACCTATCCCGGTGGCACGTACGCCAGCTCCTCGGGCACCTCGTTCAGTTCTCCGCTGGCCGCCGGCACTGCGGCGCTTCTCCTCAGCGTGAAGCCCGGGCTGAATCAAGACGCGGCCGCGGACGCGCTGGCTCACGCGCGGCTTTTGACTCCGGACCTGAACCGCGGCCGGTTGGACGTCTATCAAGCCACCA
>OBEQ013042497.1_pt1 | contig 14403 bp, 15 predicted proteins | sample 1670901 | NCBI WGS metagenome assembly OBEQ01 (sample SAMEA104232315, study PRJEB22302) | groundwater metagenome | biome: forest; feature: aquifer; material: groundwater | place: USA | collected 2011-08-07 | depth 5.4 m
AGCGATCCAGACCGATGCGGCGATCAATCCCGGCAACTCGGGAGGGCCGCTGCTGAACTTGGCAGGTGAAGTCATTGGCATCAACACGGCAATCAACAGTCAAGGCCAATCGATCGGATTCGCCATTCCCATCAATATCGCAAAACGTTCCGTTGAAAGTGTCAAAAAACACGGGAGAATCATACGACCATGGATTGGTGTGCGCTATAGTCCCGTTGATAACGGTGCACGTATCATTGGCAACGCGGAACGCAAAGAACTTGGTGTCATCGCAGGCAGCCCCGCTGAACGTGCAGGCCTTGCAGAAGGGGATATTATTCTGAGCGTACAGGGACAAACAATCGACAGCGGCCATTCGCTCGCGCATGAGATAGCAAAATATACGCCGGGAGATGAAGTGAAGCTACGCGTGCTTTCAAAAGGAAAAGAAAAAGAAATTATTTTGAAACTCGAAGAATTTAAAGAGCAGAAAAAATAATATGGCAACCATTCAAGAATCCATTCATAACCTGAAGGAAAAGATCCTGCAGATACGGAGGTTTCTTTGACCTTGATCGGCTCAAAGCGGAACGGGTCGAATGTGAACAGCTCTTGGAAGAGCCGGGCGTTTGGGATGACCGCGCGCGCGCGGCACGCATCAGCCAGAAGCTTGCACGCATAACCGAGACAGTACATATATGGGAGGGGCTTTTTGATGACGCAGAAGCTCTTGCGGTGCTTTCTCAAAGCGATGCTGCTGGTGAATCCATACAGCCGCTCTATGATGATATCGAAAAGCGATTTCGTTCAGAAGAACTGAAGGCTCTTCTTTCTAACCCCTACGACATGCGTAACGCGCTCGTGGCAATCCATGCCGGCACGGGTGGAACGGACGCCATGGATTGGGCAGAGATATTGCTGCGTATGTATGCCCGATTTTGCGAACAGCAAGGGTGGAAGGTCGTGATGATGGATACGCAATACGGCCAAGAGGCCGGCGTTAAAAGTGCAACGTTCGAAGTGAGGGGTGTCTATGCCTATGGATATCTTAAAGCGGAAAGCGGTGTTCATCGCTTGGTCCGCATTTCTCCTTTTGATGCTGAAAAGATGCGACACACCAGTTTTGCGCTTGTGGAAGTGGTGCCTGATCTTGGCGATCTCGAGGAGGCCCACATCAAGCCGGATGATTTGCGCATCGATGTGTTTCGCGCAGGCGGCAAGGGCGGACAAAGCGTGAATACAACCGATTCAGCCGTGCGCATTACGCATCTGCCCACCGGCATTGTTGTGGCGTGCCAGAACGAGAGATCGCAGCTTCAAAACAAAGAAACAGCGTTGCGCTATCTGAAATCAAAACTGCACGCGCGCACTCTTGCACAGCGCGCAAGCGAGAAAAAAGAACTCCGCGGCGAATACCATGAGGCCGCCTGGGGCAACCAAATCCGCTCCTATGTGCTCAATCCGTACCGTATGGTAAAGGATCACAGGACACATCTTGAGACGCAGGATGTGCAAAGCGTTCTCGATGGCGACCTCATGCCGTTTATCGAAAATGTGCTGCGAAGTACCAATGGGAAGTGTTAGTATTACAAGCATCGCGGCTGTTCACCGAGCTCGAATATTCCGTTGGTGCCTGGCGGCAGGCGCGCTTGGCATAGCTTTTGGGTTGTGGTTTTCTGTCGTACTCAATCCGTTTGTTGTGTATATCGTGTTTCTTGGCGCAGTAAGTGGTGTGGTGTTGGCGCTTAAACAGCGAAGCATGTGCGTTATACTTCTCCTCGCATCATTTTTGTTGTTCGGGTTGTATCGATCCGTAAGCGCGCAAGAACAATTTGCAGACAATCAGCCAAAGAGTGTAGTGTCGTACTATAGGCCTCATGATGAAGCCAAGAGTGCCGGTAGTGGTAGCTTATCCGCAATCACGCGCTTACGCACGCATATTCTCGAATCGATTTCGGATAATCTTCCGCATATCCACGCGCAACTTCTGGGAGGAATTTTGGTGGGAGCGCGGCAGACATTTCCGGATACGCTGCGTGAATCGTTCAACAAAATAGGCATCACGCATATTGTCGCCGTATCCGGATATAACATCACCATTCTTATTGTGATACTCTATGCGCTTTGTGGAAGGTTTGGAATAAAGCGTTCGCGCAGCATCATTATTGTAGCAGTCGGCATCGTTTGTTTTACGCTTCTTGCCGGCGCGAGTGCGGCAACGGTACGGGCCGCATTGATGGGCGGCGTTGTTGTTGTAGCTCGTTTTTTGGGACGGGGAGCGCGAAGCCATACGGCCATACTGATCGCTCTTTGCGCAATGCTTTATTTCGATCCGCTTGTGCTCACCAATATCGGGTTTCAGTTGTCTTTCTCCGCGATGCTGGGGCTTATGTATATCGGGCCGCTTTTGGAACGCTTCGCATCCGGTATGCCGGCAGTATTCGGTCTCAAAGACACCTTGATTCAGACATTGGCCGCAATTGCAGCGACAGGCCCGCTTATTCTGTGGTATTTTGGAACCATTTCTCTTATTGCTCCATTTGCAAATCTCATTGTTGTGCCGCTTGTGCCGTTCATTATGGCAACAGGCGCTACGGTCGCGGGTATTTCAATGGCTGCGAGTATGCTTGGAGCGCCATTTTTTACCATTCTTGCGCCCATTCTTTGGGCACTTCCCTGGGCGCCCCTTGAATATGTACTACGCGCTTCTTCGTTGCTATCGCACATGCCGCTTGCTTCGGTAACAATCCAACATCCACTCATGATATATGCCCTTGTGGTGTTCTTCTATGCGTTCTTGTCGGTTGTTCTTATAGCATCCTCTCGACGCCAAGCCGAATGTGCGCTAACATAGCGCCATACTATGCGAATAATCGCGACACTTTTTTTAAGCATTTTCCTCTTTGGTGTTTGTGTTGTTCCCTCTGTACATGCGCAGGGCGCGGTATCTCTTTTTTTGGATGAGAGGACTATCGTGAAGGGGTATAGAGTGGCGAGTGCAGACGGGCGCTTGAGTATTACACTTCGCCCAAAAGCGGTAAAAAAACCCACTCGCATCACCGTTGACATGATTACGTCGCAAGCCGATGCACAAGAGCGTTTTCCCATTGATTCTTCATTGGAGTTTGCAAGCGATGTATATGTCTATGATGCAAGCGGTATTCTACCATCGGATATGCGCCAGCCGTTTTTGCTTGAGATAAAACCCGAGAATATCACGCCATGGACGTCGCTGTATTTTTTCGATCGCGGACAAAAGCGTTGGAAGCGCTTGTCTTCCCGCCCCGTTTCCGTCGATACGCTTTCCGCATCTTCGCCGCTGCCATTTGCTCCCATTGCGGCATTGCAAAAGAAAAAAAACATCGGCGGAGCAAATGTATCCGCTCTTTTGGGACATGCAAAAGCCGTACTCATCATCGATAACAGAAATGCCATTCTCATTGCAAAGCAGGCCCGCTTGCAAATGCCGCCGGCTAGCATTACCAAGCTTATGACCGCACTCGTGTTTCTTGAGCATAATCCCGGTTGGAAGAAAAAAATGACCATTGTGCCGTCAGATGATGCGGAGCCTGCACGTATTCCATTTGTGAAAAAAGAAGAAGTCAGCGTGTATGATTTGTTCATGGGCATGCTTGTGGGGTCAAACAACAATGCGGCAAAAGCCCTGGCGCGCTCTACGGGCATGTCCGAGGCTGCGTTTCTTTCCGCGATGAATGCCAAAGCTGCGCGATTGAGGATGTACCACACAACGTTTTTTGATGCCAGCGGCCTTGATGTTCGCAACAATTCAACCGCAGAAGATATTGCGCATTTGGCGAATGTTGCATTTCGACAGAAGGATATTAGCGCGGCGCTTTCCGTGAAGTCCTATGTCATTAAGGGGGCGCACAGGACCTATTCGGTGAAAACAACCAACGCGCTTCTGGTTAGCGCCCAAGAGGTGAGGGGAAAGACGGGATATATCGACGAATCGGGATATAATTTTGTGGGGAGAGCGACCATTGGCGCAACAACGGCAACCATTGCGGTGTTGGGCGCATCGACAAGCGCAGAGCGATTTGATGTGATTAAGAAGCTCCTCAGCCTTGTGCGCTAGGGGCATATGTGATATGCTCAGAGTCATTATAATGCATAAACCGCATACCGTATGAAGAGTTACGAAAAAGACTTTCCCTTGCTTAAAACAAAAGTTGACGGCGTAATAAAAAAATTTAATTTGTCGATTCCTGCCGAGCGCCGTGAGTATTTTGAAGCGAAAGCAGGCGCAGAGATAGCTTTGTTGAGGGAGTATTTCAAAAAAAACAGTTTTATCGCGTATTTCTTGGGTAAGAAGAATTCCGGCAAAGGAACCTACTCAAAAATGCTGAAGGAATTATTCGGCGACGATGCCATAGGTCATATTTCGGTGGGAGATGTTGTGCGAGCAGCGCATCTGGCCATGGAAGATCCTGCAAAAAAACAACAGATCATGGAATATCTTGAAAAGCATTACCGTGGATACATTTCCATAGACGATGCAATCAATGCATTGCTTGGACGTGATACGAAAACACTGTTGCCGACAGAATTCATTCTGACGCTGGTAAAAATGGAAATAGCGACGATGCCGAAAAAATCCATTTTTATAGACGGTTTTCCGCGTGAGCTTGATCAAGTTTCCTATTCGTTGTATGTGCGCGATCTGATGAATTTCGGGGACGATCAGGATATTTTTGCCGCAATCAGCATTCCCGAGTCCGTGTTAGCGGCACGAATGCAGTCGCGCGTTGTGTGTCCCCTATGCAATACGCCCAGAAATATAAAGCTTATGGCGACGCAAAAAGTCGGATGGGATGCCGAGAAAAAAGAATTCTATTTGATATGCGACGACCCCAAGTGTAATGGCGCTCGAATGGGTGCCAAAGAAGGTGATAACTTGGGCATCGAATCGATCAGAGCGCGCCTTGAGCTTGATGAACAACTCATTGAAAAAGCTTTTTCTCTCCACGGCATTCCAAAAATATTGGTGCGTAATGCGATACCCGTTGAGTTTGCCCAAGAAAATATGGACGCATATGAACTGACACCCGAATACAGTTATGAATTAAGTGAGAGTGGCGAAGTAAAGACGATTGAAAAGCCATGGACATTGAGAGATGACGAAGGGGTCGAGGTGCATAGTTTGTTGCCAGCTCCCGTTGTGTTGTCGCTTATCAAGCAACTAGCCGGCGTATTGCAAACTGATAAAACGAGTTAGCGATCGGTATGCGCTCGCTTTTTCGGCTATTGCGCAAAGCGCGCTTTTCCTACCAACCTCTTGTTGAGGTGCGCATTTATCGCGATCGTTTGCGCGCAAATATGGCGGCTTTTCAGAAAAGCTGCCAGCCGTGCGGCATAGCGCCGGTACTCAAAAGCAATGCATACGGCCATGGCCTTGTGGAAGTTGCGAGCGCACTGCGCGGTATTCAGGTACCCTTTTTCTGCGTCGATTCCTATGTTGAAGCACTCATTTTGCGAAATGAAGGGATCAAAACGCCACTGCTTGTGATCGGATATACGTCGATCGCCACCATTCTCAAAAGCGCCTTACGCGATACGGCATATCTTATTACAAGCCTCGATCAACTTGATGAGCTTTCACACAAAGCGCAGCGGAAATGCACCATACATCTTAAAATAGACACAGGGATGTATCGGCAGGGAATTCTGCATAGCGAGATTTCCGAAAGCATCGCGCTTCTCAAAAAAAATCCTCACATCATGGTCGAAGGCATTGCAACGCATTTGGCGGATGCCGACAATACGGACAGATCGTATACAACTATACAAATCGCATTATGGAATGAAGTGGTCAAGAAGTTTCGAAGTAGCCATCCTTTGCTTCGCTATACCCATTGCGCAGCGACGGCCGGAAGCGCTTACTCGAACTCTATTGATGCAAATGTTGTCAGGGTGGGCTTAGGGCTCTATGGTATAAGCGCTGGTGCGAATATACAAGAACTTCAGCCGGCGTTAGAATTAAAAACAATCGTAAGTGGAATAAAAAAAGTGCCGGCTGGATCGTGCATTGGATATAATGGTGCTTTCAAAACACACAAAGACACAATACTTGCAACCATTCCTGTCGGGTATGCAGAGGGGTTGGATCGGCGATTATCAAATAAAGGGTCGGTTGTTATCAATAATGCCATCTGTCCGATAGTCGGGCGCGTGAGCATGAATATTACGACAGTCGATGTGAGTGATTGTCCTGCCGTTCAGCTTGGAGATGAGGTTGTTGTCTATAGCGCAGATCAAAAAGATCCGAACACCATTGAAAAGTGCGCGAACCTTTGTGAAACAATTCCCTGGGTGCTTTTAGTGGGCATCAACCCTAAGCTTCGGCGTGTTGTTGCCTGCTGACCAGTAGAAAATTATCGTGTCACGGTAATGACAGCAGCCTGTTCTGCCGAAGGGGCACAGACAGTGATGCGGCCGTTTGCGCTTTTTACAATAAAATAACCGGTTCCATTCGCGCTTGACCCCGTGGGATCAAGAGGTGTTGAGGTAAGGTATCGTTGATTTGTGGTAAGGGCGGAGAGGTCGGTGATTCCCGCGCAGTTTCCGCCGGTTTTGCAGAGTTGGTTTGCAGCCGTGTTGTCGCAGGCAACCGCTTGATTGATGGCGGCAGGAACCGTGCCTGCGCTGTCAATAATATATTGGTAAGTGCCACTGAGGATGGTGTTCACATCCGATCTTCGCTGTGCATTGCGCGTGTCTGCAAGTTGTTTTGCCGGATTGATGGCAAGAATAACAATGCCCGCCAAAATGGCGATGGCGGCAACGACGAGTAATATTTCGAGTAATGTGAATCCTTTGCGGGATTTTTGTGTCATAGTATGAGCGTTAAATGATACTCTAAGTATATCATAAATGTTCAGTATAGCATAATTTATGCGATAGGGAAGATGATGGTAAATGTTGTGCCCGTATCTTTGCGGGATTCAAATGTAAGGCCGCTTCCCATTAACTCGCAAAACCGTTTGGCTATATACAATCCGAGGCCGCTGCCTTCTGTTTTTGATTCTATTGCATTTTTAGCGCGATAGAACTTTTCAAACACATGCTCTTTTGCTTCGTCCGGAATACCGATGCCCTTATCATGGATTTGCAGAGCACAGGCGCCTTTTTGGGGATAGTCTGTTTTGATCTCAATGCGGCATACATGATCTGTCCCATATTTAACCGCATTCATAATGATATTCAACGCTGCTTGAGAGAAGAGCATATGATCCAGCTTAACATACGCCGCTTTTGAGGGTTTCACAAAAAGAATGGAGCCCCGGTATTCTTTAATGAGAGGATCACATTCATCAATGACAGCCTTTAGTGCATGGGAAAGATTTGCCCGTACGAGCGAAGGACGCATGCGCCCCTCCTCGATTTGCGTTACTACAAGAAGTTCATTCACAAGAGACACCATACGTTTTCCTCCGGATTCAATACGCTTGAGCAAGTTGCGAAGCTCTTTTGTGAGAGAGGGGTTTTTTTTCGAAAGCAGAAGCTCGCAGTACCAGTTGATAATCGTCAGTGGCGTTTTGAGTTGGTGCGAAGCAAGCGATACAAATTCCGTTTTGTGTTCGTCGATTTGTTTTTCCGCGCTTGCATCGCGGAATACCCATACCGCGCCGAACACATTTCCGGAAGTGTCCGCCAGTGGCGCAGCGCTGCCGACTACGGGAAATGCTTTCAATGTGCCTTTCAATGAGATGCCATCATAGAGCATTGTTTTGACTATTTTTTTAGATTGAAGCGCTTCGAGTATCGGCCAAGCGTGAGAGGGGAGCGCGGCGCTATGTTTAAAAAAAGAAAGCGTTGTTTTGAGCGGCGCGCCGATGATCGCGTCAGTGCAGCCAAGGAGTTTCATGGCAACAGGATTGAGCAATGTAATGCGCTTGTCAGAATCGATCACAAGCAATCCTTCGCCCATCGAAGAAAGAATGCTTGAAAGTTCACGGGATTGTTCTTGGATTGATTGTTCGGCCACGTCGATCGTTTTGATGTGAATGGAAAGAAGGACGATGACCAAGACGACGATCAGCAGAAGAAACGCAAGAAGAAGATACGCTAAGCCTCCCGCTGAAGGCAGCTGAAGAATGAATGCAAATAGAAGCGCTCCAGCAAGGGAAATGCTTATGCCGGTGAGAAAAAGTCCCAGAGGTGAAGAAAGAGGAGAGAAGCGGAACATTCTCTCAGTATACACTATTTTTAGAAATATTTCTGTTTCATTTTCGGGCTGCGCGGAATCGAACCGCGTCTACATGCACCCCATGCATGCGTACTACCGGTATACTACAGCCCGATGATGAATCAAAAATAATTCACTAAAAAACAGCAGGTGTGTGCCTACTGTTTTTTTGCCTTTACCGCAACCATGTTTTTACTTGCCTTTTTCTTTTGCGTTTTGATGCAACTTGCACATATGGCGACTTGCTTGCCATTCATCCAGCGGCTTTGAATATTCACATATTGTCGTCTGATTGTCGGCCGGTTGGAGTGGCTGCGACTGGTCGCCTTGAATGAACCGCGGCGACACATCGTACATTGACGCGTCATACTATTCGTAGTATAATGAGTAGAAGTAACTTTTAGATAAAAACAAACACCACAGATGTGAACTGTTTATTTCATAAGTATATCATGAAACTATGGATTTTGCAATAGGCACCGTTTTGCCGATTGGAATAGCAGTCGCGGCATTGCTTATCAGCTTGACGATACACGAATTTTCCCATGCATTGGCAGCCTATGTCCAAGGCGACGAAACGGCATATCGCATGGGGCGCCTGACACTCAACCCAATCGCGCATATCGATCCGATGGGCACCATTTTCTTGCCGGGTTTGCTGTTGATCGCCGGCTCGCCCGTGATGTTTGGCTGGGCAAAGCCGGTACCGTTCGATCCGCTCAATCTGCGCAATGCTCGCATGGGGTCGCTTATCGTGGGCTTAGCCGGTCCGTTTTCCAATCTCCTCATGTGCGTGGTATTCGGCATTGCACTGAAACTTTCACTCGGTTTTTTTGATCCGTCGAATTATCTCATTCTCTTCTTTGCCAATCTCATGGTGATGAATTTTGTGCTTGGCGTGTTCAACCTTATTCCGATTCCGCCGCTGGACGGTTCGCGCATTCTCACCACACTGTTGCCGCAACACTTGTTGTATATCGCGGATTTTTTGGAACAGTACGGAAATTATATCATCATTTTTTTGTTGATTATCAATGCGACGGTTTATCCGTTTTTTGGAATATTTCTGGAAAAGGGCATTGGGATTATTACGGGGCTTTTGGATATTTCGTTTTAAAAATCAGCCACTTCCTGCCACGATGCAATGCCGATATCCGGCGTGATTTTGTCGATTGTTACTCGCGCTTTTTGCACGACAGCGGCAACGGTGCCAGTACTGGTGATGGTGCGAAGTTGGCCGCCCTGCGAGGTCACAGTAAATGTGCAGTTTCCCTCACCAAGCGTAAGCGTATCGCTTCCGGTGTAAGAAGTAGTATCTCTTATGCGTCCCAGCGCTTCTTCGATGCAGCCGTCGCGCAGTGCGCCGCTTTGTGCTGACCTACTTTCCGTGAGGCTTTGCCGCGTAGCGTCGGTGCCGGAGAGCAGCAGCGCAACAGCAACAGCCATACCGATGGCCCCCACGATGATCACAGCGATCAGTGAGACAAATCCTCTAGCGCAGAGATGCGGATGAAGCGAAGTTTTGTGAGAAAGTATATTCATACAAAGACGACTGGCTATTGCTTGTGAGCGTGAATGATGTGCGTAAAACACCCGGCGTCGACGCGCGCGAAATGTTGTAGAATGCTAGGTTTGATATTGTTGTGTGGGAGTCGGTAAGGAATTGCGGAGCTTGCGCGCCTTCCGCAATCCGAAGCCTACCGGCTGAAACATCAATAATTGTAGGATCTTTTGCAGCATCAATGACATCGAGTGTGAGAGATGTACCGCTTGTTCCCGTTGCAGGCGCGGTGATACTTTCGGCATTCCGAATAATCTGTGTAATATATTGCAGCACGCTTGCACCCTGTTGTTCGACAGTCGCAATCTGCTGCGCTTTTACTTTTGACGATACAACAGTGATGTAAAAATCAGAGATGCCAATGGCAAGAAGCCCTGTGATAGAAATGGAGAGAAGCAATTCAATGAGTGTGAACCCTTTCATATTATTATGGCGCAGCAAAGACCATGAATTCTTCAGCGTTAAGGTTGGTAACTCCATAAGTTTTGTTGTGTCCTTCATCATATGCGACACCATTGATTGTGCTGTTACCACTGATATCCACTGTTCCAATAATGGAGCTGTTGGAAAGATCGGTAATGTCCACGACGGCAAGTTCCGCATTGCCTGCGGCGGTGGCGGCAAATACAAGCGTATTGGCATTGCCAAGCGAGAGGTCGTTCGCTTGACCGCTGAGGTTTGTTGATCCGAGCGTTGCAGGTGTTGCCGGATTTGCTACGTTCATAATGTGGAGCGTATTTCCTTGGCCAATAAGCGCAGTTGTTCCAAAAGCAGTGATCGTCAGCGCATCAGTATTGCCGGGTAAATTAAGTGATCCAATAAGGGAGGGCGTACTTGGCGCTGTGATGTCCACAATTTGCAATTCCTGGCTGTTGTGGCCGGATGCGATATATGCGTAGTTGCCAATGATAGCAACTTCAAATCCTGTTGCGCCTAAATTAAGCGATCCCACAAGAGCGGGTGAAGCGGGATTTGCGGCATTGATGATGATGAATTCATCAGCCGCGCTTGACTCACGGACTAAGTATGCAGTGCTGCCGACTGCATAGACTCCGCGTGCATTAGCTCCATTTGCCGCATTGAATGTGCCGACAACGGTAGGGGAGGTAGGAGCGGAGATATCGACGATTTGCAGCTCCTTGGTATCATGCGTGGTGGCGATATATGCATATGTGCCCGAGATGGCGATATTCTTCGGATTGCCATCAAGCGCAAGTGATGCGACAACGGTCGGGTTTGCGGAATCGGAAATATCAACTACAACAAAATCCGGCGATCCGTTCGCGCGCACCACATAGGCGTAGTTGCCACTCGATTGCACCTTGATGCCATCTTCGCTTCCGGCAAGATCAAGACTCGATTCTTTAAATGGGTTGAGCCATGAAATAACACTTGCCATCCAGTTCGCCAGTCGCGTGGTGAGCGTTACAGTGCCTGGCCTCTGTGCATTTTGCTGCCAAGTGACGGTGGAGGCGATGTCTTTTGAGTTTTCATCTGCTTGTGTGACGGTGATCTGGCGAGTGAATGTATCCGTGATGTCTTGCGCTCCGGAAAATGCCCATTGATTACCTACGACTGCAAGGCCATGTGCGCCGTCGCCGAGATTGACAAATCCCTCATCACGAATATTACGCGTTGCTTCGATGCCTTCCTGGGCAAGGAGAATTGCGCGGTTGCGTTTGCCCGATAATGCAGCCGACTCTTGGCCGGAAATTGCCGCAATCACAAAGGTGCTGATGACGAGCACAAGTAATGTCCCGGCAAGTATCGCCTCGAGTAGTACAAATCCTTTTGTGGGCCTATTATTCATATTTGTCTTAAATGTCGAACTCAACCCTCTTCGGACATCTATCTATCGGGTCGTCGCCCCGTCGGGCTCCGTAGGACCCTCTAGACAGACATCCTCGAGGGTGGTTTCACTATTGAAGTTATTCAATAATCAATCATTCCCTTCGCATTAAGAGTAATCGTCCGCTGTTCATTGGTCTTTGAGGTAAGCGTGATTGTGCCGGTGCTTGTCGGATCTCCGGTACGTTTTACAAAGACGATTTCAGAAAGGCCGGAAGGCACGAGTGTTTGCGGCATGTCCGTTGCTTCGTCATAGGAAGTATCGCGACTTGCATATGATGCGCCCTTGAAAAGTACAAATGTCGAGGACTGAATGGACACTCCCCACGACACATCGCCATCGACGGCGCGCGCTTTGGATCGGGCGGAGTGTAGTGTTTGAATGATTGAGTTGCGTGCGGTGTCGAGGTCATTTCTCTGCTGAGCAGGGATATCCAGCGCGATAACGCCCGCCGCAATGATGGCGATAATGGTGATGGCGAGCATGAGCTCGAGAAGTGTGAAACCCTTACGTTTTTTTATAGTCGTATGCATATAGTTCAAAACTCTTACCACTCGGATATCTGCCTGTCGGGTCGTATAGTTTTCTGCTGAAAACTTACTCTTACTCGCCCCGCCAGGCTCCGTAGGACCCTCCAGACAGACATCCTGCGAGTGAGTTTTGAAATTCAGCGTAGCGATATGTCTTAAGCATACCATAAAAGGCCCCTTAATATAATCCGTCAACATGCCACTTGACAAATTTTTAAATTCGTGTATACTAAGAATATCGTACGCTGGAGGCATGGGCTTCCGGCGATTTCACTAGGGTGGAGGTAAGCACAAATGGATCGTAAGCGATCCGAGGCGAAGAAGCTGTCGTCCGGCCAAATGGTCGGCCTGGCAGTCGCCGGCGTCGCCCTGGCTTTCGGGCTGGGCATAGGCGTCGATCGCCTCACTCACAGACCCCCGCCGGTGGCGGTGGTGGCAGTTCAACCCAAGGCCGAACCTGAGGGTATCGGTGGTGTCATCGTAGATCCCAAGCAGGCCGAAAAGGAGAAGGGCAACAAGGTCCAGGTCGCAACGACAAAGACCGACATCGCTCCTCTCCCGCCCAAGTTCAACGACAAGGGCGAAAGGATGTACCTGGACGTTCGGTGGATCAACGATCGAATGGTTCAGATCGCATTCCTCGGCAAGCACCTCGGGCTCGTGCCGGGCAAGGGCTACTGCAAGCTCATGCCCCTCGAGGTCAAGGATCATGCTCGGCCGTTCGCCAACACGGAAGGGAAGTGGATCTCCACCGATCCGCCCGTGTACCAACTCTGGCCTCGGACGATCGCGGATTCGCTACCCAGCGGATTTCGACCGGTCTACATCAGAGCTGGCGTCTGGTACCTCGGGGACCTCGAAAGGGGGTATGTCAATGGCGAGCAGATCGTCGTTGCCAGACTCTCAAATGAGAAGAACCGTTTCGTCCAGATCGGACCGAAGAAGGGCACCGCCAAGCAGTAGGCGGCATCCCACGGGATCCAACTGGGGGAACGAGTGCGGCAAGGCAACAACGCGCGAAAGGACAACGTCCTAAGCGTAAGTGCCGAGCCGCTTTTTTATTTCCACAAAATAACCATTGACATTTTCGAAAAAAGTGAGTATCTTCGTAATACCGTACATTACGAAGATGAGCGAAATTATCTTGCCGAAGATTTCGATTGAGCATTGCATTAATGATATTATTACCGCAGTTACCGTAACAATTCTAGAGCTCGATATACCTGAGGATGTGGCTATTGGATGTTTTGTAACACTCTTTGATTTCACCAATCCCGAGCCGTTGAAGATACTGAAGATCGGCACATTTCGGGCAAAGGAACAAGAACGTTACTGCCTTGCGTGTTGTTTGGAAAAAGGAAGGCGTCTGCAGGCGCATCCTGATCATATCAGTAGTTTTCAGACACGCGCACTTTTGACAAAACCTCCGCAATTTGGCGGAGCGGTGCGTGGAAGAGACATTATTCTTTCATGTGCCGGACTGCCTGAATCGAAAGATGAGCTTGCAATGGTGAGAGCCGGGCTTATAATCGGCCAGTTTCCCAGCTACGACCATGTCCGCGAAATTGCGAATATGAGCGAAAACATGGAGATGTATGACATACTCGCTTCGCTCGCTCGCTAGAGTCCCCAACGGGGACTTTTTATTTTTTAACCCTTGCTTCTTGATATTTTCTCCAAAAAATGTAAGGTAGCGGATAGATGTACATTCTACCATGACGATTAAGAATATCGGACTCTTGGGACACGGAACGATTGGTTCGGAGGTACGCGCAATGCTGCACGCGAACCAGGATCGCTATGAACAGAAAGTCGGTTGCCCACTTGCGATCACGCGCGTAGGGGTGCGACACCTTTCAAAGCATCCGCAGGTACCGCACGGCATTCTGACCACGGATATCGACAGCATTGTCGAAGATCCTTCCATTGATCTCATTATTGCGGTGCTTGGTGACGAAGAGCGCGAATACAGCGCAATGCATAAGGCGCTTAGTGACGGTAAGAAGGTTGTGACGGCAAACAAAAAAGTTCTTGCCAATCATTGGCCTTCATTTGCCGATTACATTTTTCCGTTCAGTGGCGAGCTATGGTTTGAAGCTGCTGTATGCGCCGGCATTCAGATAACCGATAATCTCCTCAATCGCTATGTATCCGTTCGGTTCAACGGCTGTGATGGTGTTGTGAATGGCACGACAAATTACATGTATACCCAGATGCGCGATTTTGGCATGTCGTTTGGGGCCCCGCTTGGTAACGCTCAAAAAAGGGGATAGGCCGA